>Ga0114922_10002297_pt1 | contig 17940 bp, 17 predicted proteins | sample AartaG_FD_100975 | JGI IMG/M metagenome (GOLD analysis project Ga0114922, IMG submission 100975) | Deep subsurface microbial communities from Aarhus Bay to uncover new lineages of life (NeLLi) - Aarhus_00045 metaG | ecosystem: Environmental > Aquatic > Marine > Oceanic > Sediment | place...
CTCTTCATTGAGTTCTTTTATCTTTTTTATCTTTTTTTCTAATAAGGCTTGGGTGTTAGCCATATTAGTTTGATCCGTTATTATCATTGCTATGAGCTTAGTTTCTTTATCGCAAGGAACTATACTCACATCTTGTTGCATATATGAATAACTAGATATATTTATTTGATCTATTTTTATGGGGATTAGGTATTTTGATGTATTAGCAGTATAAAATGTAGGTGTACCCATTCTCAGAGCAGTTTTTATTTTTCTTTTAAGTGTCTTTGTATTTATATCTGGAAATAGATCAGCTAAATTTTCACCAATAGCACTAGATTCTTTAATGCCAGTATGAAGTTCTAGCCATTTATTGTAATAGTGTATTTTTAGTTCAGTGTCTAAGAGCACTATTCCATTATCTATATTATGGATAAGTGTACTATCTATATCAGCTCGTTTAGTATACTGTTTAGTTGCTTTTTCAGCCATTGTATTGATCCATCTTTTGTAAGTATAAATATATCTGCATTTATCTTTTGGTCTTTAAAATTTAATTCAGTCTCTATAACAATAACTTGTGAGTATAACTTAAAAGCTTCTATTTTAGTTAAGTTTTTCAATGGCACCTTACTTATGCTAGGGAGGCTAAAACTAACTTCAACTCCCATCTCTTGTGCTAATCTTGTTGTTAGTGAAGATGTTAGTACATTTGTTAGTTCAAGTATTGCATCGTCAAGGTCTTCATCACTCTCTAGTTCTAAATGTTTTGAGAGATTGTTTGCACTCTCTTCATTTATGAAGAATGCAGTTTCTCCACTAAACTCTCCAATAAATGCTTGTGTAGAAAAGAAATAACTTTCACTTTTTTTGTTGGAAAGAGTTTCTAATAGTTTTTTAGTTTCAATAACTTGAATTTTTGGTATACCTAGTGTTGCAAATGCTTCGAGCATCTCTGCTACAATTGCAGTAGCATTACCATAAGCAACATTCATAAGCTCTTGAAGTACATCTTTTTCATCTTCAGTTAGATTTATTTCAGTCATCAAATTTTCTTTTATATAATATCTAGTATATCTTTCATTTTTTCAATGTTAATTGGTTTTTGTATATGCAGCTGTGCGCCAAGATTTATAACCTTGTTTTTTGCTCTTTCTTGTATGTCAGCAGATACAACAACTACTTTTATTTTAGGATGATTATTTATCATCAGTGGTAAAGCTTCATAGCCATCCATAACTGGCATTGTTAAATCTAAAAAAGCAATATCTGGCTTTTCATTTATAACTAAATCAACAGCCTCTGCTCCGTTTGTAGCCTGAAAAATTTCAGCTTCACCAACATTGGCTTTTAGTGATTTTATTAAACTCAATCTTGCAAGTTTTGAATCATCTATAACAAGGTATTTCATTTTATTTCTACTCTTTAAATGATTTAATGCTTTCGCTCATTCCAAAATCTGGATGTCTTTTTGGATTTAGAACAGCTTGAGCAATTTTATTATTATCTTTATTAATAATTATTGGTGCTAAGAAGTTGATTTTTGAATCTTCTAAAGGTTTTTGAAGTACTACAACATTGTATACATCTACATTTGATTTTTCATGTATATCTAAAAGCACTTTTAAATCAGATGGTAAATCAAATGAATATTCTCTTAATAGGTAAGGATTCACCAATGTAAACGATATTCCTCTTCTCTGTTTATCAATAATTGTTGAAAACATCTCATCAATCTCAAATAGTTCAACTTCGCTGATATGCTCAAAACCTAGAATATGCCCTTTAATCTCATAACTCATAATAACACCCTTATTAAAATAGACCCTCTTCATATCTTATATTTTCACATGATACAAAACATGATGAGTTTTTTAAACCTTTTATACTGCTACCTAGACCAAATATATAATTATTATTGGTAGAGGTAATATTAATTCCATCACTCATATCTATTAGTGATAGTTTTGATTTATCTAATAGTCTAGCATCATCTGTACCATTAAATTCTAGCTTCATACTAATCCAATCAAAATCTCTTGATTTGTCTTGAGCAGCTAGAGTTATAACAATATCTGTAGGGGATATTATTTCGATGGAGCGAATCTCTCCATCTTTAAAGTTATCGAATCTTTGTAAAAAACTTTCTATATTTGTTAGTGGCTTCATAAAAATTCCTTGCTATGTAATTTTACATACATCAGCTTATCCTATTGACAACCAACACATTCCATACTTCTATCTTCTACATCATTCGCCATCTCTGGTGATTGTGAACGAAGGTAGTAAGTTGATTTCAATCCTAGTTTCCATGCAAGCATATATATCTCATTTAAGTACTTCCCACTCGCTTTATCAAGAGTGATAAAGATATTTAAACTTTGACCTTGATCTATCCATTTTTGACGAATAGCAGCAGCTTTTATAAGAAGTGTTTGGTTTAAATCATAAGCAGGTGTATAATAACTCCATGTCTCAGGTGAGAGCTTAGGAACTACAACAGGAATCAATCCACTTAAGTTCTCTTCAAACCATTTTCTTTTAAATACTGGCTCAATTGCTTGAGTTGTACCTGTTAAAATAGAGATAGAACTCGTAGGTGCAATTGCCATCAGATAACCATTTCTTAAACCTTGTGATTTTACTTTTGTTCTTAATTCATCCCAATTATAAGGTGAAGCAAAAAGCCCAGCACGATCAACAAGGTTTAAAACTTCTGCATTTGCATGATCTTGAGGCATAATACCTTTAGACCACTTAGAACCCTCAAACTCTGGGTAGCTTCCCTTTTCTAGTGCTAAGTCAGATGAAGCAGAGATAGCATTAAAACTAACAGATTCCATAAGCTCATCTATTTTTTCAAAATGCTCTTTTGTTCCCCAAAGAATCCCTTGCTCTGCTAACATTTGAGCTTCACCCATAACACCAAGACCAATTGAACGAGACTTCATGTTAGTGCGTTTTACTTTCTCTACAGGGTAAAAATTTAGGTCTATTACATTATCTAAACAACGGATAGCAATTGGTACTATTGCATCAATATCTTCTTTTGTGTTAACGCGAGATAAGTTTACAGATGCTAGATTACATACGGCAGTAGAGCCATCTATTTTTTCTTTCTCAACAACAAAAATTGGCATACCACCTAAAGAATCGAGTGCAGTTACTTTTTTAGCAGGTTTTTCTAAACCACTATCTACTTTTACAATCTCATTCTCTTCATAACTAACACTATCACCATTTTCAAAAATAAATTTTATTTTATAGTGGTTAGGTTGTGTATTTTGAAAAATTTCTGTACAAAGGTTTGAACTTCGTATAACACCATAGTGATTGTTAGGGTTAGCTCTGTTAGCGTTATCTTTAAAACATAAAAATGGACTACCAGTTTCAAAGTAAGATGTTAAAATATTTTTCCATAAATCTTTTGCTTTGATAGTCTCTTTGATAATTGATTCATCATTTTCTAATTCAATATATCTTTTATTGAACTCTTCGCCATAAAGAGTAGCTAACTCTTTACAATCATAAGGGTCAAAAAGTGTCCACAATCCATCTTCTTGAACTCTCTGCATAAATATATCGTTTAGCCATAAAGATGGGAAAAGGTCATGCGCTCTTCTTCTCTCTTCACCAGCATTTTTCTTTAGGTCTAAGAAGTTAGTTATATCTATATGCCAAGGTTCCATATAAACAGCGATAGCACCTTTTCTAGTTCCTAGTTGATCAACTGCTATCGCAATATCGTTAGTGATTTTTAAAAATGGAATTGTTCCACCAGCTGCACCCTCATGACCATCTATAAATGAACCCATTGAACGGATACCTGTCCAGTCCCAACCAATTCCACCACCAAATTTAGAAAGCATTGCCATCTCTTGGTAAGAATCAAATATACCCTCTATGTTATCAGGAGTTGAACCTATATAACAAGATGAGAGTTGATGTCTTGGTGTTCTTGCATTTGATAGAGTTGGTGTTGCTAACATAACTTTAAATGTAGAGATCATGTTATAAAATTTAATTGCCCACTCTTCTCTATTTTCTTCTCTTTGTGCTAAGAACATTGCAATAGCCATAAACATATGTTGAGGAAGTTCTATAGGATTAGACTTAGAATCTTTAATAAGATATCTATCATAAAGAGTTTTTACACCAAGATAATTAAACTCTAAATCCCTCTGAGGTTTGATGTGCTTTTCTAGTTCATCAAGGTTATACATCTCTTTTAAACCTAAAAGTATTCGCCCCTCTTTTTCACCTCTAAGAAAGTACTTTTCTAAAGAACAATATCCTGAAAACCCATTTACTTGGTGGTAAAGGTTATACATAAAAAGGCGAGATGCTACAAATGTCCAGTTAGGAGCATCTATATCTATCTTGTCTACTGCTGTTTTTATAAGTGTTTCTTGAATCTCTCTAGATGTGATTCCATCACGAAAGTGAATCTGTGCATCCACTTCTAGTTCACTTTGAGATACATTATCTAGCCCTATAACAGAGTCAGCTGTATATTTTTGTATTTTTGTAATATCTAATGGTTCTGTTCTACCGTTTCTTTTTATAACTGTTATCATTTTTGTCCTATTTGTCAATATAGATTCTAAGTCAAATACACTTTTATGTGCTTAACTTAGAATCTTTTTTTGGTGTTGTATGTAAAATATCTCATCTCAATAAGAGATGAAATTAAAGTGGTTTATTTAAAAACTCTTTTGAAAATAGCATCTACATTTTTAGTGTAGTAGTCATAGTTGAAACACTCACGAATCTTTTCTTCACTTAGTGAATTTCTTAACTCTTCATCTGCTAAAAGGTGACCTAGGTATAGAGACTCACCTTTTTCATTTGTAGTAGCTTTACCTTGTTGAATCTCTTCCCAAACTTTCATAGCATTACGCTGAACGATTCTATATGCGTCTTCACGGCTCACACCTTGAAGAGGAAGTTCAAGTAAAACACGCTGTGAGAAAACTAATCCACCTGTTAGGTTAAGATTCTTCATCATATTTTCAGGCATAACTGTTAGGTTAGCTATAACATTATTCATACGGTGAAGCATAAAGTCAGTTGTGATGAAAGCATCTGGTAACCAGAATCTCTCAGTTGAACTATGTGAGATATCTCTCTCGTGCCATAGAGCTACATTTTCCATTGCAGGCATAGCATAAGCACGAATCATACGAGCAAGACCAGTAATGTTTTCTGTAAGGATTGGGTTACGCTTATGAGGCATTGCAGATGAACCCTTTTGGCCCTTTGCAAAATACTCTTCAGCTTCATAAACTTCTGTACGTTGAAGGTGTCTAACTTGAACAGCAAATTTTTCTATAGAAGATGCCATACTAGCTAGTGCTGTTGCTAGTCTAGCATATCTATCACGGTGGACTACTTGGTTTGAACAAGGCTCAGGTTTTAAACCTAACTCTGCCATTGCATACTCTTCAAGTTCTAAAGGAGCGTGAGCGAAGTTACCCATAGCACCAGAGATTTGACCAACAGCGATAACATCCATAGTTTGTTCAAGGTTTAGTAGGTGACGAGCCATCTCATCATACCAAACTGCTAATGTTAAACCAAATGTAATTGGCTCACCGTGAATACCATGTGAACGCCCTACCATTAAAGTCATCTTATGTTCTTGGGCTCTTTTTTCAATAGATTCCATAAGCATTTTTACATCATCAATAATTATCTCTAATGAAGCTTTCATTTGAAGTGCTACACCTGTATCAACTGCATCTGAAGATGTCATACCATAATGGAACCATCTAGATTCTTCACCTAATGATTCTGAAACACTTGTATTGAATGCAATTAAATCGTGCTTAGTTACAGCTTCTATCTCTTCTATTCTCTCAACTGAGAAAGTAGCATTTTTAACAATTTTATCTGCATCATCTTGAGGTATCTTACCTAGTTTTGCCCATGCTTTAACTGCTGCTTTTTCAACTTCAAGCCATGCTGCGTATCTTGCATGTTGTGTCCACTTTTCTTCCATTATTGGTCTTGCGTATCTTTCTACCATTTAGAATAACCTTTTGTGATTTTGTATTGATAAATTATGCTAAAATTCGCATAAATAAATCTCATTTTTAATAGAAGAATTATAGTAAAAAGATGATTTGAATATCTTTAAAAAAAGGGGAAAATTTGCCATTTGTAAAGAAAAAAATGTTTGTCAAGGATAAACAAAAAGCTGTTGTATTTTTAATCCGTGAGTTAGGCTATACACAAAGAGAATCTCAACGATTTATCTCTAAGGGGAGAGTTTTAGTAAATGGTGAAACTATGACTAAAACATCTGGGGAAATTGAAGGTGAGATAGAGTTTATCTATTTTGAACCTATCACAAAAGGGTTAATCCCAAATCATATTGATGAAGAGTTTGTTTTATTCGATAAGCCTAGTGGAGTTTTGATTCATCCTCAAACTAAGAAAACACCCTATTCGCTAATTGATGAATTAAAATATCAATTTGGGATGGATGCAAATATAGCACATAGAATAGATCAAGAAACTAGTGGTCTTGTATTGTGTGCAAAAAATAAAACAAGTGAACGAGATATCAAGATGATGTTTCAAGAGCGTGAGATGAAAAAAAAATATCTTGCTCTTGTTCATGGTGAATTTAAAGAATCTATTTGCGTTGAAGCACCTCTTCTTAGAAAACAAGACGAGAGTGCAGTGGTTAGAATGATTATTGATGTTCACGAGAGTGGAAAAGAATCGAAAACAGATTTTAAACCATTGGAATATTTTCCAGATATAGATATGACGCTTGTTGAGTGTTCTCCACACACAGGGAGACAACATCAGATTAGAGTTCATTTGTTCCACGTGAAACATCCTATAGTTGGCGACCCAATATATGGGCAAACTAAAGAGGATTTTATACGACATCTTGATAAAGATTTATCACCACAAGAGAGAATAGAAAAAAGTGGAGCATCAAGACTTTTACTTCATGCGAATGAATTGGAGTTTGAACTTTATGGCAAAGAGTACCATTTTAAAAGTAAAGTAGATTTTATCTCTGAGATTAAAAAGAGTGTTAAGCTGTAAAAATGTTCCACATGGAACATCTCTATAGTTGAAAAAATGTGAATAACTTTATATAAGTGGATAAAAAGACTCTAAAGCTATTCACTTGTTAGAACAATATGTGAATAACTCTTATCTGATTACTTGAATGTAAATTTAAGGGATTATTTTTTTATAAGAAAACTAGGGTATTATTACGCTCATAAACGACCTCCCTGGTGTGTTGGTCGTTTTACTTTAAGTGTGTGAGTGAACAAAGTCACTCAATCTACTAAACTCCGTTATATCTTTTAATTATTTTTTTAACACGATCTCTAAGATTTCTAAGAGCATCTGTACTTGTTTTACCATCAGCTGTTAGGTTTTCAAAATCTTCACCAAGTTGAGCTTTAGCCATCCAACCAATTTTATTATGATACTTTATACCAACAAAATGTACATCACCAAAGTGACCTTTACAAAGTTTATATATCTCTTTTATTCTATCTGAATCTAATTTTTCTGCCATAATTTTTCCTTTTTGTAATTTTACTACTATTTTATCTCAAAATGATTACAATTATTCTGAATCACTTTTTTCATCACTTGTTGCAGCTTTTATAAAGCCAAAAACACCTACACTAAAAACAATGACAAGAAAAACTATCTGTGCAATATCTACATAACCCATGACTACCCTTCTCCCTCAGTTTTTTCTTTTAATTGTCCACAAGCAGCACTAATATCAATCCCTTTAGAATCTCTGATAGTACATAATAAACCATGTTTAATAAGGTACTCTTGAAAAGCTACCATATCAGCTCTTGTTGGTCTATCATAATCTGTCCCCGGATAAGGATTGAAATAGATTAGATTTACTTTTGCTTTGATTCCATGTAAAAGTTTTACAAGTTTCTTTGCAGAGGCTAAATCATCATTTTTACCTTTAATCACAAGGTATTCAAACATAACCCTTTTTCTCGTGTCTATAGGGAATCTCTTTACGGCCTCTATGATAGAGTTTATATTATGAGCTTTGTTCATTGGAATTAGTTCAGACCTTAGCTCATCATCAACAGCATGAAGAGATATAGCGATATGAACACCCAAATCCATCTCGCCTAGTTTATCTATTTTAGAACTAAGACCACTTGTTGAGACTGTTTGGCGTTTTCCACCAATACAAAGTCCCTCATCTTCTTGAAAAATCTTTATTGCTTTTGCTAAGTTATCAAGATTATCGAGAGGTTCACCCATCCCCATATAAACGATGTTTATTTTACGGTTACGCTTGTGGTTGTTATCTTTTTTAAGAGTAACAACTTGTGCAACAATCTCACCAGCAGTGAGGTCTCTTGTAAATCCACCTTTCGCAGTTAAACAAAACGAACACCCTACTTTACAGCCAACCTGCGTAGATACACAAATAGTATATTTCGCTTCTTGAAAAACTTCACCATTATCATCTACTTGAGCATCTTTCATCTTCAACCAAACAGCTTCCATTGTTTTGCCATCTTGCATTTGAAGAAGATATTTTATTGTTCCATCACTAGATTCCTCTTTATTAACAATAGTAAGAGGATTCACTACAAATTTTTTGGATAATTCCTCTTTCATTGTTTTTGGGATATTTTTCATCTCATCAAAATTATCAGCATACTGGTGATACATCCAATTAAAAATCTGTTTTGCACGAAATGAGGGTTTTATTATCTGCATTAACTCTTGAAGAGTGTAGTCCATTAATGATGGTTTCATTTTGCTGTTAGCTCCTTGATTCTATTTTTAACATGAACACCTAAAAGCTCTTTAGCTTTTTCATGATTCTTTAAAAAATCTTCATGTGCGTTTTCATCAGTAAAGTTTGTTACACAAAAAACTCCACCTGCGGGGATATTAAACTCTTCTGCGATCTTTAAAATAGAAAAAAATTCCATATTTTCTATCCCGATTCCTAACTTTAAGAATCTACTTGTTAGCTCTTTGTTAGTAGATATATAGTTAGATGAGTTTACGACAATATCTTTTTTGTTTGTTATGTTAGTTGAAACTACATTATCAAGGGGTGTGTAGGCATCGTTACTTAAAAATGCTAACTCGATGTTAGAAGCTGTTTTAGATTCTATAATATCAAAGATCTTATGATTCCCATAACTCCCAGCTGAACCCACAAAAAGTAAAAACTCAGGTTTATCAAAAAGACAAAGACGAGTAAGATTCATAGCAGTCTCAATTAGCCCTACTCCCATAGGTTGTGCAAAGTCGAATGTTTCGTTATTTCCAGCGCATATTATCATATTATAATCTTACCGGAATATTGTTGTTGTGAAGATAGTGTTTTAAGTCCATAATATCAATCTCTTTATAGTGGAATATTGAAGCTGCTAATGCAGCATCTGCTCCACAATCGAAAGCATCTTTAATATGCTCCATCGTTCCAGCTCCACCACTAGCGATAACTGGTACATTTACAGCTTTGCTAATTTGCTCTGTAATATTTAGCTCGAATCCAGCTTTTGTTCCATCTGCATCCATCGAAGTAAGAAGAATCTCACCAGCACCACGATCCACTACCTCTTTCGCCCACTCTACGGCATCAAGACCAGTATCAACACGACCACCATTTAAAAACACGTGGTAAGTTCCATTTGCTGTTCTTTTTACATCTATCGCAGTTACGATACACTGAGAACCAAATCTTTTTGCACCCTCGTTGATTAGCTCAGGTCTTTTTATGGCTGCTGAGTTTACACTTACTTTGTCACAACCAACATTTAAAAGCTTATATATATCATCAACTTTTCTAATACCACCACCAACTGTTAAGGGGATAAAAATCTCTCTTGCCACTTGAGCCACAATATCTACAATAGTATCACGGTTGTCAGATGATGCTGTTATATCTAAAAATGTAAGTTCATCAGCACCCTCTTCGTTATAACGACGAGCAACTTCAACAGGATCACCTGCATCTTTTAAACCAACGAAATTAACACCTTTAACAACGCGTCCATCTTTAACATCAAGACAAGGGATGATTCTTTTTGCGAAATAGTTCATAGTGGGAGAGCCTCTTTTAATATTTTGGAATTATACTCTTTTTGGCTTATGTAAAGTTTTACTATTACTTTACATAATAAATCTAATATTTTAGAGTTTCTATTACAAATTAAAGTTTTATCTATCTTTTATCCCAGCCAATCATACCCCATGATTCTAAATCTTTTTGCAAAGTTTTCATCTCTCTATACCCTAGAGTACCCTCTTTGGCTTCGCCATTTTCCTTACCATTTTTGTGACAAGCAAAACAAGCATTTGTTTCTTTTGGCATTTTATAAGCAAGAGTTTCTTTTGGTGTTATGAATCCAAATGAGTGAGTTCTAACAGTTAAGGGTGATTTTCCGGTGTGTCGAGCTACTTTAGGCATGTGACATTCAACACAAAGTGAACCTTTAGAATCTTCTTTATGTCTTGTATGTGCAGAGAGAGAATCTTGGTGAGGTCCTATTGGCGAGGAAAAGCTATGACAATCCATACATAAATCATTGCCTCTATTTTTTTCTGCCGTTGGTTCAAGTGTGTGAGGATTGTGACAGTTAATACATGTAATACCATGTTTACCTTTCATAGAATGAACAAATTCATTTCCTTGTGAACGGTTTTTCTTAGCCATACCATTTGTATAAAACTCTTTTGTTTCATGACCCAATACAAAAGGGGCAACCATTTTATATTGACTTAAAGGTTTTCCAGCCTCGTAACCAAAAGGGTAATCTCTTGCATCTCCATATATTTCACTCATATTTGAATCTTCTAGACGTTTATCACGGTTTCTCATGTGACATTGAAGACATACCTCATTTTGTCTAACCGGATCACTCAGTGATGCTATGTAAAGTTTAGAATCTGGGTTTTGAACATGGTTTGATGCCGGTCCATGACAAGATTCACAGCCAATCCCACTCTCTACTCTAATCTCTTTTGACATAAATCCAGTAAAATGACAACCATCACAAGCTCTTGAAGTTGGTAATTCCTTATTATCATGAGGATAAGCATCTTTATACCAGTATTTCCATGGCTTGAAACTTTGCCATTTTTGTGTTTGTACATTCCACTGGTAGTTTCCTAAAACATAATCTTCAGTGCCATTTATATCTTTTCTCATCATAAATCGTTGTTTAAATTTTCCACCGACGGTATAGCTTGCATCTTTTAAAAGAAAGTTTGCATCAGAGGGTAACTTTGAAAAGTCTGCTACAACAACCGATGGATTTTTTATAGGGTCTTGAATCATCTTTGGATGGAGAGAATGAGACCAAGACTTATGATTGTCTTCATGGCATTCAACACATTTTGAAGAACCGACAAAGTGAGCATCTCTTTGTTCATTTACTTGTAAGTTTGTTTCTGTACTAACTCTTGTTTGAGTTAATTGAGAGTAAAAAGGTAGAATTTTTAATGCATCCTTATACGCAAAAAAACTAGCTCCAATTGCAATTATAACAATTATTAAAATAAATATCTTTTTCACTTAAATCCTTCATATCAGATGATTGTAACATGTTGAGTAATATTTTTCACTTATATATAGAAAAAAGATATAATGTCAGCATGAAGATATTTGTATCATTTTTAGCAGTCTACGTTATTGTTGTAAGTTCTATTTCTGTTTTTTACAGCCATCTATTAGAAGAAAACACAAGGCATATCAATAAGAATCAAAATGAAATTCATGGAGTAGAATATCTTAAAGCCATAACTACGATTAGTACAAGTATCGCGAGATATGAAGGTGAAAGTTATCTAGATAAAGATAGGGTATATTTAGAAAAAGAGATTTTACAAAATATAGATGCTATTTATCATTTACAAAAAAAATATCCAAAATTTATAAATAATGACTTTAATGATAAATTACAAAATTTAAAAAAATTTAATATAAGTGCAGAAGAATATTATGCTTTTTTAGACTATGTAAATCATGAAAACTATAGAATAGGTGATGTCTCAGAGCTTTTATTTGAATTAAATAGAAAGACTTATTTTTTAGTATCTTTAATTACACACTATTTACCAGAATATTTAATCAGTACAGCAATAGCGCATAACATTGTTGAAGAGCTTATACATATAGGTTACCTAAGTGATGATAAAACTAATTTATTTTTAGAGCAAACTAAGCTAGTTTATTTAAGCGCTCAGGAGATTAATGAAATCATAGGATTACTGAGTGAATATGAAGATACTACAACGCTTTCAAAATATATAAATGAAATTACTGAAGCCTTAGAAAATGTATCAAATACGATAAATTTAAAAGATATATTTGTAAATAATTCAAAAGTATTAAAAAGATATATAGAATTAACACATCCAATTATAGAGAATTCATATAAATTAAATGAAGCTAATACACAATTGATTTTTAATGATTTAAAGCAAAAAGATTTGCAGTTAAATGAAGAAAGACTTTTTATTAATTTAATAAATCTCTTTATCTTTTTTGTTAACACCTCCTTATTTGCTCTTTCTTACCGCTTGTATGTGTTAAAAATTAAAGAGAATAAAAACCTTGAAAAAGAGAAAGAAAAAACCCAGCAAGCTCTTGAGTTTAAAAGTAGATTTCTTTCAAATATGTCCCATGAGATAAGAACTCCATTAAATGCCATTATAGGACTTACTCATGTTGTTACAAAGACGGAGTTAAGTTCTAAGCAGGAAGATATAATACATAAAATTAAGTCCTCATCTGAACTTTTACTTGGGGTGATAAATGATATTTTAGATATTTCTAAAATTGAAGCTGGAAAAATGCAAATTCAACAGATAGATTTTAATCTTCATGATATTATTGAAATGCTCAAAGATATGTTCTCAGATAAGATTAAAGAAAAGAATTTATATCTGAATATTAACTATATTGATATTGAGAACTTTTATTATCTTGGTGATTCTTTAAGAATAACTCAGATTTTAACGAACTTTATGAGTAATGCTGTTAAGTTTACTTCAAGTGGTGGTATTGATGTTTTTATTAAAAGTATAGGTGAAGATAAGGTTGTTTTTGAAGTAAAAGATACAGGGATAGGTATAAAACCAGAACAACAAGAAAACCTTTGTGATGATTTTGTACAAGCTGAAATGGACACTAGTAGGAAATATGGTGGTACCGGTCTTGGTCTTTCAATAAGCAAGAATCTTATAGAGATGATGGGTGGTAGTCTTCGTATTGAGAGTGAATATAAAAAGGGAAGTAGTTTTATTTTTGAAATTCCACTATATGCTTCAAATGAAATAGTTACGAAAGAACTTGAAAATTTGAATCTTGAATCTTTAGAAGAAAGAGTAAATAATATTGAAAATAAATATATTTTAGTAGCAGAAGATAATAAAATGAATCAAACATTACTTAGCTTGCTACTCGAAGATTCTAAATTAAATATTGATTTTGCTGGAGATGGAAAAATAGCAGTAGATATGTACAATAAAAATAAGTATGATTTAATTTTGATGGATATTCAAATGCCAAATTTAAATGGTTATGAAGCAACTGAAATAATTAGAAAGAAAGATAAAGTGATACCAATCATAGCATTAAGTGCAAATATTATGAAAGAAGATATTGATAAGGCATATAATTTTGGCATGAACACATATTTAACTAAACCGATAGAAGTTGAAAAACTATATATTGAGTTATTAAAAAACCTAGATTCATAATAAAAAAATTTAAAATTTCTTTATAAATATTAACTATATATAAGTATTATTACTATACACTCACCCTTATGAAAAAAGAAAGTGTAGTAGCAAAAAAGAAGTTTGGACAAAACTTTTTAAAAGACGAGAGTGTTTTAAGAAAGATCGTCGAAGCGATGCCCAAGAATGATAACAAAATTGTTGAGATTGGACCTGGCTTAGGTGATTTAACTAAATATTTAGTAGATGTCAAAAGTGTTGAAGCTTTTGAGGTAGATACCGATTTGTGTAAACTATTACAAAGTGAATTTAAAGAAGAGATTGCTACCAAGCGACTCCACATAAACTGTGGGGATGTTTTACAAGCTTGGCAGAGTACTTTAGTTGATGAGCCGTATGATTTAGTGGCAAACTTGCCTTATTATATAGCAACCAATATCATCCTAAAAGCACTCGCAGATCCGATGTGTAAAAATATTCTTGTAATGGTACAGTTAGAAGTTGCTGAAAAATTTTGTGCAACTGATGGTGAAAAAGTTTTTGGTTCTTTGGGAATAATTACTCAAAGTGTAGGTGAAGCACATATAGTAGTGCAAGTGCCACCAACAGCTTTTGATCCACAGCCAAAAATTGATTCAGCAGTTTTTTTAATACAAAAAAGTAAAGATAGAAGTGATAAAGATTTTGAAGATATGCTAAGAGTTGCATTTACGCAACCTAGAAAAACTCTTATGAAAAATCTATCTAGCAAGTATGAAAAAGAACTAATTCTAATAGCTTATGAAGAGCTGGGCTTTATACAAACAATTCGTCCTCATCAAGTTTCCACTAGCGACTATCACCAACTCTATAAAAAAATAATATAAATTAAAAGGAGTTTGGATGGCAGAAGAGAATCAGGGGACTACACCTAGTGTAGCCCAAGAAACACCAAGCAAACCAACTACAAACACTAACAAAAAGCCCAATAACAGAAGACCTAACACTAACAAACCAACAGGTGAAAAAGGTGCAGCTAAACCTAACCCAAATAAAAATAAAAGCAGAAATAGACATCGTAGACAACCTACTCCTGTTGATGAAAACCTAAAACTATTTGTACAAAAGAATCAAGAGGGACACAAACAAAGATTAAACCCTCACTACAAACTAGACCTAAATTCTAGTGCTAAAGTTCGCATAACTCCACTAGGTGGACTTGGTGAAATTGGTGGAAACATTACTGTTTTTGAAACAGAAAAAGAAGCTATCTTAGTTGATATTGGTATGAGTTTTCCAGATGAAGATATGCATGGAGTTGATATTTTAGTTCCAGATTTTTCTTATCTTCGTGAGATTAGAAAGAAGATTGTAGCTGTTATTATTACTCACGCTCATGAAGATCACATTGGAGCGATGCCTTACCTTTATAAAGAGATGCAATTTCCTATATATGCAACTCCATTACCACTAGCAATGATTGGTAATAAGTTTGATGAGCATCATCTTAAAGATGCTAGAAGACATTTTAATCCTGTTGAGAAAAGAAAAATCTATGATATTGGAAATGATTTCAAAATAGAGTGGATGCACATGACTCACTCAATTATAGATTCTTCATCTTTAGCAATAACAACAGATGCTGGAACAGTGATTCATACAGGTGACTTTAAAATCGACCATACTCCAGTAGATGGCTATACAGCTGATTTACATAGATTAGCTTATTATGGAGATAAAGGTGTTCTTTGTCTTTTAAGTGATTCTACAAACTCATATAATGCTGCTCCAACTGCTTCAGAGTTAAGTGTTGGACCAGCAATGGACCGTGTATTTGCAAAGGCTGAGGGTAGAATCTTACTTTCAACATTTAGCTCAAATATCCATCGTGTGTACCAAGCTATTCAATACGGAATTAAGTATAACCGTAAAATATGTGTTATTGGTCGCTCAATGGAGAGAAATATTGAGATAGCAATGCAATACGATTACATCAAATTTCCAAAAAATATTTTTGTTGATCCGGATGAAGTTGGACACATGAATGATAAAGATGTTCTTATTGTTACAACTGGTTCTCAGGGTGAGCCTAGTTCAGCTCTATTTAGAATGTCAATTGGTGAGCATAGACACATAAAAATTAAGCCAACAGACTTAATTGTTCTCTCTTCTCGTGCTATTCCTGGTAATGAGGGTTCTATCTCTGGAATGTTAAATCACCTCCAAAGAGCTGGTGCAAAAGTTGCTTATGATAAAGATATTCATGTTTCAGGTCACGCTTCTATTGAGGAGCAAAAACTTATGCTTCGTCTTACAAATCCTAAGTTCTTTTTACCTGTGCATGGTGAGTATAACCATGTTATGAGACATAAAGAAACTGGTATTTTATGTGGTGTTCCTGAGCGTAATATTTTACTTATGACAGATGGTGAGCAGATAGAGATTGCTCCTAAGTTTATGAGAAAAGTAAAAACAGTAAAAACTGGTAAAACTTACATAGATAACCAAAATAATCACCAAATTGAAGATGATATCATTCTTGATCGTCAAAAACTTGCATCTGATGGTATTGTTATGATTGTTGCTCAGATAGATGGACAACACTCTAAAATGCTTGCTAAACCAAGAGTTACAACTTTTGGAATCGTTGCAGATAAACAAGATAAATATTTTGCTAAAGAGATGGAAGATATATTAGAACATTTCTTAGTTCACATGAAAGATGGTTTACTTGAAAATACGAGAGCATTAGAGAATGACCTTCGTCAAATTGTTAGAAAACATATATATAGAAAAATGAAAAAGTACCCACTTATCGTTCCAAATGTATTTGTTTCTTAAATAGTATAAATAGGTAATAATGTGAATAAAGAACAAGATATTAAATTTGAAAATGCTGTAAAAACTATGATGACTCATGTAGGGGAAGACCCTACAAGAGAGGGTCTAATAGACACACCATCAAGAGTAAAAAAAGCGTATGAATTTATATATGGTGGCTATAAAGAGAATCCAAAAGAGATTTTGGAAAAAGCTCTTTTTACAAGTTCAAATGATGAGATGGTTCTTGTAAGAGATATAGAGTTTTATTCAACTTGTGAGCATCACTTATTGCCTATTATTGGTCGTGTACATGTTGCTTATATCCCTGATGGAAAAGTTGTTGGTTTATCTAAGATTCCTAGAGTTGTAAATGTATTTGCTCGTCGTATGCAGATTCAAGAGCAACTTACAGAACAGATTGCTGATGCTATTATGGATGCTATATCACCAAAAGGTGTTGCAGTTGTAATCCAAGCTCGTCACATGTGCATGGAGATGAGAGGAGTTGAGAAAATCAATTCCACTACAACATCTTCAGCTCTTCGTGGCTTATTTAAAAAAGATGAAAAAACTAGAAGTGAATTTTTCTCTCTCATTAACTCCCCTAGTGGTACTCGTTATTAAGAATTACTCCCCTCATGCCCTTTAAATCACTTAAAGATAAGCTTGCATCTAAAAGTTACTCTGTATCTTTTGGTGAAGTGGTAAAAATCAACGCCACAATTATTACAGCAATAGGTCTCAAAGTTAGTCTTAGTGATATGGTGAAAATCGTCTCAAACGATACAGCGCAAGAGACTTTTGGTATGGTGACCGAGATTGATGGAAAAACTTTTTTTATCACCCCTTTTAGTTTTGTAGAGGGTTTTTGTTCTGGTGACAAGGTTTACTTAGATTCTACAGGGATGAATATCCCTGTAGGTCCAGAGCTTTTAGGGCGTGTAGTTGACCCATTTATGAGACCAATAGATGGCAAAGGTGCTATTAACACTTCTAAACTCTCACCAATTATAAAAGCACCTATCGCTGCAATGAAGCGTGGGATGATAGATGAAGTTTTTAGTGTTGGTGTAAAAAGTATTGATGGGCTTCTTACTTGTGGTAAAGGTCAAAAACTTGGAATCTTCGCAGGGAGTGGTGTTGGAAAGTCAACTCTTATGGGGATGATTGTTCGTGGTGCTTCTACACCAATCAAAGTTGTTGCTTTGATTGGTGAGCGTGGTCGTGAAGTTCCTGAGTTTATTGAGAAAAATCTTGGTGGAAATCTCGAAAATACAGTAATCATTGTAGCAACAAGTGATGATTCTCCACTTATGAGAAAATATGGGGCATTTGCTGCAATGAGTGTTGCTGAACATTTTAAAGATAAGGGTCTTGATACTCTTTTTATTATGGATTCTGTAACAAGATTTGCTATGGCTCAAAGAGAGA
>Ga0114922_10002298_pt1 | contig 17938 bp, 15 predicted proteins | sample AartaG_FD_100975 | JGI IMG/M metagenome (GOLD analysis project Ga0114922, IMG submission 100975) | Deep subsurface microbial communities from Aarhus Bay to uncover new lineages of life (NeLLi) - Aarhus_00045 metaG | ecosystem: Environmental > Aquatic > Marine > Oceanic > Sediment | place...
AACCGCTGAAAAGCTTCTTTCTCTAGCTCTGGAGAAGCTCAAAGAAGCTAAAAGTGATAAGAGTTAAGCGTTGTCAACATGGTTGTCCCTCAGAGAACGTGTATAGGATGTCGCCAGGTGAAAGCCAAGAAAAACCTTATCAGGATCGTTAGATCACCTGGTGCAGAGATTATCAACGTTGATCCGTTTGGAGAAAGAAAAGGCCGGGGAGCTTATATTTGCCCTAACGTAGATTGTATAAATAGAGCTTTGCAGCCAGATAGACTAAACAGAGCACTGAAGATTGCTTCGGCAAACTATAATATCCCGGGTAACATGGATGAATTGAGGCAGAAACTTCTAAAGCTAATAGAATCTCATCATCGCTAATTTTGTGACTTACTAGAGAAACCGGAGGCGTGTGAACGTTGGATCAGCAAAAAGCCCAAAAAAGCAGAAATATAAGAGTATATGAATTGGCAAGGAAGCTCCAAATATCCAACAAGGAACTCATAAAGAAGCTGAACCAGTATGGTGTTGAGGTCAAGAGTCATATGAGTTCCGTTGATGAAGACACAGCAGAGCTAATCATCGCAGAACTAAGAGTACCCGAGCCGGAAGCGGAAGTCCCTCCAGATCAACTGAGAATCGAGGAAGGCACAACGGTAACTGAACTGGCGAACTTGCTTAGCGTCGAAAGGACAGACCTGGTGAAGTCGTTGATGAAACTTGGCATAATGGCCAACGTTAACCAGCGTTTGGATCTTGATGCTTTAGTGCTTCTATCCAAGAGCCTCAAATTTGAGCCCATGCGAAGGCTCTCTCCTGAAGAGAAGCTTCTGATGGAAGAACCTGATGAGCCCTCAAAACTTAGGTTCAGACCCCCGGTTGTTACCATAATGGGACATGTCAATCATGGAAAAACATCCCTGTTGGATGTTGTCCGTGAAACGAATGTAATGGATACAGAAGCAGGTGGCATCACGCAACACATAGGTGCTTACCGGGTAACTTTGGACCATGGCGACGTGGTATTTCTTGACACCCCCGGGCACGAAGCGTTCACGCAGATGCGTGCGCGGGGAGCCCAGGTCACTGATGTAGTGGTACTGGTTGTTGCCGCTGACGATGGTGTTATGCCACAGACGGTAGAAGCTATTGACCACGCCCGAGCAGCAGGTGTGCCTATTGTTGTAGCAGTCAATAAGATTGACAAAGAAAATGCTAAGCCAGATCGAGTCAGGCAGCAGTTGGGGGAAATGGATCTGGTACCTGAGGGCTGGGGTGGTAATACTATATTTGTGGACATATCGGCCAAAAGCAAAACTGGAATTGACGATCTCCTGGAGAACCTCTTGCTGGAGGCGGAACTCCTGGAACTCAAAGCAAACCCGGATAAGCCTGCCAGAGGAACTGTAATCGAAGCCAGGGTGGATAGAGGCCGAGGCCCAGTGGCTACTGTGCTTGTGCAAAATGGCACACTGAAAATTGGTAACTCTTTCCTGACCGGCGTCTACGATGGTAGAGTGCGCGCTATGATCAACGATCGCGGGGAGAATGTGCTGGAAGCGCCCCCCTCAACGCCTGTTGAGGTGCTTGGATTCTCCGGTGTCGTAGAAGCAGGAGATAAGTTCTACGTGATGGAGGATGAAAAGGAGGCTAAAGCCATTAGCGAGTCGCGCAGAGTTGCGCTACGGGAGAAGGACATGGCTGCAACCGGTGCAAAGACGCTGGATATTTACCAGATGCTCAAAGAAGGAGAAATAAAGGATCTTAACCTGATTATAAAAGGTGATGTGCGAGGGTCAATCGGAGCACTTTCGGAATCGCTCCAGCGATTGAGTACTGATGAAGTAAAACTGAATGCGATCCATATAGCTGTAGGCGATATTACAGAGAATGATGTGATGCTTGCATCGGCATCTCAGGCCATCGTTATAGGATTCAACGTCCGTCCTACACCGCAGGCTTCCAAGCTTGCCGAACGGGAAGGCGTAGAGGTAAAGCTATATAATGTTATATACGAAGCTATATCGGATGTGAGAGAAGCTATGGAAGGGCTGCTGGAACCAGAACTGCGAGAGGTTACATCAGGCAGGGCAGAAGTGATCGAGCTATTCAGTATCTCGCGCGTAGGAACTGTAGCCGGATGTCATGTAAATACCGGCAGGATGTTGCGTAACTCTCCTGCAAGAATAATACGAAATAACAGAGTTATACACGAAGGCAAGATCGATTCTCTCAGGCGATTCAGCCAGGACGTGAGGGAGATAGCTTCCGGACAGGATTGTGGTATACTCATTACCGACTTCAGCGAGTTTGAATTGGGAGACATAATAGAATCCTATACTTACGAGGAAATCCCCGCAAGGCTGAGATAAGAAATGCGTATTGGTGTTTGTACTCTCCACTTGCGACTCTCGGAGAATAATTCTCTTAAGGGTAAGCGCCGGATAGTCAAAAGCATAAAAGACCGGGTTAGAAGCAAGTTCAATGTCTCCATCGCCGAAATTGGTGCCCAGGATAAATGGCAGTGGGCAACGCTCGGTGTGGCTTGCGTATCAAGTGACGCTGCATTCACAAATAGTGTACTATCGAAAATTGTGGACTTCGTCAATGAAATGCACACGGCAGAATTGGTAGATTACGAGATCGAGATTCAATAAGCAAGTTTGAGAAATGGTCCTAAGCTTTTGAGAAGTATGGACGTTACATCAAATCCCCCCTGCCCCCCTTTGGAAAAGGGGGAACTGCCTCATCCTTTGTCAAAAGGGAAGTTGAAAGGATTTTCTGCAACTTGCTGATGCGAAGAGCAATCGTTTTACAACCAGGAGGTCCTCCTCATGTTAGACTACAGGAGAGCAGATAGGCTTGGAGATCTAATACAGCGGGAGATCAGCGATATTCTGCAAAGACGAATCAGAGACCCGCGGATCGGATTTTGTACCATCTTAAGAGTGAATGTATCGCGGGACCTCCGCCATGCAAAAGTATTTGTGAGCATAATGGGAACCGAAGATCAGCAGAAAGATACGCTCGCAGGGCTGAAAAGTGCCACAGGGTTTATTAGGAGAGAGATCGGCAGTAGAATAATGCTCAGGCACACGCCTGAAATAGTTTTCAGAATCGACAGATCAATCGATCACAGCATTCGCATTGCCAAACTGATTAAGGAGGGCAACGAGCAAGACACGATCTGACCTGATTTTCTTGCGGATAGCGTTTCCGGGGTAACTATAAGTTTGCACATTATGCCAAAATCGAAATCAATGGGAGATATATGGGAGGTACTGGAAGGAGCCAGAACTTTCCTCATATCGTCTCACGTTAATCCCGACGGAGATGCCATAGGGTCACAAATTGCGCTCTACTCATTCTTGTCGGATCTCGGAAAAGTAGTCTCTGTAGTGAATTCACATCCTGTGCCATCTGTTTACCGGTTCCTGCCCAATGTTGAGGTCTTTCGCATAGAATCCACGGAAAATACTGACATCGGATCGGGTGCTTGCACCCGCTGGGAGGATGTTGAGGTAGCCATAATCCTCGACTGCGGTGAATTGAAGCGGGTCGGGGAGAACCTGGCAGCAAAAATTCGCCCCAGGCGAGGCATCATCAACATCGATCACCACCTCAGCAATCGCTACTTTGGTACATATAATCTAGTTGATGCTGATGCATGTGCTACCGCGGAGCTTATCTTTCATTTGATGGAATTCGGTGGTATAGAGATCGGCCGGGATCGTGCAATGTGTTTGTATACTGCCATTCTTACCGATACTGGCTGCTTCAGGTTCAGGAACGCCACTGCCGAGGCGCATAGGATCTCTGCTCGTTTGATCCAGGAGGGAGTGCGTCCCGATGTGGTTGCCGAGTTGGTTTACGAAGTTACACCTTATGGGAAAGCCAGGCTTTTGGGCATGGCGCTGGAGACACTGCGGCTTAGTCTGGATGGAAAGCTCGCCTATATGTGGGTTACTCAGGAAATGCACAGGCAAACGGGAACCGGCAGTGAAGACACTGATGGCTTCATCGACTATATCCGCTCCCTCAAGGACATTGAGGTGGCCATATTTTTCAGAGAGACTGATAAAGGGGACATCAAAGTGAGCTTGAGATCGAAGAGCGATCTGGACGTTAATCAGATCGCCGCCACGTTTGGTGGCGGAGGGCATCAGGCTGCCGCAGGCTGTAACATCTCTGAACCGTTAGACGAAGCGATAGATACGGTTGTCGAAGCCGTAGCAAGAAGGTATAGATCTCTGAGTAAGCTTGCGAAGAGAATCTGAACTCTCGCAGATAACCTCAAGAAAACTATTAACCCGATAGGCGGGACATTCCTGTCCCGCCAGAATATGAAAAAGTTGGGAATTATTATAGAAGCTTGCGTAACTTGACAATGTTAAATTAGGAGTTGGGTTAAGGTATTTAGCAATCTACATGTGGTCTGGTAAACTAGCCGGATTTATAGCAAGCAACTGAGATTCTGTTAATCTAACCCAACCTACAAGGAAATTTAACATTGTCAAGATAAGTAAGTTCTAGCTTCTCAGGAGGCGGGACAGGAATGTCCCGCCTATCGGGTTAGCTACATTAATTGTGTTTGCTCTGATGGATGGCATCATAAACGTTAACAAACCTGCTGGCATGACATCGCATGATGTAGTGGCTGAATTACGACGGATCCTGCGTGAAAAGAAGGTTGGGCACACAGGCACATTAGATCCGGATGCTACAGGGGTTTTGCCTGTTTGCCTGGGCAAAGCCACGAAGATTATACAGTTTCTCCAGGATGATGAAAAAGGCTATGAGGGAACCATCACCCTTGGTATAGTAACTGATACGCTTGACGCCAAAGGGCGGATACTCCGAATCTCAGATAATGACCGTGTGGAGATGGATGATGTCAGAAACGTATTCAGAAGCTTCGTGGGAGAGATAGATCAGATCCCGCCCATGGTGTCAGCTATCAAGGTTCAGGGAAAGCGATTGTACCGTATAGCTCGTCAGGGAAAAGTCGTTAGCAGGAAACCGCGAAAGGTTCACATATATAGTCTGGAGTTGCTTGATGTTCACGAAGCTCCATGTTCCTTGCTTCGTGATCAGCAATTGGTGGAAGAAACTGGTATTCAGGACGTCGATCCGTCTCGCTCATTTACCAGGATAGATTTCCGGGTGCGATGTTCCAGAGGAACCTATGTCCGTGCATTGGCAGCAGACATTGGCGATGCTTTGGGCTGTGGCGCTCATGTTTCTCGGCTGGTCCGAACAAAATCAGGAATTTTCGAACTAAGGAACTCTATAAGGTTGGGGGAGATTCAAACTGATCCCCAGAGCGTTTTCCGAACGTTGCGATCTATCGACGATGTGCTGTCTTTTATGCCAAGGATCATTATCAACAGTCCAGCGCGAACGCGATTTCTGAACGGCGTTCCCGTTAAGGGATCCGATGTGGTGGATTGCGAAGATGCATTTGGGATTGATGATCTGATCCGTGTTCATGACGAATCGGAAACGCTTCTGGGCATTGGAAAAGCAAATGGGGCATATAGCCCTTCAACGGCATTGGATCCAAAAGCTGTGATATGCAAAGTGGTAAGAGTGTTAATGAGGACATAAGGCATAAGGCTCAAGACTCAAGACTCAAGACTCAAGACTCAAGACCCAAGACACAAGACTCAAAGTCAAAGGAAGATGCTGCCTGCCTTGAGTCTTGTGTCTTAAGTCATGGGTCTACTCATGGCGTTGTCCTGACGTTTGGTGTTTTCGATGGTGTCCATATTGCCCATCGGCTTGTGATCAGCCGCGTGGTGGCCCGGGCGAGAGCGCTTAATACTGAAGGAGTTGTTATATCGTTTGATCCTCATCCAGCAGTCTCAATTTCCGGCGAAGCCCCGCCTGCTCTTACCAGTATGGAAAAGAAGATCGAGTTGTTGGAAATGCTGGGGATCGACAGGGTCATAGTAGAAGACTTCAATAAGCGATTCTCTCAGCTTTCACCAGAAGAATTTGTCAGAGATATTCTAGTTGGCAAGTTTAACGCCCAGGAGGTGGTTGTAGGATACGATTGTGCTTTCGGCAAGGATAGGGTTGGTGACAGGTGGCTTCTAAAAGAATTGGGTGAGAAATGCGGCTTTGTGGTCGATGTGGTGGAACCCTACAAATTGAACGGCAAGGTTGTTAGCAGCACAAGGATCAGGGCAGACATATTGCAGGCTGACCTGGAGCAGGCGCGCAAATTACTGGGCAGGTACTATTCCATATCGGGACTGGTTGTGCCAGGAAAGGGTATTGGTCACAAAATTGGTCATGCTACTGCCAACCTGCAGGTGCAAAAGCAGGTCTTGCCGCCTCCCGGTGTGTATGCCGTCAAGGTGAGTATTGACAGAGAACAGTTTTACGGAATCTTAAACATGGGAACACAACCCACCTTTGGGGAGAACCAGTTTCGGATCGAAGTCCATTTGCTGGACTTCGAGGGAATTCTCTATAGAAAGGATGTGGAGGTCTTCTTTGTAAGTAAGATTCGTGATGAGAAAGTCTTCGCCAGCCCGAAAGAATTGGCAGAGCAAATTAAGAAAGACGGGGGCGTTGCCAGGCAGATTCTTGATGCTTCTGGTATCTAGATTCAGGCTGATGCAGCGGAATCCTAATCTTTTGCGTTTACAAGGCAGTTAATTTATGGTATATTTAAACGGCGTAAGAATTTATCTATGAGATGTATTTATCTTTCCGCCGACGTAATGAGCAGCATTCTTTTGCGAGAAAACAGTTATTGATGGAGGTTTTATATGGCGTTAAGCAAGGAAGCCAAAAAGGCTTTAATAGATAAATATAAACATCACGGCACAGATGTAGGATCATCGGAAGTGCAAATTGCAGTACTTAGTAACAGGATCAGCTATCTGACCGAGCATCTTAAGGTGCACAGTAAAGATCATCATTCCAGGTTAGGGTTGTTAAAATTAGTGAGGCGGCGTCAGAGACTGTTAAATTATCTTCGTCGCTCGAACCTGGAGAGTTATAGGAAACTGATTGCCGAGATTGGCATCAGAGGGTAAGTATTTTTGAGGCTGAAAGCTTTTGAGAGATATATGTTGAAACATTAACGTATTGCTCGTGAGCATTCTGCTTCAAGAAGCATGGAAGTAGAGGAGGTGAAATTTCTGGGACACGTCAGTTCGAATCTGTTAGCTTTATTATCTAATATCCGCGAACTATCGAATGGCGAACTGAACCAGGAGCAACCTTGGAAAGATTAGAAATTGAAATTGGTAGATCCATACTTTCTTTAGAAACCGGACGAATGGCAAAGCAATCTGATGGAGCCGTGCTCGTTCGGTATGCTGACACTGTAGTTTTGGTCACTGCTGTCTCGGAGAAAGAAGCAACAAGGGATCTGGATTTTTTCCCCTTGACTGTTGAGTATAGAGAAAGGGGGTATGCAGGCGGCAGAATCCCTGATGTTTATGGTAGGCGGGAACCGCGACCTGGTACAGGTGAGATACTTACAGCCCGGCTGATCGATCATTGTATTCGGCCGCTCTTCCCCAAGAATGCTCGCAATGAACTTCAGATAATGGCTACAACGCTGGCTTCTGACCGAACCTACCCGCCGGATGCCATCGCTATGGTTGGCACTTCGGCTGCGTTATGCATTTCCGACATACCATTTCCTGGCCCTGTGGGAGCAGTTACAGTCGGTAAAGTAGACGGTCAGTTTGTGATAAACCCAACTTACGATGAGAAGCGTGACGGAGACCTGGATATTTTTGTCACAGGGACGAAGCACGCTGTGATGTCAATTGAGGGTAGAGCAAACATACTGCCAGAAGCAGAGATCATTGAGGCCATCGAGCTTGCTCATCAAGAGATCAAGAAAATAGTCGAATTGCAGGACGAACTGGTCGCCCGGTGTGGTAGGCCAAAAGGGCAGTTGGTACTGGTAGAGGCACATGAGGATGTGGAGGAAAGATTAAGAGCTGCTGCAACAGACAGGATAGTAAAATCTATCGGCATTGTTGACAAGCTTGAGCGTGAGCAGTATTTACAGGATCTGAAGAATGATATAGCAACTCCGCTGGAGCAGGAAGAGGAAGCCGGAAACGTTTCAGAAGACGTTATAGATTTCGTTATGACTAAGATCCAGAAGGAGGAGATGCGTCGCTCGATACTTTCAGAATCAAGGCGCATAGATGGGCGCGGTTTGTCGGAAGTTCGACAGGTAGACTGCGAAGTTGGGGTGCTGCCTCGCACACATGGTTCTGCGCTCTTTACCCGTGGTCAGACTCAGGCTCTGGGAGTGGTTACACTGGGTATTTCCGGCGACGAGGAACTGGTTAAGGATATCGAGGGTAAACGGACCAAACGTTTCATGATGCATTACAACTTTCCCCCTTATAGCGTGGGAGAGGTTCGGCCTATCAGAGGACCCGGCCGACGCGAGATCGGACACGGGGCACTTGCGGAGCGAGCGTTGATGCCAGTAATGCCCGATGAAGAGGAATTTCCCTATGCCATCAGGGTCGTGTCGGAAATTCTGGAATCAAATGGATCTTCTTCTATGGCCAGTGTTTGTGTTGCCAGTCTCGCTCTAATGGATGCTGGTGTGCCTATTAAAGCGCCTGTGGCAGGTATTGGTATGGGGCTGGTCAAAGAAGGTGACCGGATGGCAATACTCACCGATATGATCGGCGTAGAAGATGCCCTGGGTGATATGGATTTCAAGATCGCGGGAACCAAAGACGGAGTGACTTCCATCCAGATGGATATTAAGATCGAAGGAGTCACAAAAGAGGTAATGGAGAGGGCCATGCACCAGGCCAGAGAAGCGCGTATGCATATACTCGGTAAAATGTCAGAAGCGCTGGCTGAACCGCGCGGCGACATCTCTCTATATGCCCCGCGGATCGTTTCCATAAATATTCCTGTTGAGAGAATTAAGGATATAATTGGTCCTGGTGGTAAGATCATCAAGAAGATGCAGGACGACTTCGATGTGAAAATCGAAGTAGAGAACGACGGAACGGTGAATATTGCCTCTATTGATAGGGAAGCTGCCGAGAATGTGATTAGCAACATAAGAGGCCTTACCGAAGAGCCGGAAGTTGATAAAATATATACCGGCAAGGTGACGAGCGTAACCAATTATGGAGCTTTTGTTGAGATCCTTCCAGGTCAGGAGGGATTGCTTCATATCTCCGAATTGGCAGATGGTTATGTGAAAAGGGTTGAGGATGTTATTAACGTAGGCGATGAAGTCGCAGTCAAACTGGTCGAGATCGATAAATTTGGTCGACTGAATCTGAGCAGGAAAGCAGCTATGGACAATGGGACGAAGCCTGAGGGCAAACAGCCTCGGAAGGCATTGAGACTTCCCAAAGACAGACGTCGCTAAAGCAAGGAGGGACGTATGGGAACAGGAGAGGAAAAGAAATCTCGGAGTGGTTTAGTGGTCACGATCGTATTGATCGCTGTGCTGGTTATCTTGGCGGCTTTACTCATGTGGATACTCAGAGATCCAAGAGGCTTTGACAGGTTCAAAAAACGGAAGGAGACTAAGCCTTCTTTAAAACCCAGTGTTATGAATCAACAGTTCCGCGATCTTGCTGATCAGACCAAACTGGAGATGGTCGATGCCAGGCTTAGAGTAGTGGGCGAGCTTTCCTGGCAAAAGCTAGCATAACCGCTCTGGGTCTGATAGAAACTGACTTCATTCTTAAGTTTCCTCTCAGGGATTATAGGGTAATTTTATGTTCAGTATCGGCAATATTCTGATCCGTGCAATACTGGTTCTAAGCTTTATCCCATTCGTTTGGGGATGTGGCTATAGCTCCAGATCTGAAAAGCTCGGACATATAGATTCGGTCACCGTATCGCCTATAGCCAATGAGACCGTAGAGTACGGACTTGAAGATGATCTCTTAAAGGCTATCAGGCAGGAGTTCTCCAGACATTGGGGCGAAGGGACGGATTCTGTATTCACCGGGACCATGAAGATGTATGAGATCGTGCCTATCAGTCTGGATCAGAATAACCAGCCAGAGCAGTATCGCCTGGTTATGGAAATATCTTTCGTCTTCGAGGATCTCAAGCGTAATAAAATCCTGCGGAACGAGAAGAATTACGAAATCATACACGACTTTTACGTCGTGCCTGACCGTGGTGAAACACCTGAAACCCTGGAAGAAGCTAAGCAGAAGCTTTCTGAGGAAGCTGCGGAGGAGATTGTCAACAGCATAGTCGAGGAATGGTAAATCAACGCCGTTCTGCTTGAATGCAATGTACCCTACTGGGCTTCCTGGTGTATTGCATTGAGTTGTTGATTCCAGAATCTCGTGTCTTCAGTCATGGTGGAAACTTGCTAAGTTAAGCCACGGGAATGTAGGATAAGTATATATTCTGCGTTTTTCCGTGGCTTTATTTTGTTATTGACCGACTAATACCAGTTTCATAAAATGATTGTGCATTAGGTTATGGTTACAGACGGGACAGGAATGTCCCGTCTGTAATGCACAGCTAAATAATGAAAGTGGTATAAGCTGGGAATAATAGGCAGTTATCCCTTGTTTTCCCATTCAGACAGCGGATCGAACCTGCTTCCAGCATGATCAGATTGCGAAAGGAGCGGATGAGGAATCAAACACCCTGGAAAAGTAATTCCACACATCTTATTAAATAGACGCGCGCTCTTAAGCATGATGTTCCTGGCCGCTCTGGTATTGGGTTTCATCTTTCAGCAGATCACTTGTGTAACCGGAGGAAAGATCATATTTCTTGGGTTCACGGCTAAAAGCAGAATGCAAACCAGAGAAAGGATCGAGATCACAAAAGCCATAAATACACACTGCTTGCATTTGGACAGAGAAACTGCCTACTCATTCGCAAAAACAATCCTGGAAGAAAGCGACAGATATGGATATGACTGGGAGTTGATTCTAGCCATAATAATAACAGAAAGTCAATTCGACCCCTGGGCCAAATCGCATAAAGGGGCCAGAGGGCTGATGCAAGTCATGCCAAATACTGCGGAATGGCTATCTCCACAGTTAGGGCTTGAATATGAAGGTTTCAGATCTCTTTACGATCCGGAATATAACATCAAGTTAGGCACGCGTTACCTATATATGATGCATCAGAAGTATGGCGATATAGAAAAGGCTATAGCTGCCTATAACAGAGGCCCGAAAGGTTTGGCGCGTTACACCAGGCGAGGCAGAGGCCTCCCTTCCAGATACCTGGATAAGGTAATGACATACTATAAAGAGTTGAAGAGCAGTTGAACCGAGAAAGCGAAGAAACGAATATGGGAATCTGAACATGCGTATACTTTCCGTTGCTTTAGTATCTCTCATTCTGGTCATATCATTCGGATGTGCTGGCAAGCAGACACTTGAAATTGCAACTCCGGTTAAATCAGGCGTTGATATAAAGCCGTTTATAGATGAGTGTGCACAACTTGCCACCGCGGGAAAGGGCAAAATTCCTGGCTGGAAGCTTGCCGCGCCTGCCGATACTTATGATGAGGAGTCTATCTTCGACTACATTGACGGCGCGGCAGAACTCTACTTCGCATATAACTTCAGAGCGGTTGCTGCTGCCGAATATCAGAATGGCGAGACCTCTATAATAGTCGATGTATACGATATGACCAATCCGGAAGGAGCATTCGGAATCTACAGTCTTAACAGATATTCCGCGGCAAATTACGTGGACATTGGTAACGAGGGAATCATGAGTGGTACCAACCTGGACTTCTGGAAAGGGAGGTATTTCTGCAAAGTATATTCCTTCGATATGTCCGAGAAGTATCAGGGCGACGTGGTAAACTTTGGTGATAGATTGGCGTCAGAGATACTGGAAGCTGGCGAGGAGCCCGCTGTGCTCGGGCTTTTACCTCAAAATGGTTTGATACCCAAAAGCGCCAGGTTCTTTGGTAGGAAATTGGGATTGGACAATATTCGCTACGTCTCAGAAGAGAACGTATTCAATCTCAGCGAGGAAACAAAAGGCGTCGTCGCTGAATATCAGATAGGCGACAGCAGATTTGATACCTTTGTTATCGTGTATCCATCGCCGGATAAAGCGTTTGCCGCCTTTGAAAAGTACAGCAACCATCTTGTTGGGAAAAATGCTCAACTTCTGTCTGCGGAGACAGCAAATCCTGAAACACAAAAGATATTTGAAGTAGATGGTAAATTCACATTCATAAATCTTGAAGAGCAGAGATTGACGGGGTTCTGGGACGTGGAATCGCAAGATATAGCGGAGACTTTTTTCAAGCTTTTTTGAAACAAAAAAGCTTGAGCAAAAAAACTTGGTGGATACAAAAAAGCTTGAGCAAAAAAACTTGGTGGATAAGGTTTAACAGGGTATGGGGTGGTAATATGAAGGACAAAATTACTCGTCGAAATTTTATCAAAGGAGTGGCCGCGACTGGTGCAGGGATATATGGTTTGCAATTGGTCGGGAGCGACTTTGCTATTGCACAGGCAGAGCCGAATGTCCAGCTTGCTGTTGCACAGGGCGACGTGACCAAAGGGCCCGATCCTGAACTAATAAAGCGCGTCACAAGAGAAGCCGTGGCGGCTCTCGGCGGCATGAGCAAATTTGTGAGTAAGAGATCAGTCGTTATGGTGAAGCCAAATATCGGCTGGAACAGGACACCAGAGCAAGCAGCTAACACCAATCCTTATGTGGTGGAAGCAGTTGTGGAGATGTGCAAAGAAGCGGGAGCGAAGAAGGTTAAAGTCGTGGATCACACCATTAACCCGGCGCGGATAACCTATTCCAGGAGCGGCATCAAGGACGCTGTGAAACGGGCCAAAGGATCGATGGAATTCGTCGATGAACGCAAATTCAAGGAGAAAGCCATCTCCGGTGGTGTGGAACTCAAATCCTGGCCTGTATATGAAGAAGCTCTGGACGTTGACGTGTTTATCAATCTTCCCATTGCCAAACACCACTCGCTTACTCAGCTTACGCTGGGTATTAAGAATCTCATGGGGTTGATACTGAGACGAGAAGAGGTTCACACGCGCATCGACCAGAAGTTGGCGGATCTCTCCACAATACTCAAACCGCACCTGGTTATTATGGATGCGTACCGCATTCTGACAGCGCATGGCCCCAACGGCGGCACACCTGAAGATATAAAGCTGGCCGGTCAGGTGATCGCCGGAACCGACTCCGTGGCAGTAGACTCCTATGCGGCCACGCTGTTTGGGCTCTCAGGTGAGGATGTAGGTTTCATTAAAGCCGCTCATGATATGGGTGTGGGAGAAATAGATCTGGAAAAGGTATCAATCAAGAAAGTACCTGTTTAACGGTATTTTCCCCAACACGATAGATACTATTGGTGAAATTGGCAACCAGTTGTATAACCCAGGATTCTATCCTGGCCAATAACCGACAATATCCTAAATATCCTATCGCCAAGTAAGAAACTTGGGCTACTCAATATTCATCATCGCTGGAAATGGATGCACCGTCTGACCCATAGACCAATTGACTGATCAAGAAAGAGGGGTTCGGATGCTCAGAAAGATCCGCCGAGTTGTACAGATATTATTCCTGCTTTTCTTTCTGTTCCTGCTGCTTCGGACGGTCTATCCAGCGGATTTCTTTATCCCCGTTGATTTCTTCCTGAGGCTTGATCCACTTGCGGCTATCGGTACTACTCTGGCATCGCGCAGCCTGGCAGTCCATCTTACCCCTGTAATAGTTCTGGTCGTTCTGACACTGCTTCTGGGCAGGTTTTTCTGCGGGTGGGTCTGCCCGCTGGGCACGACTCTGGACATATCCGACCGCTTGCTGTTCAGAAGATTCAAACGGCCAAAAATGAAATACAGCGTCAGGCTTCGCAACCTGAAATATTACGTTCTGGCAGCTTTCATCGCAGGAGCCATCTTCAGTTCGCAGTTGATATGGCTCGCTGATCCCATAAGCATAGCCACGCGGAGCTATGGTGTGATACTGTACCCTTATTTCAGTTTCGTCACCCGCTCCACATTTAATGCCCTGTATCGCTTGAAAGGCGTCAATGCTGTATCTGAACCTGTATATGGCATATTTCGGAACTACCTGCTTCCTCTGCGACAACCCACGGCCCGAATGATCATTACGTTTTTCGGCGTCTTTGCCGCCATATTAGCGTTGAGCATATTGCAGCGGAGATTCTGGTGCAGGAATCTGTGTCCATTGGGTGGATTACTGGGTCTGCTCTCCACACGCCTGAGCTTCTGGCGCCGCCGGGTGAACGACAGGTGCATAGAGTGCGGCGAATGTCGGCGCGCATGCGGCTTATCTGCTATACCGGAGAATCCCAGAAAATACTGGCCCCAGGAGTGTACGGAATGCATGTCCTGTCGCGACGTCTGCCCTGTCAACGCCATTAGCTTCGGATTAAAGCAGCCGTTCTTCGACAGACCGTCCACCGCCGGTCTGGATCTCTCCCGGCGGTCTTTTGTAAAATCGGCCATTGCAGGCATAGCTGCTGTGCCCTTATTCAAGATCAACTACTCAAAGCGAAACGTGAACGAGGCTGTTATACGTCCCCCGGGATCACGGCCAGAGGAAGAATTCCTGGATAAGTGCATACGCTGTGGCCAGTGCATGAAAGTATGTCCCACCAATGGGCTCCAGCCCACATTCATGGAAGCTGGAGCAGAGGGGATAGGTACGCCTATGCTTGTACCTGAGGTGGGCTACTGCGAGTATACCTGTATTTCATGCACCAGGGTCTGTCCCACGGATGCGATTATCGAACTTACGGAAGCCGAAAAGAAGGATGTCAAAATAGGTGTAGCCAGAATTGATACGAATCGCTGCATCCCGTGGAGCGAATACGAGGACTGTCTGGTTTGTGAGGAGCAATGTCCTGTTCCCACAAAAGCCATAGTATTTGAGGTAAGAGATATAACCACATTCAAAGGCGACGTGAGGCGGATCAAGTTCCCGGTAGTCCTAAAAGACAAATGCATAGGCTGCGGGATATGCGAGAACAAATGTCCTGTAAAACCCAAAGCTGCAATACTCGTATCAGCCCAGGTGCCTCGATGGAGAACAGACAGAGAGATAATGAAGGCTGAAAAAGTCTCCAAAATGGAAAATCCCAGCCCTCAAAGCATCGGTGAAGTGGAAGTGCCAGGACAGAAAGAAGGCGAGTAGAGATTGGCAAAGAGATACGTCCTGAAAATTGATGCTGTCAACAGGAGTTTCACCCTGGAGGATGTTGATCCCGCAAATCTCCAGAAGGACGATCGGGAAGACTATACCCTCTTCTGGGGAGAGGCGCTTGCTCAATATCTGCTGAGGCAAAACCCGGACGACTTCGTCATAGCTCGCGGCCCTCTCACTCGCTTTCCCTCAAACAAGTCCACCGTAGGCTATATCTCACCATTGACTGGCGTTCCGCATTACAGCTTTGTGGGAGGTCAGAGCTTCAGGGAAATATGGCAACTCGGCCTGGACGCCATAGTCCTCACAAATCCGGTCAATGGCATTGCAGAACACTACGTCACAGTAGAGGGATACGTGCCGGACAACGAGGTGCAGTTCATAGTAGATGAGTCTCTGCCCAGAGGCCAGCGTTCAGCGTACTATTATCTCGTGGGCAAGGAACTGGAAGGCCAGGCCCTGTGGGGGAGCATCTTCACCCTGGGACACGGCGCCTACCACGGCTATCGCTCTGCCAATGTAGCCGTTGAAGCCATGTATCATGCAGGGAGAGGCGGAGCTGGCGCTGTGATGCGTAAGTTCACCCGCGCACTGGTGCTGCATCTGGGTGGCAGGCGTTCATTCAACCCGGATGGTCTGCCTATGGAGCCGTTTAAGCGTCTGGAAAAGTACAGCTCCCGCTTATCGTGCAAGGACGCGGGAACCATAATAAAACTCGCCGCGACTGGAAAAGACCCGGCTGGCAAGAATACGCTCCCCGCCTGGAACGCACAGCGGTTAGGATACCCGATGGCAGATATTGGAGGCGGCGAAATTCTCCTGGCCACCCGCGAGGGAAAGGCTGGCTGCTACTGGTGCCCGGTTACTTGCCGACACTATCATACCATGCCCGTAGACTACGCTCCCGATGGCAAGGACCTTTTCCTGGACGACTTTGAGCCTGCATATTCCATCTTCGCAATGCTCGGGATTACGGCTCAGGAAGACACTAAAGAAGCTAAGATAAAGATGCTTGAGGAAGTAGACAGGGAGATCTTTCTCCTCATTGAACAGGCTGGACTCGACGTGATGGATGTGGGAGTAGGGATCGCAGCATTGTATGAAGGCATATCCAGAGGTTTGATACCATTATCTGACGTACCTGACTCTCTCCATCAGAAAGAGAATAACTTCGGGAGTGTTGAAAAGGCACATCAGATCATGGAATTGCTGGAAAGCAACGACCACGAATACCCGGCCATCCGATGCCTGGGCGATGGCCCGCAGGCATTAGTCGATGCCTATCCTGAGATGCGGGATCTGGTATTCACGTGTGGAGCAAAAACCCTGGGAAACCCCGGACACTGCAACAAGCTCTGGACGTTCCTCATGCCATTCTCGCGCTTTTTCAGCCACTACTCAGGCCAGATATACAAAGTATCGGGCAGCATTCCGGAGAATCCGGATCAGGATACTCTCAAGCAGTTGTTTCAGCAAGTCACAAAAGAGATGTTCCGTCGAGAATATTTCAGCATCCTCTGTAACACACTATCCTGCTGCGCCTTTGGATTCGTCATATTCACTGAGGGCGGCGCTGGTGTAGAACTCAGCCGCGACGATCTGCTGGTGGATATACTCAGGTTCTACGGAATCGAAACCACCCGCGAGGAACTCATACGCTTCGCCCAGAACTTCCTTGCTCAGTCCATAGACCTGAAGATCAAGCATGGCTGGAAGCCCCTCAGCGCAGACGACCTCCCATACAGAATATACGAGGCTGTCTCTCAGGCCATCTCTCATCCCCCTGAGCGATGCAAGGAGATGATGGACGTCCTCATAGACGAATGGAAGCGCCAGACAAAGCAACTCATGAGCAAGTACGGCTATCAGGCGCCGTGGTAGATTATGGGTACAGAGCGTAATGAAGAGGAATCAGTTCTCTACGGCATCAAATTGCACGTTGACCGCTACAGCGATGCGGTCATCGAAGCTCTCAGAAACGCAGGCATCCACGTCATACAATCACCTACCTGCTTCAAAGTCCTCCACACAAGCTTCAAGGGTAGCCTGAAGGAGCTTTTCCAGCAGGTGCCGGAACTATGCCATTACCCCGTAAAACAATACAAATGGTGGCACAGAATCGCGGATTCCATAAAGAGTAAATGATTCCGCGTAAGCCCGTAGGTTGGGTTGGGAACGAAATAAGCCGAACATCATACAATTAGACTCACCGAATGAGCAGAGACTATGCTAACCCACAAACCCAACCCAACATAAGTATACAATGTTGGGTTGGGTTAACAACGCTATGACAGTCGTATAGCCAGACTCACCAGATGCATAGAGAGCAAGCCGATTCTCGCCAACGCAACCCAACCTACAGGATACGATACGCGCAGCCGTAGGTTGGGTTGGTAAGTGCAATAGCCGAACATCGTATAATCAGATTCACCGCACGAGTAGAGAATATGCCTATCCTCACAAACTCAACCCAACATAAGCATACAATGTTGGGTTGGGCTATCAACGCTATGACAGTCATGTAGCCAGACTCACCGGATCTATGGAGAGCAAGCCGCTCCTCGCCGACGCAACCCAACCTACAGGATACGATACGCGCAGCCGTAGGTTGGGTTGGTAAGTGCAATAAGCCGAATATCATACAATTAGACTCACCGCACGAGCAGAGAGTATACTTACCCCCAGTAGTTACGCCGCGTTTATAGATTCAATAATATCAGGGATTTGAGCGTTCATCATACAGGGGATCATTGTCCTGATTGGGCTTATCAGTTCCTCTAATGTG
>Ga0114922_10002300_pt1 | contig 17931 bp, 17 predicted proteins | sample AartaG_FD_100975 | JGI IMG/M metagenome (GOLD analysis project Ga0114922, IMG submission 100975) | Deep subsurface microbial communities from Aarhus Bay to uncover new lineages of life (NeLLi) - Aarhus_00045 metaG | ecosystem: Environmental > Aquatic > Marine > Oceanic > Sediment | place...
GAGATGACCGCCCCGGTGATCAGCGAGGGCTACTCCATGTCCTTCATCGTCCCGTCAAAGTACACAATGGAGACGGTGCCCACGTCCCACGGCGAGCGTATCAGTATCCAGGAGGTGCCGGAGGGTAAGCTGGCGGTGATAAGGTTCGGGGGCTGGGCTAGGGAGGGATCCGTGGAGAAGCAGAAGGCCAGGCTCATCTCAGTTCTCCAGGGGAAAGGCGTCGAAACGGTCGGTGAACCCTTCCTGATGAGGTATAACTCTCCCTGGACTCCTGGTTTCATGCGCAGGAATGAGTTAAGCATCGAGATCGCTGAATGATTGTGTCGAGACGATTAGAGAGGGTCGTTGGGAAAATCCTGTAAAGCTCCATGCTTCAACAGAGATAAGAGCGGGATTGGGACACGAGTTTACTAGTAAAAACGTGCTATATATTGCAATTACAGGAATGACGGACCTAAATATTAACATTAAGTTTCAAATAAAAAGAATGTCGATAAAAATATCATATCATTACATTAAATGTAAATGAAGAGATGTTAATACATTATATGCATACTTCTAAAAGCTTACAGAAGAAGTGAAATAAATATTGCAATTACAGGAATGACGGACCTAAATATTAACATTAAGTTTCAAATAAAAAGAATGTCGATAAAAATACCATATCATTACATTAAATGTAAATGAAGAGATGTTAAATACATTATATACATACTTCTAAAAGCTTACAGAAGAAGTGAAATAAATGGATAAAAATCAACAAATGATACTTGGTGTCATCGTGATCGCAATAGTGGGTGTATCAGCATTCTACCTAATGCAGCCATCTAAGCCCCCGACCGTGGTGGATACTGACGGAGACGGGGTTCCAGATGTTGACGACAAATGGCCCGGGCGAGACGATGAAACCTTCTCTGTTACCCTGAACTTGCTCATCGACAGCTGGCCGGTAACCTACGACCCCCATGTCTCATACGGAGGCACTGCGGGGGGTCTAAACTACTGCTACTCGACCCTGTTCATCTTCGAGGGAGGGGACTTCAACGAGTTGAAGCCCTGCCTAGCAACAGGTTACGAGATGTCTGACGATGGCCTTACTTACACGATACACCTCAGGGATGACGTAACATTCCACAGCGGAGACAAATTCACAGCACAGTCCATTAACTACACGATCTGGCGGATGAGGGAGACGCAGTCCCCGACATCATGGATCCTGGCTCCGATACAGGAGATCGAGATCCCGGACGACTACACAATCGTACTGACGATCGATGCGCCCTTCGCGCCCTTCCTCGCCTCATTATCCAATTGGATAAAGTTCGTAAATCCGAACTATATCGAAGCGCATGGAGGGGTGGTTACCGGAGAGGAGAACCTCTACATGAGGGACCACGAGGACGGGACAGGTCCATTCAAGCTAGTCGAGTGGGCAGACCACGAGAGAATAGTCCTTGAGGCCTACGACGGCTACTTCGAGGGATGGGATGGTCCGCACATCGAGAGAATCGTCTACAAGTTCGTACCAGAACTTAGTACACAGCTGATGCTGCTCGCATCCGGCGATGCCGACATAATCGAAAGTATCAAGGCGCCCAATATACCAGAGATCCAGAACACAATAGAGGAGGATGACCTGTCTATCATTATGGGTGAGAGGTGGTCTCTCACGACGACCGCCTTCTGGCTCAACATGAAGGCTCTGCCATTCAGCGACAAGAACGCCAGGCTCTTCGTCCAGCACCTCATCGACCGTGAGACAGGTATAAACGATGTCATGAACGGATATGCGCTACCTGCCCCTACATTCCACACGCCCGGCACGATGGGCTACGGTGAGTATCCGACGCAGTACACGTACGACCCGGCGAAAGCTGCTGAGTACTTCGAGCTGATGTCAGATGAGGCCAAGGATGCCCTCGACGGATCAGTTTGGCCTTTCCTGAACAAAGCCGTGGATGAGAAGGTGCTACTCCAGATGCTGCAGGTTGAACTCAGGGAGTTCGACATCGACATCGAGATACTTGAGCTTGATGGTCCCTCCTACTTCGGTAGGGTGACGTCAGGCGGGTTAGACCCTGAGGCATCCGATCTTATGCTTGTTTGTTACTGGAGCGCTGACTATCCCGACCCGGACGGCATGATATATGCACTTTACAAGTCCGACGAGCTCTGGAACCGAATGTTCTGGGGTAATGAGACGACCGACGCAATCCTCATGGCCGCCCGCTCGGAGACTGATCCTGTGAAGAGAGAGGATATGTACAAGCAGCTGGAGATGATGGTCGCAGATGATGCATGCCAGATCCTTGTCTACTACAATGGCGCCGGATATGCGGCCCAAGAATGGATGAAAGGTCTGGAGACCAACTTCATCTACGCTGGTCAGTACACGACTCCCTGGCCTTACGACGTCTGGAAGGAACCCTAAATAACCTCTATTTCCCTTTATTTTTTTTAGAGATGTTGTTATATGACCAATTTTTTAAAAATAATTGTATTAATACTATTAATTTCATTTTCACTCGCTTTTAATTCTTTATATTAGTAAAGGAAGGCGGGAAGCGTTATATATTGAATAAGACGATGAGAGGGGAAAGAGGATGAAACTACGCGATTACATATTAAAGCGGCTTTTACTCACGATCCCCACGATTTTGGGCGTTATGTCTATTACATTCGTCCTCTCCCATATAATCCCCGCCGACCCCATCGTTATGTGGTTAGGGGGGCCTGAGGCTGTCCGCCTCGCTAGGCCGGAGGTCATTGCAAGGATCAGGGACAGCCTCCACCTCGATGATCCGCTCTGGATTCAGTACATTTTCTACATAAAGGCCGTGCTCCAGGGCGACCTTGGGATGTCGCCTATGACCCACAACCCGGTGATTGTTGACCTCATCAGGCTCCTGCCCGCCACCATCGAGCTCGCTCTAATATCCATGATGATCGCCCTGATTATCGGTATCGTCGCGGGGGTAATGTCCGCTACGCACAAGGACGGCCTCGCTGACCATGCGAGCCGGATATTCTCCCTCCTGGGGGTTGCGCTCCCCAACTTCTGGTTAGCCCTCATACTACAGCTAGTGTTCTATTATTATCTGGGTTGGTTCCCTGACCCCGGAGGGCGAATGACCGATCTAACAGCCTGGACCCACCCCGTGCAGAGGATAACGGGGTTCCTGCTCATAGACAGCGTCCTGACTCTGAACAAAGTCGCGTTCTTCGACGTGGCTATCCACACGATAATGCCGGCCATCGTCCTGGGGTACAGGTCTGTCGCCATGATTACACGGCTCACGAGGTCGAGCATGCTTGAGGTCCTGAAGCAGGACTACATCAGGACGGCTAGGGCCGGGGGGCTGAAGGAGAAGGTGATCATATACAAGCACGCGCTGAGGAACGCACTTGTACCCACGGTTACGACAGCGGGGATGACCTTCAGCTACCTCCTCTCCGGATCCCTCGCCGTTGAGATGGTCTTCTATTGGCCGGGTATAGGGTGGTACTCAGGACAGTCTATCACGATGCTCGACTATCCAGCGATTCAAGGGGTAACCCTGGTGGTCGGCATAATCTTCGTGTTCATGAACCTGATCGTTGATCTGCTGTACGGGGTTCTCGATCCTAGGGTGAGGTATGAGTGATGAAAATGGATAAAAAGAAAGAGAGCACGAACGGCTCCTGGTATAGAAACTGGACGAACGAGCATCAAGCGCAGATCAAGGACCTGAAATACACAATCCACCTCTTCAGGCAGAGCAAGCTGGCGATGGGAGGATTCCTCCTAGTCCTCGGGGTCGTACTTATGTCCGTCTTCGCCCCATTCCTAATAACCCACGATCCGTACTCACTCAACCTTCCGGAAAGGGGGCTTCCCCCTAGCAGAGAGCACCTATTCGGGACGGACTCAAACGGCATGGACATCTACAGCCGATGCGTCTGGGGCGGGAGGATAGACCTCTCCGTGGGCTTCATAATCGTATTTATCTCGACGGCAGTAGGCGTCGTTGTAGGCGTGACGACAGGATACATGGGAGGCATCATCGACGAAGTCTTCATGAGGATCACGGACATGTTCTTCGCGATACCCAGCTTAATCCTCGCGATGGCCGTCTCGGCCGCCCTGGGCTCCAGAAGTCTCCAGACGATCATGTTCTCAATGCTCATAGTCTCCTGGCCTGGGTATGCCAGGCTGATACGTGGCAACACACTGGCGGTCAGGGAGGAGCCCTACATCGAGGCAGCCAAGTCCCTGGGGGCGAGCAGTCTCTATATAATCTTCAAGCACGTCCTGCTGAACGCGGTGGCCCCTGTGCTCGTCATGGCCACGATGGACCTGGGATCAATCATGCTTCTAACGGCTAGCCTGAGCTTCATAGGGATGGGGGCTCAGCCGGGTACGCCTGAGTGGGGGCGGATGATTGCGGATGGCAGGAACTTCATGAGAAGCTCTCCGTGGATGATCACTTTCCCCGGGATCTTCATCATGATAAGTGTCCTAGGGTTCAACCTACTAGGCGATGGCCTTAGGGATGTCTTGGACCCGAGGCTGAGGAGGTAGCTGTGAGGCGATGTCGGAACCGCTCCTATCCGTCAAGAACTTGAAGACGTATTTCTACACCTACGAGGGCGTCGTCAAGGCCCTTGAGGGCGTCAACTTTAAGATCGACAAGAACCAGATAATCGGCCTCGTTGGCGAGACGGCCTGTGGGAAGTCAGTTACGGCTCTCTCTATAATGGGGCTCATCCAGGACCCGGGTAAGATCATTGATGGCGAGATATTCTTCGACGGGGTCAACCTGCTGAAGAACTCCAAGGACGAAATGAGGCAGATACGGGGTAAGAAGATCGCGATGATCTTCCAGGAGCCTATGACATCCATCAACCCCATGTTCACCATAGGGAACCAGATCGCTGAGATAATAATGCTCCACGAGAAGGTTGGGAAAAAGGAGGCTATGGGGAAGGCCCTTGAGATGCTCAAGAGTGTAAAAATGTCGGATCCTGAAGAGGTGCTCAAAAAGTACCCCCACGAGATGAGCGGTGGGATGAGGCAGAGGGCGATGATAGCGATGGCGCTCTCCTGTCACCCCCAGCTGCTGATAGCCGACGAGCCCACGACTTTTCTAGACGTGACTGTTCAGGCTCAGATACTCAAGCTGATGAAGGAACTTGCTCAGGAGATCGGCGCATCTGTCCTCATGATCACTCATGACATGGGAGTTGTAGCCCAGATGTGCGACGAGGTCAACGTAATGTACGCAGGGCTTGTCATAGAGAGCGCGAAGACTCGTGAGATATTCCACAACCCGAAGCACCCTTACACGACAGGATTGATGAAGGCTGTTCCCAAGATCGTGAAGACCAACGTAAAGTTGGACTCCATCCCTGGTACTGTTCCCAACTTGATTACACCCCCGTCCGGATGCAGATTTCATCCTAGGTGCTCCCACGTGATGGATATCTGCAAAGAGGCGATACCTAAGGCAGTGGAGATCACACCGGGGCACCGCGTTTCATGTTTCCTGTACTCTCGGAGGTCAGATGATGTCTAATAACCTGCTAGAGGCCGTAGATCTAGTAAAGTACTTCCCTATCAGGGGAGGCGTACTATCAAGGATACAGGACCACGTACGCGCAGTTGACAACGTCTCAATGTACATAAAGAAGGGCGAGACCGTGGGTCTCGTAGGCGAGTCAGGATGCGGGAAGACAACCTTCGGCAGGACAATGCTCAGGCTTATTGAGCCCATGGCGGGGGAGGTAAACTTTGAGGGTGTAGACATAACCTCCCTCAGCCCTGTCGAGATGAGGGCGATGCGGAGGAACATGCAGATAGTCTTCCAGGACCCTGTTGGTGCACTGAACCCAAGGATGACCATCAAGAACATCATAGGTGAGCCCCTCAAGATCCACGGTTTAGCCAAAGGCGGCGAGTTGACCGAGAGAGTCATAGAGCTAATGACGAGCGTAGGACTCAAGGAGGAGCATCTTTACCGGTTCCCCCACGAGTTCAGCGGTGGGCAGCGGCAGAGGATCGGGATCGCGAGGTCCATTGCGCTCAACCCGAGTTTCTTGCTCCTAGATGAGCCGACCTCAGCGCTTGATGTCTCCGTACAGGCTCAGATACTGAACCTGATACAGGACCTTCAGAAGAGGCTTGACCTAACCTATCTCTTCATCTCACACAACCTAGCCGTTATCAAGTACGTCAGCGACAGGATCTACGTCATGTACCTGGGGAAGATTGTGGAGTCTGCGGAGAGCGAGGAACTCTTCAAGAACCCCCATCACTCTTATACGAAGGCTCTGCTGTCAGCGATCCCAATACCCGACCCAGACCTGAAGATGGACGATGTCTATCTCCAAGGAGAGGTACCTAGCGCTATCAATCCGCCTAAAGGCTGTAGGTTCCACCCCAGGTGTCCAAACGCCACAGATAAGTGCAAGACGGAGGAACCGGAGCTCGTAGACCTCGGGAACGAGCACTATGTCCTATGCCACATGATATGAATCACTGAGAGGAATTGATGAGCTGAGATGCCTGAAGAGGAGCTTGGGGATGAAGAGGAGCTAAGCCTAGAATGGAGGGACTATCTTGCCTTCACCATTGCCCTTCTAGAGACCCATCTCCTGCCCTTCGTGCTGATGACGGTGGCGCTCCTCGTAGTGGGAGTGATCATCATAAATATCGTCTAAGTGTGGCTTCGATAGATGCATAAAAGTAATAATATTAATGGGTGATGATCATGTTAGATCTTGGATATGGGACTTATCTACTATACGCTTGTCCACACCTACAACCTGATGTTAGAGGTATTTTCAGCGCTGACCGCCTTAGCAGTAGGGTACCTTATATTCGGGTTGATGCGGGAGTGGTTCTACATTATACAGGCGAACGTCAGCTTCGAGTTGCGTTCACCCTTTAAACTATTGAGCAGGGAAATGGATGCAGTTTAGTAGTAAAAGACTCTTGGTTTTGACGCTTTTCCTCCTTGAGGCTTCCCTTGGGTTCTATGTATTCAACTACACTGCCCAGAGCAAGAAAGCCTCAATCATCATCGAGGGACAGGAGGGGGTCACATGCGCCGACGCATCCCAGGCATGCGAGGTCCTCGTCATAGGTCGCGAGGATGGCTCCATCGCCTATTTCGAGAGGGGGGACACGACTCCATTCTGGGAGTATAACGGAGCAAGTGGCGTTGAGTCTATACGGGTCTCTGCGATGGGTGAGGTAGCCGCTGCATCCGACTCCAATCATACTCTGCTCTTCTTCACGGACATCTCCAAGATCTCTGAGGGAAGGGTGGTCCCAAACTGGAAGATAGACTTCGACTCTGACGTCCAAGTATTGGATGTCTACATATATCGGTCGAGGGTGTTCTCTCAATTGTACATAGTTGTGAGTAGGGGGGACCGCTGTCAGGTATATTCCCAGGCCGAAGCCCCTCCACTCTGGGAGATGCACGCTGAGACTCTCGATGTGAAGGCAGATATATCCCACGACGGCAGGTGGGTGGCGGTCGTTGCTGATAATGCTGTACGCCTTCTAGGGAGCGATACTGGGGAGGAGGAATGGAACTTGAAGCTCCCGTCCAAGATATCTCAGGTCGAGATATCAATAGATAACAGGTTTCTCGCGCTAGGTACGGATGAAGGTGAGAAGGGCACCCTCTACGTAGTCAAGATGGCTGATGGCCAGGTCATCTGGGAGCACGAGATGGAGCGCCCGGTTGTCAAGCTCTCCGCCTCTGGCCTGTTGAAGAGGCTCTCCGCTCAGACCGACGACGGGAGGCTTCATATTTATATGTTCGACGGCGTTGAGGCAGAAGCTGTGAAGGTATTAGAAGGATGCGATTTTTGGGCTCAGCCCCCCTTCGGATCCTATGTGGTTGCTTCGAGCTCTCATAACCTTATATCCTACTACTTCCTGGAGCGCTCTGCACCCCTATGGCGTAACGATGGCGCTGAGGGCATCAAGGCGCTATATTCGAGCCTAGCCGGGGAGTACATCTACATGATTGACAAGGAGAACATCTACATGTTCACGAACCATTACTACAACGAGCTCATCCCTGGTTCTCGAACTGCCTGGGCTCTCTTTTTCTCCATAGGAGCCGTAGGTCTCTTATCGCTGACCTACCTGTACCGGCGAGTACCTGGGCGACCGGTTCAGAGAGGAGGCGTGATCAGCCTGCTCTCAGGTGGAGCCCTAGGGGTCCTCATTTTCCTCCTCAGCTCAGGCAAACCCAGCTTGGACGCCCTCCCCGCGTTGACGGGTTGCGCAGTGGCATCCTGGCTCTACTGGAGAAGGAAAGGCGGCTTATGGAGTGGAATCCTCGCCTACATCGCTGGTTTATCCTTCTCCATCCTCTCGGGGATGATGAATGGTCTCCTGCACTGGTTTGAGGGAAGCCTAAGCAACATCGTTTTTCTAGTAATCGAGGGAGGTACTGAGGGGGTCACCATCGGCCTTACCTACACACTGGCTGGCCCAGTATGCGGAGCTATCATAAGGCGCTTGTTTCCTCACGAGCCCAATAATCAGTTAAGCTGAGCAACCTTCAGCCTCCCTCCTCAATGAGGATTGCCCGTTAGACATGCCCCCAAAACCTTACCAAAATCTACATAATAGCTGATAAGATGTGTCTAATTAAAATGATTTAGCGTAAATTCTCTCTTCATAACTTTTTAGCGAGTTCTCGCCAAGTCACGCATTCCCTTTGGGAAGTATCGATCTTGCGGTAGGTGAATATAATTTCTTGAGAGAATTTTGATTAACCTCTGTTTTCACGGCTTCTAAACCCCCTCGGATAACCTTATAGCGCGAACCACCCCACAAATAAACAGGTCCACATTCAGAACCTACATGCTCAAAAAAGCCTACGAAAACGTAAAGAAACACGGCGACAGACTCGCCCGGGTCGACTCCCTCATAGACTGGGAGGCCTTCAAACCAATAATCACCCCCATGTACCACAACAAGACCCCACGAGGAGGCAGACCCAACGTCGACCCGGTGGTGATGGTGAAGCTCCTCGTCCTCCAGCAGTGGTACGGCCTCAGCGACCCGGAGCTGGAACGGCAGGTGGACGACCGACCGAGCTTCCAACGGTTCCTCGGCTTCCCGGAGAAGGCCCCCGACTACTCCACGGTCTGGCAGTTCAGGGAACGCCTTGCCGAATCGGGCCGGGACAGGCTGGTGTGGGCTGAACTGCAGAGGCAGCTGGACGGGAAGGGCCTCAGCGTCAAGAAAGGCGTAGTCCAGGACGCATCGTTCATCACCGCCGACCCGGGTCATGCCCCCGCGGATAAGCCTAGGGGTGGTGAGGCCCGGACCAGGAGGAGCAGGGATGGCAGCTGGGCTAAGAAGGGAGGCAAGTCCAGCTTCGGGTTCAAGCTACACACGAAGGCGGATAACGACCAATGATTGGTGCAGAGCCTCGACGTGACATCGGCCTCGGTGCATGATAGCCGATGGATCTTTCCGAGTCAGGTGAGGTTGTGTACCGGGACAAGGGGTACTTCGGCGTGGAGCCTAGAGGGTTCAACGCGACGATGAGACGGGCGTCGAGGGATCATCCGCTGAGCATATGGGACCGGATTAGAAATACCCGGATCAGCAGGAGGCGGGCGTCTGTGGAGAGGGTTTCCACGGTCTTGAAGCGAGTGTTTCACGGTGGCCCCATGCTGGTGACGACGGTGCCCCGGGTCCGGGTGAAGATGGTGTTCGCGTGTCTCTGCTTCAACCTGGTGCAGCTGGGCACCCTTGCGGCGAGGTCGTAGCGCGATCCATCGAAGTCGGGCTGGAGAGGGGTGAAGGTTCGTTAAGGAGGGGTGGAATGGGGTTGAGAAGAAGGCTGTGAGGCCTTGGGGAGGATGGTCTCTGGGTGGGTGGCTCATGGGTGGAGCGGGGTTATGGGTGTGTCGAGAGCCGTTTTATGTAGGTTCAACTGAAAACCGAGCACTAGCTGAAAGTATAGATAATCAAAATCCTCAGGTAATCATAGAGTTTTTATATTGTTAGTGAAAAGTGTAAATCCATCTTTGTTTATCACTACATTTTTTTCTATTCGTCTGGACTGGGTCCACGAGTGAGCTTATATTCAAATCAATAATTCGAGATTAATGTACATTCCTTCCACGATGCATTGAATTTCATTAATCCTCCTTTTTGATAAATCTTTCATTATTAACCACTATATACTACGATGACTACAAGACCATTAGCATCAACAACACGCATAAATACATCTTTCATTTTGCGTTATCTTCATGCACATCATAAGACCTTCTTGATGATGTAATAAGAAATAACTCGTCATTGTATAACGTTACATTCTTCTAACATTTATTCATTTTATTATCATCTATTTTTATATATATCTTGTATTTACTTTGAAAGGATACATTTGTCTGAACCAGTTGATTTCTGTAAGAAAAGGATGAAGCACTTAAGAGGATTGATGGAGAGTGAGAACATCGACGTCCTCTACATCATTCGTTCAGGCGTATTCGCATTCGCATCTGCGTATAAGAAGCTGACCGACAGCTATGCTGGGAACGCTATTGTTATACCTAGGGATGGAGACGCAACCCTCCTTTGTAACCCGACAGACTTCGAGGAGGCTAAGGATGAGTCCTGGATACGTGTCAGGGAGATAGAGGATCGGAGTAAAATTGATGAATACGTGGCTGATTTTGTTTTGGAACACCTTAGTAGTAATGGCTCTAAGTTTGGGGTGAGCATGAGCGGCCGATCCGCCCTCTCATATAGCAGCTATGAATACTACAAGGAAAGGCTGAAGACTGAGATCGTCGATATCACTCCGAATATACTATCCAAGGTGTTCTGTGGCCTGTATCCGGGGGAGGTGAAATATCAGAGAAAGGTCTCCAAGCTCGCTGACATCGCCGTCGCTGCGGCAAGGGAGAGCTTGGTGCCCGGTATGACCGAGATAGAGGTTGCCGCCGAGGCCAACTATGCGATGATGCGTAGGGGAACTGAGATGCAGTCCTTCCCCACCATAATCTCAAGCGGGGAGAGGGCTGGGCTGTGCCATGGCTGGCCTGGCGAGAGAAAACTCAAGAAAGGAGACTTGGTCATTATTGATCTTGGACCCTTAAAAGACGGATACGCGGCAGACGAGTCTAGAACCTACCTCGTAGGGGGGGGCGACGAGAAGAAGCACCGGATGCTCAACGCGGTGGACAAGTCAGTGCAAGCAGTATTGGACAGAGTAAAACCTGGCGTAAAATGTAAAGATCTGGACCTCATTTCTCGACATGTGCTCGAGGAGCACGGCTTCCCTGACTACCCTCATACGCTGGGCCACACACTAAGCGGCTTTCTAATACCAACTCTCTCGAAGACATCAGAGCAGATCCTCGATGAAGGCATGGTCTTCACGATAGAGCCAGGAATATACCTGCCCAACTACGGTGGCGTACGCTTCGAGGAGAACGTCGTGGTCACTGAGGACGGGTGTGAGCTGCTCACCAAGAACCCGAGAATCTAATAACCCTTTTTTTAAGGAGAGGTAACCTCTGGAGGTTACTCACCTGGAGGTCTTATCAAGAACTTCTGATAGTACCTCTCAATTGCCTTCATCTGCTCTTCAGACACAGCTCTCTCGAAGGGGAAAGTCTTTGACTCGGCAATGTACATCGTTAGGAACCTCTCTATGAATGCCCCTTGCATCCTCAGGGCTCCTGAGTCTAACCACCTAATAGTGTCTTCTACGCTGTGTAGTGGTGTCTTCCCATATCGCATGAAGTTGACGCTGGGGATACCTATGCTCGAGTAGGAGGTGCCATCAGATGAGTATACGCCATCTTGGACAGCCCCTCCGTTTAGGGGCATAGGCACAGAGATGCCCTCCACTTTCGCGAGGAGCTTAACCGAGGCTCCGAGCTCAGATGGTCCGAGGGCTGAGGCCTGGTTTGTCCCTATCCTGGCTCCCTGAACGTCCACGTTTACCACGAGTTTAACCTTATCTAACTCAGACTCTGCTTCGGGGTCTTTCTTTTTTATCTTCCCGTCATCCTTCTTCAGTCTCAGGGCGTCATGTCCGCTACCCAAGAGCATCATCTCCTCTCCTGCCCAGGCGGTGAAACGCATAGTTCTCTGAGTCCCCTTCTCCTTGAAGACCCGGGCTAGCTCCATCACCACAGCTGTGCCCCCGGCGTTGTCTGAAGCCCCAGGGACATCGGGAACTGTATCGTAGTGCCCGCCGATAATAACGATCTCATCCGGTCGTTCAGAACCTACCAATTCTCCTATGACGTTCTGGGTCACGGCATCTCTTTCGTCGGTCACGACGGTTAAGCGAACCTTCTCCACATTCGACTCGAGGAGCTTCAACCCGTCATCGAATGTAACATTGATTGTTGGCATGGGGCCGTATTTTTCTTTAGTCTTGGCTGCTCCCCAGGTGTGTCCTACTGGCATCCGGGGGCTCCTCCCTATATTGATGATGCCCTTAGGCCGGTGCTTCTTGAAGAGCTCCAAGCCTTTCCTGAAGAAACCAGAGGTTATCACTATTTTTCCGTCTATCTCCGATGAGATGTACTCGTCCGAGAGCGAGTCCATGTATATTAGCTCTCCCTCAACTCCATCCGGTCCTGTGTCCCCTGCTAGGAGGAATGCTGTGCACTCCACTTCGTCTTGGTAGGGCTTCAGCACCTCAAGTCTCTGAGTCAAAGCTGAGGCGGTGCGTACATTGAATTCCTGATAATATGCATTGAGCCCCAGACTTTTGAAGTGGGAGGAGATGTACTCCGCCGCCCTCTTCTCGTTCTGGGTTCCGCTGGCTCTTGGTCCTATCTCGGCTGCGAGTTCCCGTAGATGGGCGTATGCTTTCTCTCCATCGAACATTCTAACACCCTTCACGGATAGTCCCTGCATTCACCATTTAAAGATATTTAGTAAAAAATCTCCTAAATTAATACCTTTTGGTGAAATAATAATATTAAGCCAGATAACAAACCTTAGACAAGTAAATTCCAATGCATATTAACAAGTTTAAAACTAAGGGCTTTGATAACACCTTATATACACCGTGTATCGAGACCCTTCATAACCTAAAAACCGTTGAACGCGTTGTATGTGTAAGTTTTTTATTCAATATCTTAATCATTCTAAAGCAGTGCTCGGTATATAACGTATCGAGGCTGAGGTGACCCATCGTGATCGCGTATGGTTATAATCTGATTCTCGTGTGTATGCGGCGATGATGACGGTACATATCGAAGATACATAATCGCACATTCAGGCGACCTAGTTCCCAACATTTCCTCACTAATATCAGTGAGTTAAAGCGTAGGAGGTAAAGAAAAATGGTTAAAGAACATGTTAGGGCGATTATGAATGAAGGTCTCAGTCAAACCATCAACATGTGTGTGACCTCTCTCAACATAAACCGGGATGAAGCTCAAGGTGTACTTGACTGGGTATCGAGGAGCGATAGTGCTGCCGAGGTATTCGTTACAGAGACAGATGGTGATATCACCGGGTTCCTAGTTTTGGAGTGGCTTGGAACTAGGTGGAATAGAATAGTAGAGATAGGTTTGATAGCAGTAATTCCGAAGTATCGTAGGAGCTTTGCAGCTAATTGAAGTAGCTGGCTTATCCCAGTACGGGATCCCCTACTAGGAGAACGTTTATGTCCCCTCGAATACGAACGTCGGGGAATTCCTTGGAGCAGCCCCCAAAAAGAAGGTACATGATCGCCTCCTTGATGTGGTCCAGGACATAGAGTGACGGTGCGATTGATTGAAGGATGCGTCTGAATGCGCGCGCGTAAATAAATATTATTAAAATTAGGAAAGACATCTCTATTTGAGCCATATTGAATGGAGATAACCAATTATCAAAGGAGTATTACGCAAGAGCCGCTCAGTTCCTAGGATGGAACGTCCAGAAGAAGATATACAATGTCCAGGTTAAGCCAAACTGGCTGGGGAAAGGGGACAAGTTTTGGTACTTAAACCACACTAGGGACGGGAAGGAGTTCATAATAGTTGACGTCGTGCAAGGGAAAAGAAAGCATGCCTTCGACCACGTAAGACTAGCCTCTAGCCTCTCAGAGGCCGCAAGTATACCATATGACCACACAAACCTACCATTCGACACCATAGAGATCCAAGAGAACAAGATAAAGTTCAACATAGGTAACAGCCGCTGGGTCTGCGACACTGAGACATACAGGTGTGGTCAACAAGGGGAGAAGAGCGAGGCATCACCGAGCGAGCTAATCTCACCCGACGGACTTTGGGCGGCATACGTGGAGGACTATAACATCTATGTTAAATCATTAGAAACAGGGGAGAAGCGCCAACTGACGACTAATGGAGAGCTTCACAACGCTTATGGTACTCGTGCCGAGTCCAACCTGTTTTACATCTCGAACATGAGGGCGGGAAAGAAGGTCCCGCCGGTCGCCTTGTGGTCGCATGACTCGAGGAGATTGGTCACACACAGGCTTGATGAACGTGGTGTAGAGCCTTTCCACCTATTGCAGAACGCACCACCGGACGGCAGTGTACGACCGGTCCTCTATACATTTCTATACCCTCTACCAGGAGATGAAGTGGTCCCATTGGCCAGTCTTGTTATACTCGACGTCGAGAAGGAAGAGCAGATAGAGGTTGACTACGAGCCTCAGACTGACACACGAGGGCCTCTTCCCATCGAGATAAAGGAGGTCTGGTGGAGTGAAGACTCAGCATCTATCAACTATATATTCAGGGAGCGCGGCGACAAGGCCCTCAGACTATTGAAGGTGAACCCTGAGACGGGCTCGGTAAGAGTTATACTTGAGGAAAGAGGCCCGACGCATGTGGAGCCTAACCTGACCTCCAGCTTCATGGGATCCCTACCGAACGTGAGGGTGCTTGAGAATGGTGAAGTCATATGGTTTTCCCAAAAGAACGGATGGGGTCATCTGTACCTTCACGATGGGGAGACGGGGGCTGAGAAGAACCGTATAACCGATGGAGTCATGGTTGTGAGGGACCTACTGCACGTGGACGAGGAAAAACGGCGGATATACGTAACGGCGTGTGGAGGAGAGAATGGCAGGGACCCATATTACAGGCATCTCTACAGGATGAACTTTGACGGTAGTGACCTTATCCTGCTTACCCCTGAGGACGCTGACCACGAAGTCAAGTTCTCACCAGATGGTAGACACTTCGTTGATACCAGCTCTAGGGTTGACTCCCCACCCGTAACGGTGCTCAGAGACTGCGACGGAAAGCAGATTCTTATGCTTGAGGATGCAGACTTAGAACTACTCGAAGTAATGGGCTGGAAAGGGCTTGAGAGATTCAAGGTCAAGGCATGCGACGGCGTTACAAACCTTTACGGGGTCATCTACAAACCGACCAGGTTCAACACAGAGGAGAAGTATCCTATCATTGACTCCATCTACCCGGGCCCCCAGACCATCAGAGCCCCAAAGTCGTTCCCCCTCACACCAATGGCAGCGTCGGGCTTCTGGGAGCCCCAAGCCCTTGCTGAGCTGGGATTTATCGTCATCACCGTAGATGGCCCAGGCACGTCATACAGGTCTAAGGCCTTCCAGGACATGTCGTACGGCAGGCTTGGAGATGGCGGAGGGATAAGTGACCACATCCATGTCATCAGGCAGCTAACCGCCACTCGACCCTACATGGACATAAGCCGAGTCGGGGTCTACGGCCACTCAGGGGGCGGAAATGCATCGACCCGCGCCTTCCTGATGTTCCCTGACTTCTACAAAGTAGCCGTATCGTCGGCGGGAAACCACGATCAAAGAGGTTATCACGCAGGTTGGGGCGAAAAGTACCAAGGCATGCTAGATGAAGATAACTACGTCAACCAGATCAACGCCCTCCTCGCGGGTAACCTGAAGGGAAAACTGCTCCTGATCCACGGTGAGCTGGATGACAACGTCCACCCCGCATTGACGATGCAGGTGGTTAACGCACTCATCAAGGCCAACAAGGACTTCGACATGTTGATCATGCCCAACATGAACCATAGCCTTGGCAACAACCCCTACTTCATCAGGAAGAAGTGGGACTATTTCGTGGAGCACCTACTGGAGAAGCAGCCTCCAAAGGGATACAAGATAGAGGCACCTTCTCTTTAACGCGCGCTCCTTTGAGAAACACTTGAGGAGCTGAGGACTCAAGGCGGCATCCGTATCAGTTCCGCAACCCGTTTACCGCTCTCCTCTCCATGCTTCTAAGCCTTCTCTCCGTCACCCCCCGATTCTCACCCCGATACGCCTCACCCATCTTCAACATGTAGAAGACGATGCGAATCATCTCATGAGCCACCACCGCCTTCTTACCTCCCCTCCGCTTGGAGTACCTCCTATAAAAGCTGCGGAACCTCGAGTCATGCCTATAGACAGAATGGACGCGCTGAACCATCAACACTGCACCCGCTTGTTCCCCGGCCCCGAGACGCCTCAATAAGTATCACACTGGTATACTCCTCTGGGCTCGGAGCCACACTCATCCTCGATAATATGACCCACGACTGTGCAATACTCACCTTCAAGGACTCCACGACGTTCAGTACATCATTAGTATCCCTGTAACCGCTGTCTTTCCAAGGGTTCACCTCCCTGGATATGTTCACAGGGAAGAGTACGTTGCGTAACTCGCCGATTCTGTCTTTTAATATCTGAATCTTCTCCAAGCCTGTATAATCGAGGGGTATCGAAGCGTTGCTCTCCCCATTAGTATACACCTTCATATCGGTTAGGAGGTTGTCAAGCAGCATGAAAGCCTCGGAGACTCCACTCCAGAGTTCTAGGTGAGGCTCATCCACGTAAACTATCCTAGCGTAGTGGAGGGAGGCGCGCTGGGCCTCCATGCTTAACTCTTCTATATGGCCCGCTTTAATCGACCTGTCATTGATCATTTCGTCGAGGATTGACCCTATTCTCGGCATCCTACGTTGCTCACCTGCCAGAATCTTTGTGAGAACCGTGTCGTCCCACCTTTCCTCTCTCAGGTACAACTGTCTTTGCTCGTAGATGCTTGACCCCAATATGATCAGAGAGAAGAGTATGATAACGAAAATGAAGATATATCTCTGCTTAATCTGAGGCTGATGTGGCTCGCCAATATGTGGTGCTTCTATTCCGTCTTTTAGCCTGATAGCTGCTCTACCGAACTCTGAGACGCCGTACTTTCCTTCCTCGTCTTTGGCAATGAGGCTTCCAAGGTTTTCGAGGTGGTAGTTCAGTAAGCCGGTGTCTATGTTTAGGGCTCTGAGTATGTTTGAGTAGCTCTGTGGTTCATCGTGCAGTAGGCTTAGTATGTGTCTTCTGACAGGGTGTTTGAGCGCCTTGAACATCTCGTTGTAGAGGTCCTCTTCAGTATCCATTATTTTTTATTTAAGGTCCGGCGTGTAAAAGGGTTTTTGAGAATAAAAATTCACATCGACTTAACCGTCCTTGTGAACAAATATTGTCATGCATGAAAGTCATTGAGGCGTTGCCAGAACGTGTGCAGTTTCTTCTTCCATTATTATATTTATCTGGTTGAGGTGTCTGCTATCTTTCAACCTTTTAAGGATTGAAGAATGTGCGATGGAACATGAGTTCAAAACCTTGAATGAAATCAACTGTAAACCAAAAATCAATTCTTGATAAAAACAACTGAAAAAATAAAAGAAGCCATAATAGTGACCCACTAGGCAAAAGTGGAAGGTGCTGGGAGTGAGATTTGAACCCACGCTCTCTATCCAGCCTGGGCTATGGTGCTTTTTCCTGTTCTAAGTGAAGCAGATGCCATAGTAAAAACTGCAGGGCGTTGTCAATCTTTCTTTCCAACGACTCTGTCAATTTTTCTCGTCAAAAACGCTTTTCATAGAGGCCGAGGGCTTTTATCCTCGACATTTCCAATGGACTTCGAAGAGGACACCTATAC
>Ga0114922_10002301_pt1 | contig 17927 bp, 16 predicted proteins | sample AartaG_FD_100975 | JGI IMG/M metagenome (GOLD analysis project Ga0114922, IMG submission 100975) | Deep subsurface microbial communities from Aarhus Bay to uncover new lineages of life (NeLLi) - Aarhus_00045 metaG | ecosystem: Environmental > Aquatic > Marine > Oceanic > Sediment | place...
CACGACAAACCCCATCGGGAGCAAGGCCAAACAGGAGCGAGCGGTAGCCCGCCGCGTTCGAGCTCCGGGTAGGCTGCACGAGGCGTCGGGTAACCGGCGTCCCAGATAGATGACCCCGCGGGCCTCACGGCCCGTCACAGGACCCGGCTTATCTCCCTCCGCATTACTCCGATTTCTGGAATCGGACTTCCCGCAATCCGATGGGGAGAAACAGTTCGACCGAGTCTCCACCCAGGACCGTCACCGTAAGCGGCTCAGGTATCGCCACACGGCCGGGCATCGACTCGGAATCGACGGTGACTGTGAACGAGCCGGGCTTCATGGCCGTGAGATTCACTGAGCCATCCGGTCCGACTGGAACCTCCCACGTCTCGCCCGCCGCCGAACGGATCTGCACCACAGCCTCGAGGACGGGCAATTCAGTCGGATCCCGGACCTGATTGTCGTTCACATCAAGGAACAGGCGCACGCGCAGACTCGCCGGCCTGTGGACCGGAACCTGTACCAGATCAGCTCCGGACACCGGAACAATCGTCGGTGGCAAGTAGGTCGCTCCCAGCGATGCCGGGTCCACCACCAGCGGTCCCCGAATCACATCCGACCGGAACTCAAATCGTCCGTTTCTCGTTGCGGCGAGTGAGTTGCCCATTTCCAGCCGCACCCCGTCCAGCAACGGCTCTCCGGCGTCGTATCGACCGTTCCCGTTGTTGTCTTCGAAAACGACACCTTGCAGGGACCGTGGCTGCCGGACCGGTACAGGCAGTGGGAGGCCCTTTCTGATTCCGATCGAGTATCGACTGGATGTCGATCCGAAAGCTCCTTCCGCCCGCTCGAACGCCGCAAGAACGGCCAGGGTTGGGGTCACATTGTACTGGAGCCCGATCTCGGCAAAGGTCCGTCTCCACAGATCGAACCGGGTCAGGGATGCCGTCACTGAGCCGTAGAATTCGGCGGGTCCGGCGACACGGTAGGAACCGGCGATCTGCAACGACACGTCACCTCTCGTGAGAGGGTCCCGATAATAGAGCAGACCGGCGCGGCCCCAGCCCCGGCTCGACCGCAGGTTGAATCCCGCATTGATGTGCAGCAGCAGTCCGCTGGCGATGCTCGATTCTGCTTCGCCGACCTCGACTCGAGCGTCGAGGAATCCCGGGCCGAGTAGACTGCTGGCGACGCCCTCGACGGTTCGCGAAGCGTATGGAATCGGACCGTCCGCTGACTTCATTCGAAAGCGGATCTCGTACCGATCGGGCCCGTCGAGGAAGTACGCGCCCCCATCGAAGCCGAGGATCTGGTCCGCCTGCAGGCCGGCGGTCCGTGGGCTGTCCACCAGATAGGCTCCGGCCAGCAGGCCGGCGCTCGACCACAGACCTGCCGAGGCGTGGAACCGCAGTTCGTTGGGTGGGAGGTTGCCGTCCGCCGGTGTCGTCGGTCGGGTACGCGCAGTTACATCCACGATGTTCCGGCCATGACTGTAGGTGTATCTGGCGTCGACGGCCGGTCCTTCTTCGGACTCATCGAGGTCCGAGTATTCGAGTTTCATCCACCCGGCATCCACTCGCAGCGAGTGCTTCGACGGTCCCGGTGACCGGTATGTGAACAGCGCTGATTGGAGGTCCCTCGCCGGCGTGAGCAGGCTGGCTCCCCGGTCCTCGGACACGGCTTCCACGCCGAATGTCCCCCCCCGGTTGCTCAGCTCGACTGCGCCTGCGTATTGCTGCCCCTCGACCGTGTTGCCTCGCTGGTCGAGCGGGACCGCGACATGTGCGCTCGCCTCCACGCGTCCGCGTCTGAACGCGATCCGTCCCCCGGCTCCCTGGAGGGCGTAACCCACGAGCGGCGAAGTTCGGGAGTAAAGCTGTCCGGCGGCGGCGTCGAAGCTGGCGGTCGAGAGCTCTGCCAGGAATCGGGGTCCCATCTGATATCCACGGAACGCGAACGAACTCGCTTCCCGAGGAGCGCTGTGCGCCCGCACGGAGAGCCTCACTCCAGGACGAACCAGACCGGCGCTCTCGAATCCGAACGCTGGTGCAGACGCCCGAGAGTCATCGCCCGGATACAGGCTCGTCCCGATGAAGATACTGGTCGGGATCTTCGCCCACTGATCGAACAGTCCGTCGGCACGAGTAACCGGAAGGGCGATCCGGTCGTGCGATGCCGCGGTTCGCCCCTCTGCGGTCATCAGGATTCCCTTGATGGTACCATCGAGACTCCGTTCCTCGGGACGGACGCTGAACTCCCCCGACACAGTCTCGAACGGACCGATGAGCACGGCAGTCGGCGCGCCACTGACGTCTCCGAGTTCCGTGTCGATCAGGAGGTTCACGCTGTCCGGAGCATTCCCGGTATTCGTGAGCTCGAAGCGGACCACGAGACTCTCGCCCAGCCGGGCATCCACCTGGTCAGAAGTGAGGCTGAGCCGCAGTCCGGGATTCTCGGAAACGTCGACCAGCACCGATGCCAGGTCCGTTCCCGAGCTCGAGTGGAAGCTCGCCGTCAGAGCGATGTGCTCGCCTGCAGTTACATCCGAAGCCACGCTGACTGTTATCGGGAGAATCGCGAGTTCGTCCGGCGACAGCTCGAGACGCCCCTCGGCCTTAACGAGCAGCCGGAACCCTTCTCCTGGACGGATTTCGTACTCGACGCCCTCGCTGCCGCGCGCGGCCGACGTGACGCTGGCGGGAAGCGCGAGAGGAATCGTGACCACCGATGAGGGATCGACCTCGGCCCTCGACGGCAACGCCTCCTGGGCAATAGCGGTCGGGACAAACACGAGGGCCGCAGCCGTGGCGAGGTATGCAATTGCGCGAGCCATGGTCAATCAGCGCGCCGCGAGGGTGAGCGCGAGCACGGAACTGTAATTTCCGGGCGCATCGGTCCAATCGACTCGGACGCGGAATCGGATATCGATATTCCCTTGTCCCCGTCCCTCGGCGATCAGCTGATTCAGCATCGACGCCGGCTGCCAGACGCTCCCCCCAGGCGGCAAGTACTCGACGTCGGATGACGGTTTTCCTCCATTGCCCATCGACGGATCGGTCGTGCGGATGCATAACTCCCAGTCCCGGCTGGCATTCCCACGCGGAACGATTCTCACGCTGACGACTCCGGCTTCGACCTGGCCGGCATCGAAATCGGTCGGGGTCGGATCGGGAGCGATCAGCACTGTGGGAGTTGGGCGCAGCTGGTAGCGACCACCGCCACCGCAAGTGGCTTGTGGGAAGGCTTCGGTCGCGGTCAGAAGCAGTCCCAGCCAGGCCGCAAGGAGCAGCCGGAGGGGCATCGGATCACTCCTCGACCCGAAAGTCGATCTGGGTCCCGGAGAGGTAGTCCGCGCCGAAGTCGAGAATCGGGACGGCCAGATAGCGTCCGGGGTCCAGGTCGGAGTCGTCGACGGCAACACGGATGGTGCGCTCCCGCTCCGGAAGCACACTGAATGCATCAACCCGGCTGGACGCGACGACGGTGCCGTGCACGTCGCGGATCTCCACCACGCCATTCGGTCTGAGTGGCCAGGCCCCATCATTCTGTACGGTAAAATTCACCTCGAGACCTGCTGAGTCGGCCGTGACCGCGCCGGCCAGTACTTCACCATTGATGTCCGCAATCCCTGAGAGTCCGTAAAGCTTCACGCCGATCCGCTGGTTGACGAGAATCGTTCCCTCCGACGAGCCGCTCGTTTCAACCAGGACCATGCTCCAGCAGGTCCTGTCCAACCGGCCGGGCGCCAGGCTGACGGCCACGGTCGCGGTCTGTCCCGCCGCGACTGTGAACGCGTCGGGCGCGATCCCCAGGCGCTCACCGCAGCTCGACTCGAGGGATCCGTGCTCCCAATACGTGTGCTCGCCGGTGCCGGACATGTCGAAATCGAGAGCGTAGGCTCGGAATTGCATAGCGTTCTCGCCCTCGTTGAGGACTGAGAGCTGAACCGGAGCCGCTTCCGTGGCCGGGATCTGTACGATCACCGGACTGACTGAGAACTGGGCTTCCGCCGGGGTGGCAGCAGCCAGAACGAGGAGGCCGGCCAGGCCCCTGAGGGCTGACCGGCCGTCCATCCATTTCAGACCGCGGGTGAGCACGGCTGACTTCAATTCGGGGTCGCCGTGTACGTCACGACGATCGAGTAGCTACCGATCGGCTCATCGTATCCGATGGCGGAGCGCCAGGCGACCGGGATATCGGGATTCAGCCCGAACCCACCCTTCACGCCGAGGCCAACGTCTACCGCCGCCGTCACGATGTTCCAGTCGGAGCTGTTCAGCGACCACTGGAGGTCATCGGCAGGCTTGGTGGATCCCGCCGGGCCGTTCCAGATCGTCACGCCGGTGGCCGGGGCGACCGTGATCGTATGATCAACGTTTCCGCGGTGCCGGACGCTATGACCGATCGCGGTCGTGAAGCCCGCGTCGAACTCGGCGAAATCGGGCGTCGGAAGCGTCAGGTTGTCCTGGGTGACGTCGATGAACAGCAGCTCTGGAATCTGCAGGTTGATGGTTGTGTTGCGCGTCGCCTGGGCCTCGGCCCGCGACGCCGTAGCGCCGAACATCGCAATTGCAGCCGTACACAGAATCAGTTTCCTCATGGTTCGAATGTCCCCTGTTTCATTGTTGGTCCGGCCTCCGGGTCATCCCCGGCGGACGGTCCGTGTCGGCCGTCGTGGGGCCGTGTTCGCCTCCTTGTGGGCAAGGGATGTTCCCTCCTGGGGCGGGAGCCCAATCGGATGACGCGATACGGGAGCTGGTGCAATCGTGTAAAGACCAACAGGAGAGTGTGTTAACTGGCGCAGCCGTGGACATTGAGGCAGAACGCCCCAATCACCGGGTGCCACCCTTTCAACTCGGGCACAAGCGGCGACTTCCACAGTCCCGTTGTGTCTTGCACGAACATTTTGCAGCAAAGGCTGCCAGGAGTTGCACGAGAGCCAGATTCACGCCGCGCGGTTGAGCGATGCCGATTTCGCGGGTATGTTCGGGCTCCCGACTCCGCCGGCAATGATTTGCCGACTCCCCCGATCCAGGATTCGTGTGTGACGAGCCACCGATCAGCCGCCGACGCCCGCTTCGCGTTCGAGGAGCGAACGCTCGACAACGGGCTGCAGGTGATCGTGCACCCGGATGACACGGTCCCGCTCGTCGCAACGCATCTCATGTATCACGTGGGAAGCAGGAACGAGCCGCCCGGCAGTCGCGGCTTCGCGCACCTGTTCGAGCACCTGCTGTTCCAGGGTTCAGAGAACATCCCGGAAGGCGAGCATTTCCGGCGCATTCAGGCGGCCGGCGGGACGCTGAACGGTACCACCTGGTTTGATCGAACGAACTACTACGAGACGCTGCCGTCGGGTGATCTCGATCTCGCCATGTGGCTCGAGTCGGATCGAATGGGCTTCTTCCTGCCCGCGATCACGCAGGCCAAGCTGGACAACCAGCGCGACGTCGTGAAGAACGAGCGCCGCCAGTCTTACGAGAACCGTCCGTATGGGCTCGCAGTGGAAACGATGCTCGAACGGGCGTACCCGGAAGGGCACCCCTACCGGCACCCGACAATCGGTTACATGGCCGATCTCGATGCGGCATCACTGGATGATGTGACGGACTGGTTCGAAAGCTGGTATGGACCGAACAACGCCGTTCTCGTGATCTCGGGCGCAGTCGAGCCGGACGATGCGTTCCGCCGGGCGGAGCGCTGGTTCGGTGAGATCCCGGCGCGACCGACACCGGACCGGGGTGCGGTTCCGATCGTGCTGAGCGGCACGCCGGGCGAGGCCGTCGTCCCGGATCGGGTCAGCGTACCACGCGTGTACCTGATGTTTCATGCGCCTTCGTTCCGCGACCCCGGTTTCGAGCCGGCGGACGTCTTGTGCTCTTTGCTTGCAGAGGGACGGAGCTCCCGCCTGTATCGGGCTCTGGTGTACGAGCAGCGAGTTGCGGCTGACGTGAGCGCATTCGTGTGGCCGTCGGAGTGCGTGGGAATGTTATGGGTCGTGGCCACCGGGCGACCGGGCGTCGGAGCGGGGGAGTTGCAGGCCGCGGTCACGCAGGTGCTCGACGAACTGCGATCGTCGGGCCCGAACGAAATCGAGCTCCAGGGAGCTCGTAACAGGGCCCGCAGACAGCTGGTCCGCCAGCTCGACTCCGTCACGCGCAGAGCCGACCTGCTGGCGCATGCAGCGGTGCTGCGAGGCGATGCCGGCTACATCAACCAGGTGTTCGAGCGATACGAGCAGATGCCGCCCGATGAAGTGGCGCTGTCCGCCCGGACGTTGCTCGACCCGGCCCGACGCTCGGTAGTGCACGTCGTTCCCGATGGATCGCGCAGCGCGTCCGAGGAGAGCGTGGGAGCTATCGCTGGTAAGGAGAGCTGAGGTGAGCCCCGTGGATCGAACCCGCCCACCTCTGTCTCAGCCGACTCCGCCCCCGGCGATGCCGGAGTTTCGCGAGACGATCCTGTCCGGAGGATTCCGGGTCAGAGTGGCCTCCGTCCCGAAGCTCCCGGAGGTAGCGATCCGGCTCATGGTGGATGGCGGTGCGGCAGTTGAGGCCGCAGCAGACGCGGGCGTCGCGGCCCTCACCGCGAAGGTGCTTCCGGCCGGTGCGGCAGGGCGCACGGCGATGCAGATGGCCGAGTGGCTGGATCAACTGGGGGCTTCGATCGGAAGTGGCGTCGGACACGACTCGGCCCGGTTCTCGTTGCATACGCTGTCGGATACGTGTGAAGAGGCGCTCGACTACCTGGCATCCGTCGTCCTCGCGCCTTCGTTCCTGCCCGACGAGGTGGCCAGGGTCAGGGCTGAACGACTGGACGAGGTTCGCAGAAGCGGTGACGAACCCGGCGAGATGGCATCGGAGGCCCTGTCGGAGGCCGTGTTCGGTGATCACCCGTATGGCAGGCCGGTTCGCGGCCGGGTGGAGACGCTCGAGACTCTGGATAGCGCCCGGCTACGCAGATTCTGGGAGAGCAGCTACGAGGCGGGCTCGTCCTTCCTCGTCGCGGCGGGCGACGTGGATCCGGAGGCCTTCGTGGCGGTCGTCGACCGGAGCTTCGGCGCGTGGGCTGCCGGCAGCGGCCGGAGCGCCGCTGTGAGTCGGCCGGGACCGTCAACGTCCGCCGGGACCGTGACGCTGATCGACCGCCCAGGCAGCCAGCAGTCCGAGATCCGGATCGGCGCGGTCGGCCTCGCGCGCGGTGATGAAGACGAAGTCCCCGTTCTCGTCATGAACGCGATCCTCGGTGGACTGTTCAGCTCCCGGATCAACCTGAATCTGCGCGAAGACAAGGGGTGGACGTACGGCGCCCGGTCCGGGTTCTCCATGCGGCGAGCACCGGGTCCGTTCGTGGCGAGTGCCGCCGTCGACACGGCCGTCACGGCGCGGGCGTTCGAGGAAATGCTGTCCGAGATTCGCAGCATGACGGAACGGCCGCCCTCCGAAGATGAGCTGGCACTCGCCCGCAACGCTCTGATTCTCTCGCTGCCGCGACAGTTCGAGACGACCAGCCAGGTCGCGTCGAAGGAGGCCGAACGAGTCGCCTACGACCTTCCGGAAGACTGGTGGACCCGGTTTCCGGCCCGAGTCGAACAGGTCGGTCGAGACGATGTCGTGCGAATGGCGGAGCGGTACCTCGATCCGGCGGGACTGGTCATGGTCGCGGTTGGCGAGGCAGATGCGCTGCGCGCCGATCTGGCGGCCTTCGGAGTGGTCGAGGAGCGTCCGGCACCTTGATCTTCGGGAATTTTTCGGTTACCTTTTTCCCACGAATTCAGTCATACAATTGAACGCGGAAATACGGCCCGTGCGAGACGAATCGGGAACGATTGAAACTCGTCCCGTGTTTCGGGGCCACGTCCTCGACCTGAACGTCGAGCACGTGCGCTACCCGGATGGCAGTGAAGGCCGGCTCGAGATCGTGCGCCACAGGGGAGCGGCAGCGGCTCTTCCCCTGTACCGGCCGGGAGAATGGTCGGGCGGACCGGAAGCGGCGGTGATCCTGATCCGGCAGCATCGACACGCGACGGGCGGATTTCTGTGGGAGCTTCCCGCGGGCAAACTGGATGACGGCGAATCGCCAGAGTCCTGCGCTGCGCGAGAGCTCCAGGAAGAGACTGGAGTCCAGGCCGAAGAGCTTCGCCGGCTCACGACGATCTGGACGACGCCGGGATTTACGGACGAGCGGATTCACCTGTTCCTGGCGACGGGACTGAAACCGGGACAGGCAGCGCTCGAAGCTCACGAGTTCATCGAACGGCACGAGATGCCGTTGCAGGAAGCCGTGGATCTGGTCCGGAGCGGCGAGATCGACGATGCGAAGACGATGATTGCGCTGTTGTTGGCGGATAGACAACTCGAGCCGGGAGCTGCAGGCAACGCTCCGACCTGACCAGGTGTCTCAAGGTCAGGGAATAGGATCGAGCTCCGTACATGTGTCGCGCGCCCGGACGAGGGGGCACGTGATTATCAGATACGATGCAGGTCGTCGGGATTCGACGATCCCGCATCGGTTGCTGCCGGGCCACCCGAGGCGCGGTGAATAAGGAGCGGAAATGACCGGAGTCCGGCTGGAAAAGGCTACCAGGCAGTCCGGGGCCGTAGATGCGCGGACCGATCTCAAGACACTGGACGATGCCGCTCTCGTCGCCGAGTATCTCGGCGGCCGGAGACGCGCGTTTCACGAACTCGCGGATCGGTATCATCTGCGGCTGCTGAATTTCATCTACAGGACGATCGGTGACAGGGATCGTGCCGAGGATCTCGTTCAGGAGACGTTCGTTCGAGTCTACAGGCACCTGCATCGGTTCGATCCGACGAAGAAGTTCTCGACCTGGATCTATACGATCGCCAGCAACCTCGCGAAGAACGAGTTGAGGAACCGTTCGCGGAATCCGATGGTGCTGTTCCAGGCGATCAAGAAGAACTGGGAGGCGGACCACCGGCCGCTCCAGTGGGAGGACAACTCCTATTCGCCCGACGATCTGTACCGGAAGCGGCACCTTCGCGAGCAGGTCGAGATCGCGGTCGCCGAGCTTCCCGAGCATCACCGCGTCGTGTTCGTGCTGCGCGAGATGGAAGGGAAGACGTACGAGGAGATTTCCGAGATCACGGGGGTCACGCTCGGAACCGTGAAATCGCGCCTCAACCGGGCCCGGAACAAGTTCGCGCAGATCATTGGTCCGATGCTCGACTGAAGTGTCGTAGATAGACGGTTCGAAGCAGAGTCGAAGGCGGCCTCCGGGCCGCCTTCGTTCATCCGGGAACCCCCATTCCTCAGGCGCGTATCACCGGCTCGATGGAAGAGTGAACACGTAGCGGATTCGGGACGTGTTCGAGGGCTAACCAGAACAGGCGGCTTCTGCCGCGATCGAACGGAACGATGCTCTGCGACTGCAATCGCTTCTTACAGGAATACACGGACTACCGTGACGGCGCCCTGAGCGCCGAACAGGAAGCCGAGTTTCGTGAACACGTTGCGACGTGCCCCTGCTGCGCCCGATACGATCGGGTGCTGCGAGCGGGCAGCGAGTTGCTCGCACACCTCCCGGCCGAGCAACCGACGGACGATTTCATGCCCCGCCTGCAGCACCGTCTCTACAACGTCGATGAAGGTTTGGGCGATATTCCGGCGCATCGGCTCGCAGGCGGCGCGGCGCTCGTCGGCGTTGCTGCGGTCGGTCTGCTCGCCCTGTTCTGGCTGCCGTTCGCGGCGATCGTGCCGGTCGAAATGCAGCTCGATCCGGTCGCGGCCTTTGTGCCGCCGGCGATCGAGGCGGATGTCCCGACCCTGTTCCGACAGGGACCCTTCGTCGATGCGTCGCTCCGTAATCGAGGCGAGATCCTCGAAGCGGGGGCCGCGATCTGGAAGCCGCGATCGCACGTCCACCCGACAGTAATCCTGGATTCCGATTCCTGGGTCCAGGCGTCGGCGTCGCTCGGCCACTGAATCGGCCGGTAGACCCGGCGTGAGCCTCGCCGCTGAGCAGCGGTTCGAACGTATCGTCGCCGGGGAATCCCTCAGCGGCGCTTTCTTCTTTCACGGGGATGCCGGGAAGCTCCGCGACGAAGCCGCCCGGCGGCTGGCCGACGCAGCTCTCGAGCCGGCGACCCGCGACTTCAACTTCGATGCCTACCGGGGGGCGGACGTGTCTCCCGAGTCTCTGGCGGCTGCCCTGGCAATGGCCCCGATGATGGCTCCGCGCCGGGTAGTGGTCCTGTACGAGGCGGAGCGTCTTACTCCCAAGGGCTGCAAGGTGGTGGAGGACGTCCTTGAGAGCTTCCCGGACGATCTGACCCTCATCATCACGGCGACGATTCCGGATCGCTCGAAGAAGGCGTTCTACAGGCGCCTCAAAGAAGGATCCGTCAGCCTCGAATGGTCCGCCCCGCGGGAGGCGGAGGTGCCCGGCTGGCTCATCGAGCGCGCGGAGCGTCGTTACGGGGTGAAGCTCGCCGCTGCCGCTGCGGCCGCCCTCGGTTCCGCGGTCGGGACTGATCTTGGCCTGCTGGACGCCGAGCTTGCCAAACTGGCCGGGGCCGCAGCCGACGGGGAAGTGGACCTGGAACAGGTCAGGGAACTGGTTCCGAACGTCCGGGATGTGAATCGCTGGGCCTGGTTCGATGTGGTCGGCGGTCGTGACTACATGAAGGCGCTCAGTCAGTTGCCCCGGTTGCTTGCCGCACCGAGCGAGAGTGCCGTCGGGCTGCTGAACGGCCTGGTTGAGCAGCACCTGTTCCTCGGTATCGCGGTGGAGGGGGGTGCCGGTCGGGTTACCGAAGTCCTCGGCCAGGTCGGCAAGCCGTACCTGAAGTGGAAGGCCAGGGCGTGGGCGGCACAGGCTCGTAGCTGGACCCCCGGGGAGGTCGATCGGGCGCTCGAGTTGCTGCTCGAGGCGGATCGACAGGCGAAGACCGGACACGGCGACCTGGCCGTGCTCGAGGGCCTGCTGCTGCGGCTCGAGACTCTGAAGCGGGGCATCTGATGATGCGGCCCGGAATCCCCATGCTGCTCGCGGTAGTACTTCCCCTGGTTGCTCCAGCCACGATCCGGTCTCAGACCGACCAGCGTCTCGATGCCGCGGAACTGGCCGCCGACGCCGGTGACGTGGACCGGGCGAGGGAATACCTGCGCAGTTGGCTGGATTCTGAAGCGGCGGCCAGGCCCGACGCGGACGTGGGCCGGGCGTTGTTTCTGCGCGCCCGACTCGCAGAGAATGTCGACTCCGCCGCCGTGGACTACCTGGAAGCCGCCGTTCGTGGCGACGAGGAATACGCGGCGCTGGCCCGTCTGCGACTCGCGCAGCTCCGGCTGACCAGCGGTCAGCCCGCCCTCGCAGCGGCAGATCTGGAGCTGCTCAGGGCGGATTTTCCAGGCAGTCCGCTGGTACCGGAATCGTGGCTGTGGAGCGGATTCGCGCTCGAGGTTCTGGGCGATCAGGCGTCAGCCTGTGCCGCATGGACCAGGGCGGCTGACGGTTCGCGGTCGGATCCGGTCGTGGCGCAGGCGAGGGACGGACTCGCGGCCTGCGCTGCGGGGCGGACCGTCGAGGCAGGGGCCACCGGCTACACGGTGCAACTTGGTGCGTTTGGGGGGCGGGAAGCTGCAGAAGACGTGCGGTCCCGTGCCGCTGCGACGGGCGCCGACGTCCGGGTGCACGAGCCGGACTCCTCGACGCCGCTCTACCGGGTGCGGGTGGGGCATTTCAGCCGCAAGGACGATGCGGCGCGGTTGGCCGTTCAGCTGCGCTCCGACGGGTTCGAGGCGATCGTCGTGTCGGAGGATCATTGACCCGCACCGCGGCTCACACGCCGCTGATCCAGCAGTATCTCGACATCAAGTCGCGGCACACCGACGCGATCCTGTTCTTCCGGGTCGGAGACTTCTACGAGATGTTCTTCGACGATGCGGAGGAAGGGAGCAAACTGCTCGGTATCACCCTCACTTCGCGCAACAACGGCGCGTCTGACGTTCCCCTGGCCGGCGTGCCCGTGAAGGCGCTTGCTGAGTACCTGCCCAGACTGGTCCGTCTCGGTCGAAAGGTGGCGATCTGCGAGCAGGTCGAGGACGCCTCCCAGGCCGAAGGGCTCGTGCGGCGGGAGGTCGTGGAGGTAGTAACGCCGGGAGCCGTGATCGACGATTCTCTCCTCGACCTGGGGCGCAACACCTTCGTCGCAGCGGTCGCCGGCGACGATCCGATCGGCCTCGCGACGGCGGATCTGTCGACCGGCGAAGTCGAAGTCTGGGAGTGCGACGCCAGCGCTCTGGCTGACGAGTTGCACCGGATCGAGCCGGCTGAGCTGCTGGTGAAGACATCTTCTGCGGACCTGCCCGTGGGGCCGTGGTTGGTTACGCGCCGTGAGCCATGGCGATTCGAGGCTGATGTCGGCGGGGAGGCCTTGCGCAGGGTATACCGCACGTCCGGGATCGACGGATTCGGATTCGAACTCCCGGCCGATCGACATCTCGTGGCGGCTGCCGGGGCTGTCGCAGCCTACCTGGAGGAAATCCGCCCCGGCGGCCTGAGTCACCTTCGCCCACCTCGAATCCAGCGACGCGGCCGATTTCTGCACCTCGATGAAATGACGCGGCGAAATCTCGAGATCGTCGAACCCCTGCGGACGGGCGAGGGCGGAACGTTGATCGAGGTACTGGACCGGACGCAAACGCCGATGGGCCGGCGGATGCTCAGGCGCCGGATCCTCCGGCCGCTCGTGGACCGTGAGGAAATCGACGCGCGACTCGACGCGGTGGCGGAGCTCGTAGAGGAACGAGATCGCAGGCGTGACCTTCGCACGGCGCTCGGCGCGGTGCGGGATCTCGAGCGACTGGCGACCCGGGTCGCGCTGGGACGCGTGGCCCCGAGGGAAGTGCTGAGCCTCGGGCGGTCTCTCGAACCGCTTCCGGCTGTCGGTGAAACGATAGCACCCTCGGTCGCTCGGAGGCTGCGGACGATCGCGGCGGATTTCGACCCCCTGTCTGATGTTCGAAAGCAGATCGATGCCGCGATCGATCCCGACGCTCCCACGGCCCTGTCGGCCGGCGGGGTGATCCGAACCGGGTACGATCGCGGGCTGGATGAGCTGCGGGCGACGCGGGACGGGGCTGTCGACTGGATCGCGCGGCTGCAGGCGCAAGAGCGGGAGAACACCGGCATCGACAGCCTGAAGGTCGGATACAACAAGGTGTTCGGGTACTACATCGAAGTCACCCGTTCGAACCTCGCCCGGGTACCGGAGCGATACGACCGTAAGCAGACCCTGGCGAACGCGGAGCGGTTCATCACTCCGGAACTCAAGGAGTGGGAAGCGAAAGTGTTCGATGCGGAGACCCGCATCGCCGAGGTCGAGGCCGACCTGTTCCGTGAGCTGCGCGAACGCCTCGCCGACCAGGTGTCTCGCATCCAGGACGCGGCGGAGCGGCTGGCCGAGCTGGACGTCCATGCCTCGCTGGCGGAGAGCGCCGAGCGGGACCGATACGTTCGCCCCGAAGTGACCGACCAGTTCGGTCTCCAGATCGGGGCCGGTCGTCACCCGGTGGTCGAGCAGCGGATCGCTCGCGAGGACTTCATCCCCAACGACATCGCGCTGGATCTCGACGAATTCGTGATGGTACTCACCGGGCCGAACATGGCGGGAAAGTCGACCGTTCTGCGGCAGGTCGGTCTGATTGCTCTGATGGCCCAGGTCGGCTCGTTCGTACCCGCTGATCGGGCGAAGATCGGGCTGTGCGATCGTGTATTCACCCGGGTGGGTGCGTCGGATAGTCTCGCGCGCGGCCAGAGCACATTCATGGTCGAGATGACGGAGACAGCGACGATCCTCAACGGTGCCACGGATCGGAGTCTCATCCTGCTCGACGAGATCGGTCGAGGGACATCGACGTACGACGGCGTGGCGATCGCTTGGGCAGTGACGGAGTACATACACGAACGGGTTGGAGCGCGGACCGTATTCGCGACCCACTACCACGAGCTCGTCGAACTGGCGGACTCGCTATCCGGGGTTGGTGCATGGAACGTCGCCGTGCGGGAGACGGGTGAGGACATCGTATTCCTGCGCCGGCTGGAGCCTGGCGGATGCGACCGGTCCTACGGAGTGCACGTAGCCCGGCTGGCCGGCGTGCCGCGCCCCGTGATTGATCGCGCGTTCGAAGTGCTGCACGAACTCGAGGAAGGACCGGACGGTGGAACGCGGCTGGCACACCTCGTCGATCGCGCCCGGGATCAGCTGTCGCTGTTCAGCGGGCGGAATCCCGCATTGGCCGAGAGGCTCGCGTCGGTGGATGTAAACCGGCTCACCCCGGTGGATGCGCTCATGCTGGTCAACGAGTTGAAGCAGATGGTCGAGGAGGAACAGTGAGCGGGTCCACCTGGAGCGGAGCGCTCGTCGCCACGATGTGCGTCGTTCTCTTCGGGTGCGCCGACACTGTCAATCCGAACCGGAGCGGCCTTCGCCTCGGACTGGAGGACGGTCCGTTGCGTCCGCCTGCGGCCGTAAAAGGAGACGTGTTCGAGTTTCCGCGCAGCGCATGGGAGGACGGAATCAGCGGGACCACGGTACTGAAGATCTTGATCGATGCGGACGGGACCGTCGATTCAGCAATCGTTCTCGAATCGAGTGGCCACGAACGTCTCGACTCCGCGGCTGTCGCCAACTCGTCCAAATTGTTGTATCGCCCAGCCGAGCAAGGCGGTGAACCGGTTCCGATCTGGGGCCGTCTGCCTGTGATCTATCCCCTTCCCGGAGAGGCAGCTGCGGATGAACGAACTCTCCCCTGACTTTTCGGGCGGCGGTCCGGTAGACAGCGTACTCGACACGATCGGGGGGACTCCGCTCATCCGGCTGAATCGGGTATCGGCGGGCATCCGCACGCCGGTGTTCGTCAAGGCAGAGTCGTTCAATCCCGGCGGTTCGGTCAAGGATCGGATCGGTCTCGCGATGATCGATGCGGCTGAGCGCGATGGTCTCCTCGGTCCGGGCGGAACCATCGTCGAGGGAACGTCTGGAAATACCGGTATCGGACTGGCGGTGGTGGCCGCCGTGCGCGGGTACCGGTGCATCTTCTCGATCCCCGACAAGTTGAGCGACGAGAAGATCAAGCTCCTGCGCGCCTTCGGGGCCGAAGTGGTAATAACGCCATCGAACGTTTCGCCCGATCATCCGGAATACTATGTCAACGTTGCGAAGCGGATCGCACAGGAGACGCCCGGCGCGTACATGGCGAATCAGCACTACAACCAGGAGAACCCCGAGGCCCATTACCTGACGACGGGGCCCGAGATCTGGGAACAGACCGGGGGAGCGGTAACCCACTTCGTAGCATCGCCGGGAACGGGCGGCACGATCAGTGGGGCTGCGCGCTTCCTGAAGGAGATGAGCCAGGAGATCCAGATCGTGGCTGGTGATCCGGTCGGCTCGATCTACGCCGAGTATTCGCGCACCGGATTGAAGGGTGAAGACGCGCCGTACCTCGTTGAGGGTATTGGCAACGACAAGATCTCTTCGACTCTACATTTCGAGTGGATCGATGAGTTTCGCACCGTGACCGATGTCGAGGCATTCTCGATGGCGAGACGGCTCGCGCGTGAGGAGGGATTGCTGGCGGGCGCCTCGACCGGGCTGAACGTAAAGGTGGCGCTCGACGTGGCGCGGGAGCTGGATCGGGCCGATTCGTGTGTCGTGACCCTGTTGTGTGATACCGGGGAACGATACCTGTCGAAGGTGTTCGACGAAGACTGGTTGCGGGACAACGGGCTCTCGGACGTGCTCCAGGCCGAAGCGGCGAGAAAAGGTTGAAGGCGATGCGAGTAGCCGTATTGCTCGGGGGAACGAGCGAAGAGCGAAAGGTGTCACTCGCGTCCGGCCGGGCTGTGGTCGAAGCGTTGCGCAGCCGCGGTCATTCCGTCGTGGCGGTGGATCCGGCGTTTGGTGCGATCCCGGGTAACGAGGAGGACCACTATCTCGGGGGCGCGGTCGGCCCGGCCCCTCCCGAGATCGATGATCTCCGGGCGATGGGGCTGGTGGCTCTCGGGAATGCGCTCGCCGAGTTGCCGGCCGTGCGTGACGCCGATGTCGCGTTCATCGCGCTCCACGGCGGCGACGGCGAGAACGGCCGCGTGCAGGCGCTGCTCGACGTGGGTGGGGTTCCGTACACGGGCAGCGGGTTCATCGGATCGGCGATTGCGTTCGACAAGCGGTTGTCCAAGGAACTGCTCGTCCAGGCAGGAGTTCCGACACCGGCCTGGGCGCCTCGCGGCCAGGCGCCGGGCTCGACCCTGGGGAGCCTGGGACTGCCGCTCGTAGTCAAACCTTCGTGCGGTGGATCCACGGTCGGTCTGACGATCGTGCGTCAGGCGGAGGAGTTGGGAGCCGCGATCGGGCTCGCGGGGCGCTACGACACCGACGCGTTGTGCGAGGCGTTCATCGCGGGCAGGGAGCTCACCGTGGCAGTGCTCGACGGCCAGCCTCTGCCGGCGGTAGAGATCTTTCCGGGGAACGAGATCTATGATTACGAGTCGAAGTACACACCGGGAATGTCGCGGTACGAAACACCGGCAGCACTCGATGAGGACGAGTCTGACCTGCTGGCCGAACTCGCGGTTCGCGCCTATCACGCGCTGCGCCAGGAATCGTTCAGCCGCATAGACTTTCGGCGAGATGAGGCCGGCACGTTCTGGTGCCTGGAGGCGAATTCCGTTCCGGGCCTCACGGCTACGAGCCTGGTTCCGAAGGCGGCAGCCGCCGCGGGAATCGAATTCCCGGAGCTGTGTGAACGGATCGCAGCCGCGGCCGTCGCAGCCGGGTCCAAATCCGAAGCAAGGAGCTGACCGGCATGGGCCTGTGGGACCGGTCTTACACGGGAGGGCCGCAGCGGACCGCCGGAGGTGGGTTCGGCTTCGGAGCGGGAGGAGGCCAACCCGGGGCAGGGCGCCGGGATCCATTCGCCTCGCTCACGCCCTGGGTGAAGCGGCTCCTGGCGATCAACTTCGCGATCTGGGCGTTGATGGCGATCGGCCTCATCCCGTGGACAACCGCCAGCGATCTGCTGGCGTTCAGAGCTGACCGGTTACTCACGCGTCCGTGGACGATCGTCACCTACATGTTCGTTCACGCCGGATTCGGTCACGTTTTCTTCAACATGCTGGCGCTGTTCTTCTTCGGACCACCTCTGGAGCGGGCGTGGGGAAGCCGGAAGTTCATTACCTACTACCTGGTGTGCGGCGTCGGCGGGGCCGTCGCTGCGCTGCTGCTCGTCAACCTCGTAGGAGTGGCGCCGATGGTGGGAGCATCGGCCGCCATATTCGGGATCCTGCTGGCGTTCGCGATGACCTGGCCCGACGCCCCGATCTATCTGTGGTTCCTGCTGCCGATCAAGGCGAAGTACTTTGTCGGGTTTCTCGCCCTGCTCACTCTCTATTCGACGATTACGGCGAGTCGGGCGGCGGGCGGGACGGCGCACTGGGCGCACCTTGGAGGACTGGTCGCGGGCTGGCTGTGGCTGCGATACGGGAATCGCGTCGAACTGGCTACGGATCGTGCGGTCGTGAAAGTGAAGAGATCGCGACGTGGCCTGAAGACGGTTGAGCGCGAATCACGCGACGCCGGAAAGAAGCGGCAGGTGAAGCGCAAGCCGCGGACTCCGCACACCGGCGATACCCTGGACGAGGTGAACCGGATTCTGGACAAGATCGGCGAGAAGGGCATGGATTCTCTCTCGCCGGCTGAACTGAAGTTCCTCAATGAAATGAGTCAGCGGAGGACGGACCCGGACCGAACGCACTGAGACCCGCCGACCGACCTTTCGGGTCGCCAACGGCGCGGATAGAATGGCAGGTCTGTCCCTCTTCGAATCACTCCCCAGCCTGGAGGCAAAGGCGCGATGGCTGTCGAATACCGTTCCTCTAACATTAGAAACGTCGTTCTTCTCGGTCATGGTGGAAGTGG
>Ga0114922_10002302_pt1 | contig 17926 bp, 14 predicted proteins | sample AartaG_FD_100975 | JGI IMG/M metagenome (GOLD analysis project Ga0114922, IMG submission 100975) | Deep subsurface microbial communities from Aarhus Bay to uncover new lineages of life (NeLLi) - Aarhus_00045 metaG | ecosystem: Environmental > Aquatic > Marine > Oceanic > Sediment | place...
CATATCAATATACTATAGCTGTCAACAATAACGCCCGGCATACTTACTCTCGTGATGTTGAACTGACAGTTAGCGCGCCATCCGGAACATTATATATGATGATTTCAAATTCCGCTGATTACAGCGACGCTGATTGGGAAAGCTATTCCATTGTTAAACCATGGTTTATTTCACCAGAAACCGCAGTTAATAGCGATACAGTTATGTTTTATGCGCTCTTTCGTGATGAGAACAACGACAGCGTGTCGGTTGAAGCCATAAATTCTATAGTCCTGATCTCGAGCGACCCGGTGGACTTATTGCCGGTATACCAGGAACCTGACTATTACCAGTCGATCGATTTACAATGGTCAAGGTCGCTATCAGAGGATTTCTATTCGTACCGTCTTTTCCGATCGAAAAACGCCGGTTCGGTTGATACCATAGTTACAACAATCGATAATATAACTCATACCAGCTATACTGATAATATTGATATTTCTGATTTGTCTTCCGGGACTATTGATTCGGTTTATTACATGGTAAGATTTTACAGCGTCTACGATGATTCTTCCGATTCGGATACTATCCTTGTTATGCTGGAAAACATACTGCCTCCGGTTGTTTCCTGTTTTATTGGCGAGGTAACTTATGATTCCAACGATGCAGGAGGTTTTGATCTTCAGGCGGTCTTAGGATGGTCGCGAAGCGAGATACCGGATTTCCAGTACTATGTAGTTTACGAAAATACAATGGCGGACACGATCACTGCCAGCCCGGTTTCCTATTTATATGATATTGAAGACCTAATGTTCAGCATCAACAAGAGTATTGATTCATTGGACGCAAGCTATGCTTATTACTACTGGCTGAAAGTGTTCGATCAGGGAGGGTTGAACTCGGAATTTTCCTTGCCCGATTCAATTACTAACTAACCTGCGGAGGGTTTTTCTTGGGTATTCTGGATCGGCTGAACCTTTTTATTGAGATCCATCTTCTACAGTTCTAACCCGAATTATTCATGAAATCTATTTTATCATTAAAAATTAGCTTTTAATCCTTTGGCTAATAATATGATAGAAATAATATCAGGAATCCATTAAAAATACAGTGTGTTTTTGTGCTGTCGGAAGTTACTTCCGACAGCTCTGGCTGAAAAATCCGCCTATGGCGGATGCCAGCACATGTTAAGATTTGTGAATAATGCAGGCTAATACTTAAGCGCTTTTCAAGTTTCGTCAGATCGTGCAAGAATGGCGTGACCTGACCGAACGTTTAATATGACGCTACCCTTCCAATTCCTTTTTAAATTTCTCCAGAGTTTTAGGCCATTGTTTATATTCAGGGTCTTCCGCAATAGCTTGTTCCATGAATTTAATGGCTTCCTCGATATTTCCCCTCGCTTTGAGAATATGCGCCACAGTATCTAAAATCATAGCTTTGGAATGCCCGGGTTCGGATAGCTCGGCGCCTTTACGGGCTAATGTTTCCGCCTCCTCGAGGTTGACCATGTTTTCATAGCACCACCAGGCGAAGCTATTAAGGCTGACGGCGTCTTCGGTCCAGCCGGATTTCATGGTAGACTTTTTATGGTCGATTGCGCTCATAGTATCACCGGTGATATATAAGTTGTAGTCTACCTGCATAAGTATATGAGTTCGCTGGATGCCGGGATCATCATTATCTGCAGAGGCTTCCAGGCCAAGCTTAAGGAATTTCTCCATATCTTTCGGCCTATCATTTTGCCTGGCGATCCGGCTCATTGTGTTGGCCATTGAGATGATGCTATTGCTATTCCCTGAAGCGATAACCGCTTCAGCGACAGTAAAGACATCATCATAAGTAAACTGATCGCTTCTGAACCCGCGGGAGGCAGCCTCGAAAATATTGCCGGTATAGTCTTTAGACTTGTCTTTGTTAAGAGTTTGAGCCTGATTATAATAATCGACTGCGGTTTTGTATTCACTCATAGCTGAATAGTAGCGACCGAGAGATACAGCATCATTTACATTGGGTTCGGCTGTGAAGCGGGCAGTTTTTTCATCAATCGTGGATAGATCGGATAATACCTCAGACATGGTTTCAAGAAAATAGTCTTTAGTGTAGCCCATCCACCTGTCAATCGGTTTTTCCTCGCTGTTTACCAGCACAAATGTAGGATAGCCGGTTACCTGATATTTTTTTGCCAGCTCGATTCCATCGCCCTTTTCACAATCTATCCTAAAGAGTATTACATCCTCAAGGGCGTCAGCAATCTCTGCATCTTCATGAGTTGCCTTAATAAAGTTTTTACATGGACCGCACCAGGCTGCGAAGAAATCTAAAAGCGCTGGTTTCCCAGTACTGGCAGATAAAGCAAGCGCCTCCTCAAGCGTTGCTGACTTTTTATCACAGGTTAAGCCGATTAAACAAATGAGCGCCGCCAGAAATGGTACTGTAATCTTTTTCGTGTTAATGTCCTTTCGTTTTGTTTAATCTTTAAAGTTATTATTATCTTTTAGAGCATATTGTATTTATTTTCATAACTAAACCGGCGTATTATATCTTTATTCTAAGTTCCGCCACATAAATAAGCAGGCGGTCACGGTTTTTCACAAAGTTATTCAGGATAAAATTAAGATCAGGAGATATCTTCTCATTATGTATTACATCCCCGTTGACACGAATAACGAGATTCTGATCCAGATGTACCATATCCGGATGTATCAATATTCGAAATGCGCCAACACGTGAGGCATCGATATCAATGCGGTTGGAGGCAAAACCTACTTTCACAAGCGCTGATGGTTTTTTTCTGAAAAACAGGTTATAATTTTCAGGCTCCGGAATCTGACCTTTAAGCGTTACTTTTTTATCATTCCGTTTAACAACCAGTTCAACATAATCTCCTCGCTTTAAGCCGGCCTTATATTGAGATAGGTCGTTTAAGGCTGTAATTGCCATACCATCGGCTTGGATTATAATATCGCCTGCCTGAAGGCCTATCCGATGAGCTAAGTAATTACCATCAGCCAAACGATCAACCTTAACACCGATGCTGTCTTCATAATCAGCAGGCATGAAACCAACTGTTATATGGTCATCTATTAAAGCGACATTGTGATCTGTATGCCATATTTCTGGCTGGTCGATTGTGACTTTATCGATAGCGAACCAGCGGCACTGACCATATTTCTTTTCGGCTGTTTCCCAGATGATTTTGTTCGGAAACGGATTGCGCGGATGTCGATCGAGAAAGCGGCTAATAAGAGGAATTTCAGAGTCGATATCATCGATATTGTGCTGTCCCTCGAGTTCGCGATAGAATATTTCACCGCCTGCCTTACGAGCCATATCGATAGTCGCCCGCATTATATTTGAGGCATAAAGCTGGTCTCTATCAGTAGTGGTTGCATAAACCGGAGTATTATAAAAGTTGGGAGCGAATGTAGGCAAATCGCCATCCTCACTGCCAACACCCATGTGACCGTTGAGCGCTATAAATGCGCCATAATCGGAGGGAGCAACCATGGCATGCAGGAAGGCGGCCGATGCACCATCGGAAAAGCCGCCCAGCCAGACACGGTCATCATCGATATTGAACTCGCTCTTAACCGTACGCACCAAATTAGCGATATTCGCCATGCCGATCTCATCCCACCAGGTTGCGCCTGCCTGCCCCATCGGATAGATAATAAACCAGCCATGTTTCTCTGCCATCTTATAAAACAGGCTTTCCTGCGCATATCTTAACGGTTCATCATAAATGTCACTGCGGCTGACTCCGCCATGTAAGTATACAAAAAGCGGAGTGGAACTGGATGGTTCATAATCGGGCGGCACATAGATAACCCATGGCCGTTCAACATCATCGATGCAGGTTGTTGTCCTCAATATCAGGCCGGTTTGTTCAACAGGGGGGAAGGTTTTATTCTCAAGATATATTACAACATCACGCCAATCCGGTTTAGCTTTCACTATTTTTGTAATGAGCTTGTTTTGAGCGACGCTGTCTGTTTCGGCAAGTAATTTGTCGATATCTTCCTGCCAGCCGGCTATTGCGGTTGATGATAAGGCTAATAAAATAAGTATGACGATAATGGTGCGGCAAAAATTCATTTTGTTTTCTCCTTGTTTATTTTAATATCAATAATTTCAAATTTATATCAAAAGAAATAAAAATGAAAGATAAAAAACAAATTTTGGCATTTTTTTTAATCAGGCTAAACCAATCCTTTTGGTAAGATGATACAACTTACACGGTTATAGGCAGTTATTGATAATTTCAGACAATTTTCTTGATTGATTTTTATATAGACGAGCATATTGAAATATAATATGTTATAGCCGGTATCCGATATGTTTAAACCGCGGCTGTTATTTTGTGTCTAATGTATGACGAATAGAAAGATGATAGACAGGCTGCAACGATTCATAGACGGCGACGACAGAGTTTTCGGACAGCTTGTCAACGAGTACAAAGAAAGGATTTACACTGTAGTTTTGCGGGTAGTTAAGAATAAAGAAGAGGCGAAGGACCTGGCGCAGGAGGCGTTCGTGAAGGCATACCGCAATCGGCAATCTTTCAGGGCTGAATCCGGTTTTTATACCTGGGTTTACCGTATTGCGGTTAATTTAGCCCTTAACTATGTCAAGCGCAACCGTGACCGTCAGGCCGAGTCTATCGAAGATATAACGCCGACAAGAATAGCCACAGCGCCGACTGACAGACTGGAAAAAGCAGAATTGAAAACGGCTATTTCAAATGCAGTCGGCAAATTGCCGCCTCGTCAAAAGACCGTGTTTGTACTTCGTCATTACGAGGAAAAGCCCTACTCGGAAATCGCCTCTTTAATGTCGATAACCGAGGGCGCCGCTAAAGCAAATTATCATCAGGCTGTACAAAAACTGAAGGTGTCTCTGGGCTTATATCTTAAAGAGGGGAGGTTGACAGCATGAAATGTGCAAAATGCAGAGACCTGCTGGATGATTATATACGGGGCTGGCTCGATCAACAACATGCCCGCGAGATGGCCGATCACCTTGCTGTCTGCAGTGATTGTGCCGCCGGCTATGAATCGCATAAGAGCCTGCTCTCCGTTCTTGGGGCAGAGCCTGAACTGGTGATCGAAAAAGCTGAACTGGCTGATTTTGTTCCAGGTATCTGGGAAAAAATTGAAAAGGAAAACAGAATACCATTGACCGGCTGGTTATTTAAGATTGTGCCTGCGCTGATGATTGCGGGGGCGCTTTCATTTTTTATCCTGAAACCGCCTGTTGATGATATTCCTGATATGGTTGAAAGCCTGGTTGAGGATGAAATCTACAGCGAAGCAAGCTATAACACGCTTGTCTATATAATGTTCAGCGACGTCGAACCGGAAGCGCTGGAATTAATCGAAAACGAGCTGTATGCAAATGGCTATATATTTTCCGATGAGGGTTACAGGCAATATTTTGAGGAATTAGATGAAGAGGCATATAAATTGTTAGAGAATAAATTAAATGAACTCTTAGACACTGCGGGGTGATCGATGAGAGCAATAAAAATAATAACGTTGGTTTTATTTCTGGGGCTGGCATCGGCGGCATTTAGCCAGCCATTATTTGATCCGCCGTTTGGCGATCAGGAAGGAGGTCCGCGTCGAGAACGGATTAGAGAACGGATCAAAACAATCAAAATCTGGAAGCTCACCGAAGATTTAAACTTAAGCGAAAAGCAATCAGAACAGTTTTTTCCGGTTTATAATAAATTTCAGATTGAGAGAGAGGAAATCGAAAATCGACGCCAGGAAATCTTTACGGAACTTGATAATTTAACCATTAAGGAAAATGCTTCTGAGGAAGAAATCAACAGCCTGTTGGATCGGCTTGATGATATCAATCAGGAGATGAATACTAAGCGGGTCGAATTCAGAAAAAAGCTGGCAAATATCCTGACAACTCGTCAAATTGGAAGATTATATGTGTTCGAAGTGCAATTTAGGCGACAGATTCAGGATATTATCAAAGATGCCCGAATGGGGATGAAAAATAAAATGCAGCAAAGAAAACATAGATAATTAACAATTTAACCAGGAGGATGAAATGAAATCTTTAATTGCAGTATTAGCGGTGATGTTCATGATCGTTCCGGTAGTTGCCCAGGCTCAACAGTGCCATATTCTGGAGATGGCCGATGAGTTGAAACTCACCGATGAACAGATTGAGCAGTTAAGAGCTAACATGTTTGCTAATCAAAAAGAGATGATTCAGCTCAAGGCTGACCTCAAAAAAGCCAAGCTTGAGCAAAGAGAAATCATGATGGCTGAGGAAATTGATAAGAAAGCCGCCCTTAAAAAAGTCGAGGCTATTTCAGCATTCAAGGCCAGCATGGCCAAGAAACGAATGTCTGCCCGGATCGACCAGTTGAATATACTGGATGCGAAACAGCGTGCAAAAATTCGCCGGAATATGATGCTTTATGGCGGCAAGGGTAAAGGCCGAGGTCATGGTATGGGACCAGGTATGGGAACCGATATGGGTCATGGCAAAGGCATGTTTCGCGAGCGAGGAATGGGCGGTCGTAAGAATATCGAAGTCATCATCGAAAAGGAAATCATTGAGGATGATGAATAAATTGAGCGCATAAAAAATCGCCGCTGCAAACGTTTAAAGATTCTATATCGCTGGTTAAAGAAAAGATGCACGAATGTGTCTCGGGACTGAATAGTACCTTACAGACAGAAGAAGCGTGTCTGTCAGATTAAGCAGTGGCTATTACATTTTATTCCTTTTCTAATTTGATGCCATAATTTGCCGCCTGGCGTTTGATAAGGTCGAGTTCACCCAGTTTGTTATTAATAAGGGCTTCTAATATTGATTTGATTTTGTTCCTCACCTGTGCCCGTTCATAAATCGATTGCACTGAAAGAAGATTATCGAATTCGTGATCATCCATTATCTTTTTGGCGATCTCTCTATTCCTGGCAAATCCCGCTTCCTCAGCCATTCGTCGGTTATTTTCGATGATTTCAGTCAGGTCGGCTTCCTTTTTGGCCAGTTCACCAAGTTCTTTTAAAAGTTCCAACTGGTCCATGGAAAGATTTATTATTGTCTCCGGTGTAAGTTTCATCATTTTCTCCTGAACGTTATTTATTGCATTATCAATAGCCTGCCGAGGGACGTTTATAATATACCCAGCAGATTTGCTTAGACCATATTACTTTCCTTTAACCACTACCAGGGTCATGTCATCGACTTCCATGGTATCTGAAGCGAACTGGCGAATGTTTTTAATTAAGTGTCCGCATAAGAACTGGGCGGATTTCGTTCGTGCCTCCCGCACTAAATTAACGAGCCTTTCCTCGCCGAATTCCTCATCCTGCTCGTTTAATGCTTCAGTAAGGCCATCAGTGAAGATAACCAGTATATCGTCTTTTTGAAGATTCAGCGCCGACTTCTGATACTCGACCCCGGCAAATGCGCCGAGTATAAGGCCGCCATCTTTGAGAAACATGATATCGTTGTTGCTTTTTAGCACAAATGGGTAGTTGTGTCCGGCATTGCAAAAACAGAAACTTCCATTATCACAATCGAGCTCGCTATAGAACATTGTGACAAACTTGTCGGCAGTAGTCGATTCGACAAGGAAATCGTTTATGCCTGAAAGCATCAGTTCCATTGGCTGATTCCGCCGGCTCTCGGTTTGCAGAACTGCCTGGAGACGAGCTCCCAGCAGCGCCGCTCCAACTCCCTTGCCGGAAACATCAGCAACAACAATGCTGACACGCCTGTCGATCGGATTTATAAAATCGTAATAATCACCGCCCACCTGCCTCGAGGGATGGTTGAAAGCGGCAAACTCAAATTTATCATGAACGGGAACAGATTTTGGCAATAGATTTATCTGAATCTGTCGGGCGACTGCCAGTTCCTCCTCGAGCCGCTGTTTATCCAGCGACTCGGCATAAAGCTGAGCGTTATTAACAGCCACCACAACCTGGTTCGCCAGCACCGACAACAGTGTGATATCCTCATAAGTATACCTAAAACCAGCCACCTTCGATGAAGTGGCGATAGCTCCTATAAGTTTTCCTTTGTCGGTTAATGGTAAAAGCAGATGGCATTCCAGTTCGGCCAGGCGGCCGACAAGGAAACCCTCACGAGCCAGCCTTTTTAGACTATGCATAAATACAGGTTTTTGCTTCTCCAGCATTAAATCCAGTATCTCTTTCTCGAATGAAAACTCCCTTGATTCACCTAATATCTTGTAGGCATCGCTGTCCTCTTGTTTTAATGCGAAATGGGTTCTCTCTATAAACATCTCTCTGCTTAAGGTGTCGCTCACAATGGACGACAGACGATTCACTTCGAAAACGGTGATTAGCTCTTTAGAAAACTCTTCCATAAGGCGACGGTAATCGCTTCGGCTGCGGATGAAAAGCCGGCGTACGAAATCATCGACCTGAGTATATATGGGCTGAAAGAACAAAAGCAGAATGATTACCACAAGTATTTCGAGTATTTTCGATTGAAAGCCGAAAGTCGAAAAGAACAGGGAGGAAAGCTGTGTGATAATCAGAAGATAACCTCCCACTACAATAGCTGTTGTGATTGTGTAGACAAGACTTTGACGGGCGATCAGGCCGATGTCAAGAAACCGGTGCTTAATTATCGCCCAGCCGATTGAACCCGGTCCGACAACCAGAGCGATTACTATTAATATCTCTTTGACCCCCTGAGGTAATTTCAGCGCCAGAATAGTCGGAATGATCATCCCGATTACATATAAGCCTACAGCTGCAATAATCCCCAATATCACAACTTTCACCTGGACCTTTAAAGCAGGATTGCTAATCCGTCTGAAACCGATTGCCAGAAAATATACCGATGACATCACGTAGGCCAGATTTATCAGAGAAAAGAAGCGAGTATGAAAAGAAAATAAAAATCCTAAAAAAGCGGCAACAAGTTTTAATAAAGAACTAATAATGCCAACGAAAATACTGATTATAGGCAGCGATGTATCGAAATCAACAAGGCTAATCACTTTTTCGGGTTCATTAAGGAAGATAACGAGAATAATATGGAATATGTGGGGGATAAAGGCCAGCTGAAAAAGGCGTTTATGTCGGTTATAAATGGGCAGTGATTCCGGGAAAAGGACTGCAAACAGTAAGAGCGTTGGGAAAAACAGCTCCCAGACATATATAATATTAGCAATCGACAGCGGCAATTGTCCGGGGTCAATAATTACGGTTCGGTAGATTGCTACAAGAAAAGGAGCAATACCCGCCAAAAAAAGCATGGCGGCTACAACGCGATTTTTACTCGATCTGACGTTTTCTTTGAGAATAATTCCGGCTGTCAGAAATAAAACAAGTGCAGAGACAAGGTAGACAAGAGATATTAAAAATGGAAGACTCATCATGTACCCAGTCGGTTGCTTGAAGCGTTATTCTTTGTTTAAGTTCTTTCTTAAAATGACCTCGGTACCATCGCCGGCAAAATTGAAATCAATCGAATCAACCAGCGATCGAATAATAAAAATCCCTCTACCGACTTTTTTCAGTAGATTTTCCTTATCTGTTGGATTCGGGACAGAGCCAGGATCGAAACCCTTTCCCTGGTCCTTGATAGAAATATAGAGATCATTTTCTTTGAATTCAATTTTCACCGTGATTTTTTTATTTTGATCGCCAGCGTTACCATGTTCGATGGCGTTATTCACCGCTTCAGATACGGATATGGCTATATCAGCAATAGCTGAACTCGAAACACCTGCTTCAGCAAGTTTGTTTGATATAAAATCATCGATTGTGGCCAGATGAATAGTATCGGATGGAATAATTATAACATTCTCTGAAATGACAGGTTTGTCCATACAAGTTCTCCCGGCATCAATTTTCGGCAGACAGTTAAGAAGATAAAGCCATCCAGCGGCGCCGACGAATATCTTGAGAAATTATGCAGATGCCGCCCTGGTTGTCAGTAATCTTCTATTTAAAGCTTTCAATCGACGTTTCGACAGAATCGTAGTTTTCAAATACAGTGATAAGCTTGGTTATGGTAAGCAGAGATTGAATTTTAGAGGTAACAGAGGCAAGTTTCAACTCGCCGCCGTTGTTTTTCATCGTAGTCAGTCCGGAAATCAAAATGCCCAAGCCAGTCGAGTTCATCCATTCTACCTTAGAAAGATCGATAATAACCTTCTTCTTGTTCTTGTCGATGAAATCATGCAGTTTGTCATGCAAAAGGGTCGCATCAGGACCGCCAATTATTTTGCCTTTAGGCTCAAGTATGATAATATCATCAACCTCACGATGAGTCAGCTTCATGTTTTTTGCTCCTTTCTCAAGAAATAATTGCTGGATTATTTTTCAATTTTTATTCTCATTATTAACGGACTTCGATAGCAATTTATACTCGCAAAAAGCCAAAAAGTCTCCTAACATTGTTTTATGCAAATAAATAACCCATTTTTTTTCATATTTGTCAAGCTTAAACATCGGCGTTGAAGTTAATGCTGGCTTTACGATTAAGTGAATAATGAAAAATCGTCATGAATAAACGCCTGTTAATTCTGACAAACAAAAAATACAGCCGATATGGCTGTAAATAAAAAAAAATTATCACGCATAAAAGCGCTGTTTATTTAAAAAGAGCTTTTATCTTTCCCCAGGTATCAAGCCTGATGTCAAGAGTACTGACAATCAGGTCTTTTCTAACCCTTCCCATCTGCGCAGCGAACGAGGGATTAGCCTCGACGCCATTGACATGTATTACTATGATGTCGCCATCAGACCAACCTTCTTTTTCGGGAGTCTCAGGATCATCCTGAATAATATATAGCGAGTACTGGCCGCCGCTTGTCATACAGCGCGCCATTTCCTGACCATTTATATATGCTATAACCGGAAGGTTATCGACAGCCGGCTCATCTTTAATCGAAATTGAACCATAAGGCTCACAGGCGGTGCCCAATAACTGACCATATGATAAAATGGCGCTGATTAAAATGAATAACAAAACCTGAACGAATATTTTAAATTGAGTGTTGCACATATCTTTCCCTCGAATGCATAAAATATTTTTAATAGTTGCCCATGTCAAGATTTTTTTTAAAAAAATCGCCTTTCCCCATAATAATTTATACTTGCTCATAAATTAATAGTTTCAGCATTAAATGTATTATCGTCACTACTTTAAATAAATGAAGAATATTGTTTAATAATGAAACAGTTATTTTACATTGTTGCATTTCAAAGAATTTAGAAAAAGAGGGCTTAAAATCAACTTTTGCGGTTGGTGAGAGCGAACGAGAGATGCTCTAACTCTATGCACATGTTTTGGTTGCGCAGAATTATATCGTCCGGGAGTCTTAGGTTTACAGGTACAAAATTCATTATAGCCTTGATACCGGTCTCAACGACCTCATCGGCAATGACCTGGGCCGCCGAAATGGGAACTGCCAGAATAACCATATCAATCTTTTCAGAAATGGCGAGTTTTTTAAAATCCTTAATATCGGAAACCACGGTCCCTTTGTGATTTGAGCCGATCTTTCTCTGGTCATTATCGAAAATGAGCTTGATATTGAAGCCCTGTTTGGCAAATTCCTTATAGGAAACCAAAGCTGAGCCGACATTTCCGATCCCCATGACGGCTACATTCCAAAGCCGGTTTAATCCCAGGATTTCGGCGATCCTAGTTTTTAGCTCGCTTACCGGATATCCTAAACCCCTGGTACCGAAACTACCGAAAAAGGACAGATCTTTCCGTACCTGAGCCGGCGTCAGCTTTTCACGTTTGGCCAGTTCTTTTGAGGAGATAGTCCTAAAATTTTCTTTTTCCAAAGACACCAGTGCGCGGTAATATATTGATAACCGATGTATTGTTGATTCTGAAATCTTTTTATTTACCAGGCCGTTCATAAATCAACTTTCCATATTAATTGTGAACTGTTTCACAAGTTAAAAATAGATGACTTATTATTTAATGTCAAGAAAAAATTGGCTCGTTTTAAACATTTTTACAATTCATAATACTTCTATGCTATTCAACTTATACTTATCAATATAAATAATGAAATAAATGCTGCTTTCTATGATTTTAAATCTGGATAACATCTCTAAACTTATCAGTCGGGATATCCGAAATCCCTTATGAGTATGCGATTATTAGCATTGAAAATCGATTATTAAACATTAAGAACTCTTGACAAGCCCGGCAATTTTCATTTTCGTAATCTCAGGCAGGTGATTATGACTGAAATCAGAGCGGAACAGTTAAAACAAATGTTAAAGGAACGGATTTTCGTTCTTGATGGCGCCATGGGAACTTTGATTCAGTCTTATGGTTTAACCGAAAATGATTTCCGCGGGCCCCGATATGCCGACCATCCGGTTAGTTTACAGGGGAATAACGATATACTTTCTCTAACCCGACCGGATATCATCGAAGAAATACATAATGCCTACCTTAAAGCGGGGACTGATATAATCGAAACGAATACCCTAAATGCCAACGCCGTTTCGCAAATGGATTATCATACGGAGCAAGATGTTTATGATATGAACTTTGCCGCGGCCAGGTTAGCTTCCAAAATGGCGGATAAATTCACAGCCAGCCAGCCGTCTAAACCAAGATTTGTAGCCGGCATCCTGGGGCCGACCAACCGAACCGGTTCGATATCGCCCGACATTAATGACCCCGGCTTTCGTAACATTACTTTTGATCAATTACGGGATGCTTACTCGGTACAGGCTGAGGGTCTGATCGATGGCGGGGTCGATTTTTTGATGGTTGAAACAGTTTTCGATACTCTGAACGCCAGGGCCGCCCTGTTTGCAATAATGGACCTGCTGGCTAGACGCAGCCTTGATATACCGGCATGGGTCTCAGGGACCGTCGCCGATGCCAGCGGGCGCAATCTTTCCGGTCAGACTATTGAGGCGTTCTGGATTTCAATCAGTCATGCTGGCTTATTCTGTGTGGGACTTAATTGCGCTTTTGGCGCCGAAGCTCTTCGTCCGCACGTGGAGGAACTGTCCGGAATCGCAGACGTTCCGGTATCCGTTCATCCAAATGCGGGTATGCCTGATGAATTCGGCAAGTATAATGAAACGCCGGAGCGTATGGCAAATCAGCTCAGGGAGTTTGCAGAAAGCGGTTTTGTCAATATAGTTGGGGGCTGTTGTGGTACTACACCGGATCATATTAAAGCCATAGCGCAAGCGGTTGAGGGAATTGCGCCAAGAAAGATACCGAAGGTTGAACCATATTGCCGTCTAAGCGGTCTTGAGCCTTTGATAATTCGACCTGACTCGCTATTTGTTAATATCGGTGAACGAACCAATGTTATGGGTTCAGCCAGGTTCGCCAGACTTATCAAACAGGAAGACTATGAGGGTGCTATTAAGGTTGCCCTGCAGCAGGTCCAAAACGGCGCTCAGGTTATTGATGTGAATATGGATGAGGCAATGCTCGACTCGAAAAAGGCAATGATTGAATTTTTAAACCATGTTGCCTCTGAACCGGAAATAAGTCGGGTGCCAGTTATGCTTGATTCCTCGAAATGGGAGGTAATTGAAGCCGGCCTGAAATGCCTTCAGGGCAAGGGGATCGTCAATTCCATCAGCCTAAAAGACGGCGAAGACGAGTTCAGAAAAAAAGCCGCCTTGATAAAACAGTATGGCGCCGCCGCAATAGTTATGGCGTTTGATGAAAACGGTCAGGCGGAAACTTATGAACGTAAAGTGGAAATTTGCAGCAGGTCATACCGCATCCTTACAGAACAAGTTGGTTTTCGCCCGCAGGATATCATTTTTGACCCCAATATTTTTGCTGTAGCGACGGGTATTGCCGAACACAATAATTATGCCGTTGACTTTATAAAAGCCTGCCGAACTATCAAGGAAACATTGCCGCATTCCTTAGTCAGCGGCGGTATCAGCAACCTGTCGTTTGCTTTTCGCGGGAACGATTATATCCGTGAGATAATGCACTCGGTGTTTTTATATCATGCCGTCGGCGGCGGTATGGATATGGGGATTGTTAATGCGGGTCAACTGACAGTATACGATGAAATCCCGGACAACCTGCGTACGGCGGCTGAGGATGTGATCTTAAACCGTCGAAAAGACGCTACCACTCGTTTGACCGAACTTGCAGCTAAAACTAAAGGCATGGTCTCAAAAAAAATCCAAACTCTCGAATGGCGTACTGAGCAGGTCGAGAAGCGGCTTAATTATGCGCTGGTTCATGGTATCAGCGACTATATCGAATCGGATACGAAAGAAGCCCTTGAGAAATACAAAAACCCGGTTAAAGTTGTCGAGGGTCCGTTAATGGATAGCATAAACATGGTTGGCGATCGATTCGGTTCAGGGAAAATGTTTCTGCCGCAGGTGGTCAAGAGCGCCCGGGTGATGAAAAAAGCGGTCTCCGTTCTCGAACCGTTTTTAGAGGCAAAGAAACTTTCGGGAGTCAGTCAATCAAACGGGAAAATCCTTCTGGCTACCGTGAAAGGCGATGTTCACGACATAGGGAAAAATATTGTAGGAGTTATGCTTAGCTGCAGCAATTATGAAGTAATAGATATGGGCGTTATGACGCCGGCTGAAAAGCTTCTTGAAACTGCCCGCAAAGAAAATGTCGACTTGATCGGACTCAGCGGTTTAATCACCCCATCGCTGGATGAAATGATTCATATTGCTTCCGAAATGGAGCGGCAGGATTTTACGATGCCGCTTTTAATCGGCGGCGCGACTACCTCACGAGTGCACACGGCTGTTAAAATTGCTCCGGTTTATCACGGAGCGACTGTGTATGTTCCTGACGCTTCCCGTTCTGTGCAGGTTGTAAATAATCTCTTAAATAGAGATAACAAGCTTGAATTTATTACTCGTATGAAACAGGAATATGAAGAAATCCGGCGAAAGCGCGAGAGTGAACAGGCAAAGAAAAACCTACTACCGCTTTATGAGGCGCGTAAATGTAAAACGCCGATAGATTGGAAAGGTTATAATCCGAAACGCCCCGGAATGACAGGCATTAAGATATTTGAAGATTATAAAATTGATGAACTGATACCTTACATTAACTGGCAAATGTTTTTCCTGGCCTGGAACTTACCGGGACAGTATCCGGCTGTCTTTGAACACAAAAAATATGGCAAACAGGCAAAGGAGCTGTTTTCCGATGCCAACAAGATGCTTCAATATATTGTCGATGATAAAATGCTAACTGTGAAAGCGGTATTCGGGCTATTTCCTGCAAACGCAATCGGAGATGATATCGAAATATATACAGATGATAACAGGTCTGACAGTCTTGGTATAATTCATAACCTTCGCCAGCAAGTTGAAAAAAACCAGGGCAAAACCTATAGCTGCCTAACCGATTTTATAACTCCGGAGGACAGCGGTATTAAAGACTATATCGGGGCTTTTGCAGTCACCGCCGGTTTTGGGGTGGAAAAATTCACCGCTGATTTTATGAGCACAAAAGACGACTATAAGAGCATCATGATTAAACTTCTTGCCGACCGGCTGGCAGAGGCATTTGCAGAGAGACTGCATGAGAGAATACGCACAGAATTCTGGGGATATGCTAAAGATGAAAATTTGAGCAAAGAAGAGCTGATTTCAGGAAAATATATCGGGATTAGACCAGCTCCCGGCTACCCATCCTGCCCGGATCATACCGAGAAACGGATATTATTTGACCTGCTTGATGTTGAAAAGAATATAGGCGTGGAATTGACAGAATATTTCGCTATGAAACCGGCAGCCTCTGTGAGCGGGTGGTATTTCTCGCATCCTGAGTCGCATTATTTCAGCCTGGGGCAAATCGGCAAAGATCAGGTCATCGATTACGCTCGCCGCAAAGGGATGTCAGTTGCTGAGGTTGAACGATGGCTTACGCCGAACCTGTTTTATAAAACACTAAATAATACAGTAAAATTATAGTATAAATCAGGCAGGAAGGGGTTCCTGCCTGCGCTGGTAAATTAATAGAATAAGTCTGGCAGGAAAGGGTTCTTGTCTCAGCAAGAATAAAGCCATTATAGATAAATTATTAACAATTGCCGCATTTAGCTCGATAATCAGACTATAGAAGCAGTGGCAGTGTCATGAGCACAGGGCTGCTGACTCAGGGCTGACGATGCCCTTATTGAAGCAAAAAGCGAATGTAATGAGAAAAGCTGTGCGTCTAAATTTCAGATTTATCAAAACAATCAGGTTTTTATCTCAATCGACTATTATAGTGATGATATATCTGCTTCTGATTCCAACAATAGCACAGGCGGATACCGCTTATCCATTAGCTCAGTTTCCTTTCAGTCTTGATTACAGACTTGCTTATCAAACTGCAGTCAGAACCGGCAACCTGAACCTGCTTCCGCCCGTCGGACCGTATTATCACAGCTCTTTGACAACGATTCTGAGTCAATATAAATCATCAGCGGCTATGAGAATAATCGGAGATGTTGCCGAAACCGACATTCGCCTGTTTTCTATTATTACAGAAAAAATCAAGACTGAGCGTAATTTGAAGACACAGGACCTCTTCTCCATTATAGGCGGAGCACGTTGTCAGCTTTCCAAGCGCTTCGGAGCGCTGACGGTTTTCAGTCTTGACCGTGCAAAAGCAATCGATCCTGATTACACCGGCAAAAAGTGGCGCGGCCTGGCAGGCGATATTGAAACATCGGCAGTCTATTATAAAAAAGATAACTTAGCATTGACTCTCGGACGGCAAAGGGTTTTCTGGGGACCTCAGCCGATTAATCTGATTCTCTCAGAAAGCGCTGAACCGCTTGATATGTTTTCAGCAAGATTCCGGAAAGGAAGGCTATGGTTCAGTTTTATTTTTGCCCGACTCGATAGAAGCCGTCCCGATTCTATAGACTATATTCGGTTTCCAAACCAAACTTTCAAAGATAACCGTTATTTAGCAGCGCATCGGCTTGATATCAATATTTTCAGGAATTTCAGGCTCGGGCTGTTCGAGACATCGTTGTTTGGCGGAGAAGGCAGACCGCCTGAGCTGTATTACCTGAACCCCTTGCAATTTTTTCACACCGCCCAGTTGAATGAAAATGAAGATGACAACACTATTCTTGGCTTGGACTTTACTTACCTGCCATCGCCCGGATTCAATATCTATGGCCAGTTACTCATAGACGATTTTCAGATTGACCGTAAAAGCCAGGGTGACCAGGAACCGGATGAGTTCGGTCTACTGGCCGGTCTTTTTAAAGCCGGCAGGCCGGGTTCATTCTCGCCGGATATAAAACTGGAATATACAGGAATCACAACCCGAACCTATCACCAGATAATGCCTCGAAATCGCTACCTGTATCGTAATAAACTTCTGGGGCATCCGCTTGGCCCGGACTCTGATTCGCTTTCGATGATGGTTCAGTTCTGGCTGGACTCCAGACAATATGTCGAACTGGAGTCAGCCTTTTGCCGTCATGGTGAAGGTTCTATCTATAACCTCTGGGATCAGCCATGGCTCGAAATCGAAGGCGACTATAATGAACCGTTTCCCACCGGTGTTGTTGAAAAATCAATTTCTATTGCAGTCCGGACTGCAGGCTACATGCCGTTTTCAGAGTACACCTCAAAACGTCTTTTTATAATGCTCGAATGCGGCTACAGATCATTCACCAACTATAATAATGTAAGCGGCGAAAATAAATCAACAACCTGGCTCAAATTTTCGCTAAGCTGGATTGGGGCGCGTGAGGTAGGATTTGAATAGGAATATTCTGTGATATTTTGCAAGTTTTTCCCGATGATATCTGATTCTCTATCGAAAGTAACTTCCGACAGCACAAAAACACTTTGTATTTTTCAATCTCGTTCCCAAACTCTGTTTGGGAACGTACTGATTTCTGAAACTCTGTTTCAATATTCCGCATGTTCATTCAATTATCTAAATTGATACCTTGCCGGTGTAATTTTACTCGAAACAG
>Ga0114922_10002303_pt1 | contig 17919 bp, 14 predicted proteins | sample AartaG_FD_100975 | JGI IMG/M metagenome (GOLD analysis project Ga0114922, IMG submission 100975) | Deep subsurface microbial communities from Aarhus Bay to uncover new lineages of life (NeLLi) - Aarhus_00045 metaG | ecosystem: Environmental > Aquatic > Marine > Oceanic > Sediment | place...
GTGCCAGTTTGAAGCCACCTTATAATTTCACAAGAAGGGAAATGTTTTTGTAGTTGTTCTGCCGCAAGATATTCGTATTCATTAGTTATCCCATGACAAGGTCCAATCTCCCGGATCACTTCAATAACCTTTTCTGTCAAAACGGGATGATTATGTCCAAGAATAATAGGTCCTCCGTCCATTAGATAATCCGTTAAGATAACATCGTCGATAGTTTCCATGTAGCAATCAAAAACTCGCTTACTTTCTAAGGGAAAAGGATAATTAAAAGCGAGATTATGTTCAACTCCTCCCGGTATGATCTTCCTCACTCTTTCAAAAGCTTTCTTAGATTTAACGTGGTTTTTTTCATATCTTTCAAGGATCGCCTTCAATTCTTCGGATTTGAACTTACTTATAGGCAAATCAACAATATTTTTAATTTTAGCTATTTTTTCCTCATAATCCATAAAACATCATCAACTAATACCATAATTTCCTTAATTAGAGTATAAGAAGCAACACTAATTAATATAATTAGAAAAGCTATCGATCGAAAATTAAATTTGCCTTTTGTTGTGTTTAACTTATAATCTAAATTTTATATACAAATCATTTAATAGGTTTAATCAGTTTCGACTCAATTAAAGATTCTAACGCGTTGATGATTTCATCTTCGTTCTTTTCAATTTCTCTTTCAAGGATATCCATTAGTTTAAAATGGCTCTTCTCCTTTAAAATCAAGAAGATTGTGTTCATAATCTGGAATTCAAATTTGGATAGGTTCAATTTTTTCTTATATTTAGGAAGCTCTGATTCCTGAATATTAACTTTGAAGGGATCTTTGTAGTAAATATCAAAATACTCGTAGATTAAAGGTTGTATGATATCATCCAAACCATTGAGATCATTATTCCAATTCCTTAACCTCTCTGCTATTTTTACGTAAAATGTGAAACTAAAATATGTGAGTATTTCCTTTAAACGTTTAGAAGATTTGGATTTCAATATAATGACCGTTCGCAATTCCTCTACATCTAGAACAAGACAGTAAAATTGCTTTAGATCTAGCTCTACAACTTTATTAAAATCAACGCTATCTTTGGATTTCTTCGTTTTCCCTTCCTTTTTATCAGTTCTAGTCATCTCTTCTCCAATAATCGACACAGCTTGAATAAATCCGGAAAATAGCGTCTTTTTTCCTTTCATAATTGGTGAATAACTTTGAGAAAACAACGGAAGGCCACTGTGCTTATGCATGGCTATAATAGCCTGCAAATTTCTTATATCCTTAAATTTTTGGGTCCTTAACATCAGATAAGATTTCATTCTTTGCTTTCGTGGTAAAATGACATAAGATCTCACACTTAAACCACCGAGTAAGCCAATTATCACGAATAATATACTTATGAACAACCATAATAAATAGATTGATATATCCTTCTCGGGAATAAATTCAATATACGAGATTTCAAGGAACGCTTCGTCAATAGAAACGGTAATGATCTTGTCGTAAATAAATTCATCTGCGATATAAAGTTGAATTGCTATAGACACATTTTCTTCTTTTGAAATTAAGGATATGATATCAAAACCCCCCAATTTTGCGTCTTGAAATACACCAGTAACATTGGAGTCAACTAATTTAATCGTTTCTAAAATCTTAATATTATTTACGAAGATTCTAATTTCAGAATTAGGAGAAAAAGAAGAAGGCCAAGGTTTATCGCTTTTATATTTGAATTCAAGATTTGCCTCGGTAACCTCGATGGGATACTCACTAATATCACTAATCCTATCTAAATTCTGATTCCATGAGAGATGTGTGAATTGATCAATTATTTTCTCATAGGAAAAAGTTAAATTTACAGATTTTAAAATCAATTGGGTCCAATTGTCTGCGTCTTGACCAAAATTATCCTCACACCAAATCCTCATACCAACCGAGATTGTGAAATCTTTGTAATCATGACCTAAAACAGAAGTTAAATAATACATTAACGTTTCTTCAGGGATTGTAACCATTACAGTATCGTTCAAATGGTTAATTTCTGGCATATCTTGTCCAAGTTCCCAAGTTTGATAATATGCAACTTCAAAGATGTTATAACTTTCTATATCAGAGATTAAAACGTAAAATCTTACAAAATCCCCCGTGGATGCTTGGAAAGGTTGTACTGGATCTTGATCAATACCATCATCACTCATAACATCTATAGCACCAGTATAATGCTCACCACCACCAGGGTCATCATCTAAAGAAGGTGTTGCTTGAACTGTTGCATTAAAAATTGCGGTAATATTTGCAGATGTAATAACATAATCAGATATGTTAACGGGCATCTCGAGAATACGATTCCAATTTACAGCAACGCTCTGATCAGCCCCTTCATCCCAATAATGAGAAACGCAAGCTCCACTAGAATTGAGGTCATAATGATCTGGAAAAGCTGGGAAGTTTAGGTTCATTGATGCATTCCAATTCGAATCTTGCGTTAAATCTGAATAAAAATTGTACTCCCTTTTATCGCCTAGAATTTCAAAATTTGCTGCTCCATTGTTATATGTAGCATTAATATCCGTCTCGTCTCCTTCAACAATGTAATTCCAACACCCTATAGGAGATTCAAATGAGGGATCTTCTAATATTTGTGTTGTATAATGTTTTTCGCTCTGAGTGTGTAAATTTGATATTTCTTCATTTTGTTCATCTGGAAATTGAATTAAATTTAAGATAATACTGGTTAAGAAAACTGATATTAGTATGAAACCTACTTTCTTAATTTTTTTTGAGTTTGAGATTACCTCTACACCTTTGCAATAAATCTGAAGAATCGATACCTTAACCCTTATCTGAGCAAAGAAATGATAATACTTAAAATATTTATATTTATGCGTTTTTTTACAGTTTTATCAAACGGCTGCAATCCATTGTTGAAATAATCTTTATTTACCTTAACAACTTTTATATTAAATATGTCAGACTCAGAAAAAAAATACATTCTTGCGATAGATCATGGCACGGGAGGACCTAAGACCGCTATAGTCTCAACCCATGGTGAAGTTGTCGATTGGGCATTTCAAGAAGTTCCTTTACACGTAGAAAAGGGAGGGGGAGTTGAACAAGACCCAAATGATTGGTGGAATGCCATTCTGAAAACATCAAAAAAGGTTATAGATAATGGGCTTGTCTCAGTTAGAGATATTGTGGGGGTTTCTAATACAAGTCAATGGAGCGGCACAGTACCATTAGATAAGAATGGAAATCATTTAATGAACGCGATAATTTGGATGGATACGAGAGGAGCTCCATATATCAAAGATGTTTATAAAGGTTTAATAAAATTCTCTGGAATGAATATACTCAAAGCGTTAAAATGGGTAAAAAGAACCGGTGCAGCTCCTGGATTAAGCGGTAAAGATCCAATAGCACATATGCTATTGATAAAGCACGAATATCCTGAAATTTTTGAAAAAACTTACATGTTTTTGGAACCACAGGATTATATAAATCTAAAGTTAACTGGCAAGTTTGCTTCTTCCTATACAACTATAGGAGCACATTGGTTAACAGATATAAGAAAGATTAATAACATAAAGTATTCTAAAAAGCTAATTAAAATGTGCAAATTAGATCAGAGTAAATTACCCTCAGAATTGGTCAATTCTACTGACGTTCTAGGTCCAATAACAAATGAAGTTGCTAACGAATTAGGATTGGAAAAGAGTGTTCAAGTTATAGCAGGAGCTCCTGATCTTGCAACCGCTGCAATCGGATCGGGTGCCGTTAAAAACTACGATACACATATTTATATTGGCACGAGTGACTGGGTAATTTGCCACGTACCCTTTAAAAAGACAGATATTTTCCATGGTGTTGGAACAGTTTTATCTGGAATCCCTGGTAGATATTTTGCAATTAATGAACAAGAAATTGCTGGAGGAGCATTATCATTTCTAAGGGATAAAATTCTATATCATAAAGATGAATTGTTAAGAGAAGAAGCTGTGCCAGATGTTTATAAAATTTTCGATAGAATGGTAGAAAATGTGCCTGCTGGTTCAAACAATCTTATTTTTACCCCTTGGCTTATTGGAGAAAGATCACCTGTTGATGATCACACAATTAGAGGCGGAATTTATAACATTTCTTTAGAGATGTCAAGAGAGCATTTGATTAGAGCGATATTTGAAGGAGTCGCTTATAATATAAAATGGTTGTTTATTTATCTTGAGAAATTAATCCAAAAAAGGAAAATAAAAAATACTCCCGGAATGTCGAAAAAGGACATTATTATACCAGAAGTGAGGATAATTGGAGGCGGAGCTAATAGCAGAATATGGTGTCAAATTTTTGCTGATGTTCTCGATAGAACTATTAAGCAGGTTAAAGATCCTATTCAATCAAACGCTCTTGGGGCAGCATTTATCGCTTCAGTTGGTCTGGGGTACCTTACTTGGGACCAAATTCCTGAGTTAGTTAAATATTCAGAAACATTTAAACCAAATCCGGAAAATAGAGCAGTTTACGACAAACTCTTTAAAGAATTCACAAATATTTATAAAATTATGAAGAAACCATATAAACGCCTAAACGAATAAAAAAAAAAATTAAAAAAAATTAACCTTTTATTTCTTTTCCTTTTTCCATTTTTGCTATGTCTTTTTCTTGAAGTTCTCTTCTTTGTACTTTTCCAGTCATACTTACGGGAAGACTCCGGACAACCTCAATTAATCTTGGGCTTTTCCATTTTGCCATGTTTTCTAAGCACCAATCCTTTATGTCTTGAACCTCCACATTTTTACCGACTTTAAATCCTTTTTTAAGCACAATCCAAGCCTTAACTTTCTCCCCAGAAGATTCATCTGGAAGTCCTGCGACAGCAACCTCGTCAATCATGGGGTGATGTCCCATTAAATCTTCTACTTCTTTTGGAAATACTGAATGTCCTGAGACTTTGATTAAAGATTTCTTTCTATCTCTTATTTCGCAAAAACCGTGCTCGTCCATAAATCCGATATCCCCAGTTAACAACCATCTCTTTCCGTTCCACATTTTTAGGTTATCTTCTTGCTCTTTTTGCACGCCTAAGTAGCCTAGCATAATATGCGGACCTGCAACACAAATTTCTCCAGTATGTTCTACTCCAAAATTATTTCGTTCGGGTGTACCGTCGCAAATAGGACCAGCTTCGAAATTTGTTGAATCAAATATAGCCCAATCTACTCCAGGAACAGGTAAACCTAATTTTCCTGATTTGTTAGGTCCCCAAAATGGTGCTACACTAGTTACTGGAGAAGTTTCTGTCAAACCATATCCAACTCTTATCGGGCAGAAGATTTCTTCAAACGGAACGCGGATATGATCGTGGAGTGGTCCTGCGCCTTGAGTAGCATAGCTCAATTTATCGGCAAAGCTGTATTTCTTCTTATATTCTTCGACTCCCACTTCTTTAACATAATCTGTTAATCTTTTGAACAGCATTTCTACCCCAGTATACATTATTCCTTGAGGTGCATCAAGCTGATTAATCGTCTCTGATAGAACATCATCTGCAGGCGGTTTAGGGAATAGAAGCATTTGCATTCCTAAAGATAAAGCCCCGTTCATAACACAAGTCAACCCAAAACTATGGAAAAATGGAATACTTCCAATGGTGATCATTCCCGGTTCAAGGTTAGTCCATGGTGTAATCATGTGTAAATTTGAGATAAGGTTTGCGTGACTGAGCATCGCTACTTTGGGGAGTCCGGTTGTACCTCCCGTCATAAGATAGACTGCGGGATCTTTCCAAACATCTATATCAACGGTAATTTCTTTTGGTTCCGTTTTTTCTATTATGTCCTTCATCCAATGGATCTCATAATCCTCTGTTTTGTCTGGGATTTTATCTTTAGCAGAAGGAATTCCAAGACTTTGCATTGTTTCTTCATCGGTTGTGAAAAAGTCGACAAAATTGGAAGGAATGAGATATTTTACATCAGTTTTTGGCAATATAGTTGCAGGACCAGCAATGTAAAGCATATCCATTAAAACTAAGACCTTCGCTTTTGTCATTGTTAACGAGTGCAATAGTTCCATTGGTTTGTAAGTTGGATTAATACCTTGTGCGATTGCCCCAATATACATACATCCCATATATGCGACAACAAAATTTATGGAATTGGGAAGATCGATTGCTACCACATCTCCTTTTCTAATACCTAATGTATCGTAGAGAAATGTGCCAAACTTCTTCCCGTACTCGAAAAGAGTTCTCAATTTAACTCTTTCCATGTATGGACCGTATACGAATATACAAATATCGTTATCCCAAGTTCCATATTTATCAGCGGATTTAATAAATCCTTCCCACATTGGATTTATCTCAATACCTTCAATATCTTTTATTTGGTGGGGGACGCCTTCAGGCCAATAACCTCCTGTAAACCACACTTTGCTCTCATCAACTAAAAACTCTGGATCATCTATACTTGTCATTTTTTATCCTCTAATTTTCTAGAATCAATATTTTTTAAAATTATAATAGAAAAACTTTCGATTAATTATAATATTTTTGATATACTATACTATAATAATTTACCTTGATTTCAATTAAGGACAACATCAGAATCTTACTTGTTTGATAATTTATGGGATTTAAAGAAAAACTTAAGAACGCGTTGATAGGAATCCTAACTGATGAAGAATTATCAGTTCTTCCGCGAGGATTTCAAACCATTGGTGATGTAGCAATAATAAAACTAAATTCTATTTTGCTCGGAAAAAAAAATGCTATTGCTGAGAAATACTTAGAATTATTGCCAAGTATAAATTCCGTTTATTTGAACTCGGGAAGAGTAAAAGGAAAGTTTAGAACCCCAGAAAAGATAGAATATCTAGCTGGTGTAGATAATCCCGTTGTTCAACATAAAGAACATGGAGTGATCTACAAATTTGATTTTACCCAGATAATGTTTAGTATGGGAAATCTAAGCGAAAGGAAATTTCTGGCTACATTAGTAGAAGACGGAGAAACAATTGTTGATATGTTCGCTGGTATAGGATATTTTTCATTACCCATCGCAAAGCATTCAAAACCTAAAAAGATATATAGTATAGAGTTAAATCCCGAATCTTTTAAATTTTTGAATGAGAACATAAGGCTTAATCATTTTGAGGATATAATTACTCCGATAAAAGGAGATAGTAAGATTGAAGTAATAAAATTGAGCAAATCTGGAATTAAAGCTGATCGTGTTATTATGGGAGTATTTCCCGCCCCAAAAGACTTCATTAAAGAAGCGTTAACCTTAACAAAAGTTGACGGTACGGTTTACCATTATGAGGGGATTGTTGATAAGGAAAAATACTTAGCTTTATTTGATGAGTTTAAAGAAATCGCGGAAACAAGTGATTTCAAATGCGATCTTTTGGGTAAAAGATTTGTAAAAAGTTACGGACCTGGGTTATACCACGCTGTTTTTGATATAAAAGTATATAAAAAATGATTTTAAAAATCATAACCAATTTTTGATAAAAATAAATTTAAATTACTTTAATTTTGTTAAGTAAGTAATTACAATATCAATTAGAGAACTAACTGAATTTAAAGGTAGAGAATATGTATTTTCAAGTTTTAAGTGAATTAGCAAAAATTTCAGGTTTAACCGCCCTTATTTCCGTATCAATAAGTTCATTTTTAGGTTTAATTGTTTTGATAAAATATATTAAAACCAGACAGTTTTTAATACTTAATTTCTTTTTATGTATCATTTTTACATCATCTCCTTGGTATCCAAGCGGATTGGGATACTTATATTGGATCATCACTGGAGAGGTTCTAATTTACCTGGCATATGTTCTTATTGGCACTGTAGCTATACCCATTGCTATTATAGCTTGGCTAAATGTATATTTCTCAACATTAAATCAAAAAAAAAAGAAGCCAGTCCTAATCATATATGGAATACTATCGATTTTTTTTGAAGTGTATTTATTTTATTTCCTCATATTTGCTCCTGGAGCACCTGTTGATTCGTTATTAGGAGTTATACCTGATCCGACTAATCCTATGGATATAGATTATAAGGGGTTTGTATTGATATTTTTAGGTTTGAGTATTTTGACTGCTTGCATAACAGGATTTCACTTTGCTGTAAAATCTATGAATAAAGAAGAACATCTCGAGATAAGATGGAAAGGAAGGTTTCTTATGGTTGCTTTTTTATTTTTTGGTATCTCTGCTATATCTGACGCCATAATTGAAATGACTCCCTTTTTATTAGTTTTAATGAGAGCTTTCTTAGTGGTAGCGAATTTTTTCTTCTATCTTGGATTTATACTTCCAAAATGGAGTAAAAAACTCCTAAAAATTAAAGAAGAATCACTTTTGACTACTTAAATTTATAACTGGGATTCTTCCGGTTGCTTTTTAATTAACGAGGATGCTCTATTTTTCATTTCTTCGTTGATTTTGATATAATCTTTTTTAGCAGTAAAGAAAAGTGGAATCCAGAGGCAAGTAGAACATATCCCAAATATAAGAAGTGACCAAAAGATTGTAGCAGAAAAACTTCCTGTGATAACATAGACGAAACCCCCTATAGCTGCACCTAAAGCTCGTCCGATAGAATCTATAAAAGATCCAACTGCTACCATAGTACCACGATTCTCCGGAAAATTAACATCAATAAGAGAACTATACCAATTAGGACCTATTCCCATAGTAAAAGCAAGACCTAAACCAAGGAACGAGCAAAAAACTAACCATAAAAGCCAAAATCCAATTTCATTGACTGAAAAAGTTCCAAAGAAGAAAGTAGAGTTTGAAACGTTAGGTGTCATAGCAAATCCAAACAGAAAGAACGGTAAATTCAAGATTGAACAAATTACTGCAACTTTCACTCTGCCAGAAAGATCTCCTCGTTGAACCTTTTTATCTCCCAAATGAGCTAGCCAAAATTGTCCAACAATTAATCCAAAGATAATTATAAAAAGAAAGAGAATGATTACCTTGATATTGCTAACATTAGCACGAAGATCAACATTAATATAGGGGAAAATGTAAGCTAGTATTAATCCTGAAGCGATCACATCAAAAAAGTTAAATATTAGAAAGAAATTTGATTTCCTTTTGAAGATTAATTTTAAATCTGAAAATTTAATCTTGTAGGAATACTTGAAGTTTTCATCTAAAAAAGCTTTCTCTAATTGTTTCTCTTTTGATGCTCTTTTAGGTTCTATGGCAATGAAATAATTTAGGACCGTTAAGATGAGAGCAATGATGCCAAGATAAAAATAAGGTAAACGCCAAGTATAGAGCACATCTGGATAAGTAAGGACAATATAACCTATTTGTTGAGGAAGAGTTACATATATTTCAGGTATAGCTTCGAAATTAACTTCGTTAAATACTAAAGCTAATGCTGCTGCTACCAATGTCCCAATATTTGTTATCAAACCCCAAAATGCGAAAGATTTTGAGCGCGAATCAGATGAAATTATGTCTGCTAAGTATGAAATTACGAGAGGTGTGGTTACACTTACAGCGATTGCTGCTACAATCCTGACAAGTATCAGCTGCCAAAATTCTTCTACAAATAAATGTAATATGGCAATTAATGACCATAATGCACCAGCAAAGATTAAAATTTTCTTTCTATCTATCATATCGGTTAAATAGCCAAATACAAGAATTGAAATGCCATTTACAATCGTATAAATGCTTATAATGATACCAATAGCATCAATCTGTATTCCCAAATCAGCAATAATTAATATTTCATTAGGCAGAAATAGGGCACTGTCCATTATAATGATAAGGATCAACGACAATAAAAAAAATAACGAAATAAACTCTCTCTTCTTCATAGTTAAGATACACTTTTAATAATCGATAAAATTAATTTTATTTCGTCGTAATCTTATAATAAGTTTGCTTTTTTAGAGAGATACTTTTAAATGTAAAAGGAACAAAACTAGTAAATGCTAATTTTAGTATAATTTTAAAAAAACAATATGAAAAAATGATTAAAATGTCCGAAGAAAAAGTCGAAGTAAAGCCTGAAGGGAAGAAAAGATTACATGTACGTTACGAGTGGTTAGATCAATTTCGAGGGTTGATAATAATTTTCCTTATTGTTTCAGTGATAACTTGGCCTTTATCAGGTGATTTTCCAAGTACAGTTCCAATAGGACCTCCTCTCCTAAATCATGGATTTCAATATTACGATGGAAATCCCGCATTAATAACCATAATTGATATAGGCCAACAAATTTTTATGTTCATTTTAGGTTTTGTTGCGTATATAGCATTTACTAGTAGGAAAGAAAAAAAGGGGATTGGAGCGGCATGGAAGCATGGTTTAATCCGAGTAGGTATATTATATGGTCTTGCATTCTTAGATGATGGATTAATAGGAGGTCTACTATTTGGCGATGGTATACCATGGGACGAAGTGTTATGGTATGGCACATTAGCTAATTTAGCAATAGGAACCTTTGCTGCATATCTGTTTACCTATTTAATTTCTAAAAACGCAGATCAAAGGATGTATGTATGCATTGCAATAATGGTAACTCACGCAATTTTATATGCAATACCTATATTCGAGCATAAAGGTTTTGGTGGTGGTACCATTCCTTTTCCTTTTAATTCCTTGAATCACGCTGCAATTGCCATAGCTGGGACCTGTTTCTCTCAATGGTATAAACTGGATTCGAATGACCCTAATGTTGGTTTTAAAAAGAGAATCTTACCAGTAGCGACAATTTTTATAATTATATTCTATTGTTTGGATTGGATACAACCTGCAGAACACCACGATGCCACAACATCCCTTGCCTTCCTCGCAATTGCAGCATCAGGATTTTTAATAGCGGTTTTCTACGGTTTCGAGAAATTGAAGTTTAAAGTTCCAGTGCTTTCAGAAATGGGTAAGAATATGCTCCTATTGTTTATATTGGCTTTTATATTCGATTTTACTATTGGTCTTTTTGAAACAGAGATTCGTGTGGCAAATCCACTAATAGTAATGCTCTTGGTAGGAGTAGTACCAATCGCTATTGAAGCAGGAATCGCTATGCTGTTAGCAAAATGGAATATAAAGATTAAAATCTAATTTCTTTTTTTTTTATTTACCAAATTTTTCCTTGTTTTTGTTATAAAATGACAATATCACACATTTTTATTATCATGAGAATTGAGTGGGGAAGTAAGAATTTTACTGTAAATATATAAAAGTAGAAAATATTATATTTTTGAATACAATTACAATTAGGATGAATTACTTATGAAAAACGATATTACTGTTGGTCTAGATTATAGCCATAATAATATGTTAACTTTAGAAGCGTCAAGTTACACTGATTTTACTCAATTCCTATTTACTTCTGCTTATAAGTTGGGTAAAATTGAAGCGGGATTCCATTCTTTAGAAAAAGTTAAGAATTACAACGCTATTGTTATGTCAATACCTAAGAATATAAATTTAGCACCGAAAGAAATAGAAGTTTTAGAAGAATTTGTAAGAACAGGAGGTAGTTTACTCATCATCGGTTCTCAAGGTGGAGAACATGCAAATAGAACGAACATTAATGAATTAACGAGAAAGTTTGGATTTGAATTTGTCACCGATGAAATAAACGATTCAGTTAATTATGTGAACTTACAGAAAAGGCCTTTATTAGCTAACTTCAAACCACATTACATCACAGAAAACGTAAAAAAAATAGTCCTATCAAGCGCTTGTTCATTAGGGACTATAAAACTTACGCCAAAAGAAGCAAAGAATGTAAAGGTCGAAGTTCTTGTTAGAGGGGGTTTAAATTGTTGGAGAAGACGATTCGATGGAACAGATTGGATCGAAGAAGACTGCCCTAAAGTTCCACTACTGGTTACTTCCGAGTATTATCATGGTCAAGTGGTTTCGTTCGGAACGCTCTCGATTTTTTCGTCTCTTGGGAGAGAATATGGGTTTTCTGCTTTTGATAATGATATTATTATAGCAAATATCTTAAGATGGCTTACTTTAGATATCACAGCTGAAGGAAAAATTATAACAATTGAGATACAAAGAGATTTATTCCACTGGGCCGATTCTATTGTCAAACGAAAGAAATGGGAAAATTTTTCTGATGTTGTTAATGTTGGTTTAAAGTATTTTAAAGATAATTATAAAGTTATTATGAAAGAATTAGAAAGCAAACAGCAAGATAGATACCAAATACCAAGCCGACCTAAAAAAGTAGTGGTAGAAAAGGAAGAAGAAAAAGTAATTGATTTGATTCCTAAAAGAAAAGAAGAAGACTTAGATGATATTTTAAGTGCTATCGAAGATATCTCGGGAGAAAAGTATGAGCGAACTCTTACTGGAGATGAAGAAGAAGATATTTTGCAAAAAGAAAGCGAGTTTATTGGAGCCCTACAAGGGGACCTTAATTCTTTTACTGTGAAAGAATTAAAAAGTTTTTGTGATAAGAACGACATTAATCTGCCTGCTAATTCTCGAAAGGCAGATATCATAAAAATCATTGAATATGTTATAGGTAATGATTGATTAATTATTTTTAACCTAAAACTAAAAATAACATGCTTCTTTTTTCTAAACTTAGTACCTTGTTTTTAATTAATTATGAATCGATTCATATTTGTGTTAGGATCAAACTGGCAGTTATCACTAGCCGAACTTGATAATTTTTTGAAGAATTCGCAAATTAAAGGACGAATTACAGATTACTCCGCGAATATCGCAGTGGTTGAGTTTGATGATCTGCATAAAAATAAATATTATATCAATGATTTAATGGAACTTCAATATTTATTAGGAGGATGCCAAAAAATTGCTGAAATTTATGATTTTGTGGATATTCAAACATTGTTTAGCGCATTCCCACTACAAGTTGAGAAGTTTAAACTAATTGAAACAAAAAGAAAAGAAATTCTTAAGGTTATAAACAATTCCCTTCCAAAAATATTTCCAAATATTAAAAACGAAAGTATCTTTTTTGCGGTTTCAATCTATCCTAATCTTTATGATGACATCTATTACTCCGAAGTAATAGTAAAACACTTTCTCCCCTTTTTGAATACAGAAATAATGGCGCTTGTAAATGAAAATGGTGCTAAAAAATCGCTCTATTATAAGTATCCTGAGGAAAACTTTAAAACGGGTAATTTAAATCCAATATTTCCACATCATGTTATAAAGTATGGATTATTCAATAAAGATCGCGCTGAAATCATAATCGGTATCACTGAAGAAGGCTTTTATATTGCAAGAACATTTACATGTGATGATCCTAGTTTTAAAAAGAAAACAGATGAAGAAAAACCTTTCAAAGAGTTTAAAAGCGCTATCTCGCCAAAATTAGCATTAATTATGCTGAATTTTTTAAATTTATTTGAGGAAAGAGAAAAGAAAAAAATCTTAGATCCATTTGTGGGAAATGGTACCATTTTGCTATTTGCGTTAATTGAAGATTTCCAAGTTTATGGGTCTGACATCGACGAAGTTAAAGTTAAAAATACATTACGTAATCTTAACTGGTTATTAAACGAACTTGAAGAACCTATTCCTTATATGCTAAATGAAAATATTAGAAAAACTGATATCAATAAGTTATCCTCTATTTTTGATAGAGAACAATTTGATGGGATTACGACTGAGCCGGATTTAGGCCCTTTTTACAATGATAGACCTTACTACACCGAAGTAAAAAAACTAATCGATTCAAAATTAAACCAGAAATATGAAGCTACATTTCGAGAAGCTTATAAAGTTTTAAAACCAAACGCTAGAATCAGTATTGTTGCACCGATTTTCAGTACAGTCGATGGTGGTGACATTACACTTAATATAGAGGAACTCGCCAGGAAACATAATTTTAAACCTATCCCCCTGCTCGACTTAAATAGGATCGCAAATAAATCGAATCAAAAGCTCCAGTTTCAGCAAAAACACGTGAAAGCTATGATAGATGCTAAAAAAGGTCAAATTGTGAAAAGAAAAATATATGTTTTTGAGAAAGTGAATTAATCTGAAAGAATCATGGACTATAAAAAATTCCTAGATACTATTCGTGAAGCAATTAAAGGTGAAGCGCATCTAGACCAGTTAGCACGAAAAAAACAAGATCCATTTAAAATTCTAATTTCTACGATTTTATCAGCCAGAACGAGAGATTCAAACACAGAAGAAGCGACCAAAACTTTATTTAATAAATATAGCACTCCTGAATGTATCGCTAATGCTGATGTTGAAGAATTAGAAAAGTTAATTTATAAGGCTGGGTTCTACAAGGTAAAGGCAGCTCGCATTAAAGAAGTATCTCGATTAATAAAAGAGGAATTCGATAGTGTAGTTCCTGACGACTTTGAAGATTTAATCTCCTTACCTGGTGTCGGGGCAAAAACGGCGAACTGTGTATTAGTCTACGCTTTTAAAACTCCAGCAATACCCGTAGATACTCATGTGCATAGAATCCCTAACAGATTAGGGTGGATTAAGACGAAAAAACCAGAAGAAACCGAAAAGGAATTAAAAAAAATCATTCCCAAAGATCAATGGATTCGTGTAAACAGGGTATTTGTAAGATTTGGTCAAGAAATTTGCCTTCCAAATCGCCCTAAATGTAATTTATGTCCGATTAGTTCTACATGTAAAAAAGATTTCTCAATGGAACTAGCCTTAAAAAACAAGAAAAAGAAGAAGAGCTAATATTGGTATCTTGCAGTGGATTTTTTGTTTCTTTTAAAAAGATATCCCATTAGAAATCCACTTAATAAGCCAAAAATATGAGCAAAATAGTTAATTCCGGGGGCAAAGGAAGAAAATACAAAATAAAAAACATACATCAAACCAAGAATTATTAATGGAGTGTCTCGCTGTATAATTAAAATTGAGAAAGCGCCACCAATTAATCCAAAAATCGCTCCTGATGCACCAAGACTTATCGTGTTTAAAGGTAAAAATAACATTGAGAAAAAGCTCCCTATTAATCCTGAGGTGAAGTAAATAATAATAAACTGATATTTAGAAAAGCTGCGTTCAACATAAGCTCCAAAAATCAAAAGTGATACCATGTTCGAGAAGAGATGAAAAGCATTTCCATGTAAGAACATTGAAGTAAAAAGACGCCATACCTCTAAATCGTATATTATTTTAGAATTGATCTGAACTAAGAGATAAAAGACATCTTCGAAAGCAAATGAAAAGAATAAGAATAAGAACATGTTTATAGAAATTAGAAATATTGTTATCCTTGCTTTTTTAATATTTGACGCGTCTAAGATAAACATAATAGAATCTCAAATTATACGTGACAGAATTAGATGCATATTATATTTAAATATAAAAAGGTATAATAAGTATAAAATTTATCATTATTTTGTTGATACTATGGAAAATAGGAGATTGTTTCGGTCAAAAATACAGCTATTATTTTCGCTCCATTTTAATGGCTATCTGAGAGATATTAGACTATTTAAGGCTTTTTTAGATGTTCCTCTAAAGGAATTTATCCCAAACGAAATACAAGACCAAGTTAGAATTTATGGTGACGCTCCAGTCTTATTTTACTTAGATAAAGAGAACCCTACGTCCCTTAGAACAATTTCTGCCCCCCATATGATTTCAATTATGTTACAAGAATTAATTTTAAACGATGACGACGACTTACTTATTTTAGGAGCCAAAAGTGGATATATTGCCGCTTTAGCTCATAAGTTAGCTCCAAAGGGCAAGATAGTAATTTTGGAAGCTAATTCGAAAATAGCTAAAATTACTGCTGAAAACTTAAAAAATCAAAATATAAACGGAGAGATAGAAGTTATAGTAAAAAACCCGCTTGATGGGTCTTCGGAGTTAAGCCCGTGGCAAAAGATTCTTGTAACTGGCGCTATAACGCAAGAACGGATTTATCCCTTACTAGAGCAATTAGATTCAGATGGTGTATTATTTGCTCCCATTGGAGAAAATTACCTGCAAACTTACACTCAGATCATTCGCTTTGAGAACGATTTCTATGGAAAAAAATACCTTCAAGTACGATTTACACCTCTTATCACTCAAATCGAGTTAGATGAATTAAAACTTATAACTGATATAGACGAACTTGAAGCACATACCGATTCACATAAAACCGATAAACTGAAAAATGCATTTCATAGTGGAAATATTAACATTAACTACACTTCTGATGTTTTAGATGAAGTGAGATTAGAACCTTACTCAAAAAAAAATTCGTACGAGATCAACGATGAGAGTATTTACGATGCCATTAAAGAACATATGGAACACTCTATCAATACAAAAAACAAAAAGGAAAACCGAGAATATTTAGAAAATATAAACATTTCTTTAGAACAAATTAAGGAACTAATTGGTAGATTGAAGAGAGACATTAGAGAAAAGGGAATTGTTGATCCGAAATTTGTTGAAAAAAAAGTTGAACTTATAGAAAAATACCAACTCGAAGTAAATAGTGTACAAAATAGGTTAAAAAAAGATATACCTTAATTATATATACACAAAATTATGTTTTGATGGATCAAAATAGCGAATACTTTTGGAGTATTATCTCGCAATTTAATAGTTATATGAAATCTGCGATTGACGGTCCAAATTGTACAAATCCTCAGATATGTAAAGGCGATTGTTGTTCTATTAAAATTGATGTTCCTAAGGTTCTTGCTAAAGAATATATTCGAAAAGGATATGCAAAAATAAATGATTTTATTAGAAGTAATAATTTTTCGTTTCAGTTAAGATTTAATGAGAAAACGGGGAAATGTTTCTTATTTGATAAAGAAATTAACGGATGCTCAATTCACAATTCTGGAATAAAACCACCCCAATGTTGGATTTATCCAACAGGTTTCTCAAATCCAAATAATGAACAAATAAAGTGTAAGAAAGCAGCAGGATGGAAAATTATCGATTCTTATAAAGCAAAGCAAGCTGAAAGCCTCTTACAGTATTTTATCTTCTTATGTAAAATTGAAGCCAAAAAAGAGCTAAAACTTATTCAAAGAAGATTAAATAATTCATATAATTCACAAAACCAAGAATTTTCTCTTAAGGAGGAATTGCGAAAGATTCCTCCAAGTAACTTAGGAGGTTTTAAAGATCTATGGGATCACATAAGCCTTCTCCCAGCAGAAGGGTTGTCCTTACAAATGAAAAAATTTTGTGCTCTCTATAATAAAAATTGCACGTATCTTGCAGATAATTTCATTAATTGTCCTAATATTTGCGAAGCGATATCGACTAAGTTAGTAGAATTTTTACATTATAATTTGTTTAACTATATTAAGGATGAAGGCGCTGATGTAAGCGGTGAATACCCCTTGTATAAATTATTCAAATTCAAGAAATTGCCCTTTTTTCAATAAAATTGTATTTAAAAGATTTTTGTCGGTTAGTCAGAGGGCTGTAAACTTTTTTGTAATACGAGTATTCTAGTGATATTATCTATGTATTACTTATTTTTAAGATTGCTTTTCATATCTATCTAAATAACACTTATATATTACTTAAGAAATATATTTATATAAAACTTAAAGTGATTTTATGGAATTAGGGGATAAAACCTTATCAGAGTTAACCGAAAAAGTATTTTCTGAGAAATACGATTTTATTGACGGTCCACAAAAATTAAAAGGGAGATCGGGAAAATTTTGGACATTTAATGCCGTTATTAATGATAAAAAATACGGTAAATATGGAGTTTTCGTCCGAGACTGGAAAAGGGAAATTTCTATTACACAGTTGCGTCAACTTCATAAAGCTTGCGTTGATATCCCTGACATTGAAGGGGGTATTATGGTATGTAACATTGCCACCGATTTTTCTCGCGATTACAGTTCTCAATTTGGAATTCAGTTACTTTCAAGAGGACACCTTGTTTCTAAGCTCAGAAATAGAGAATTTCAATTTTAAAATTTATTAATTCTTCTA
>Ga0114922_10002304_pt1 | contig 17909 bp, 16 predicted proteins | sample AartaG_FD_100975 | JGI IMG/M metagenome (GOLD analysis project Ga0114922, IMG submission 100975) | Deep subsurface microbial communities from Aarhus Bay to uncover new lineages of life (NeLLi) - Aarhus_00045 metaG | ecosystem: Environmental > Aquatic > Marine > Oceanic > Sediment | place...
CCGGCCACAGGACTGCTACATTGTAGTAGGCCATGTCAAAGGCCATATCCAAATGGAAGATGCCAGAGGATCCACCAACCTGGTGTTTCCTGCTGTACAGGTACCCCGGCAAGTGAGCAATATGGATGTCCTCCACGCCTAGGCCCCGCAATATCCGCTCCACCTGGCGCAGCCCCTCCATGTTACCCCGCAACCCCACTGCCAGGATGACGCTTGTGTCGTCGACCCAAACCATGTTGCTTGCTTCATAGGCCCCCTTCCCATGAATTGTGTACAGAATGGGGCACCCCAGCTCCATGAGCCGTCGAGCATGAAAAACTTCCAGGCCTTTTTTGTACGCAACGGTCGGCCGGCAAATGATAGCACCACCCCTGACCATAATCGTTTCCCGGGTATAAGGGGCCGAACGGAGGGGAATCCCGTACGTCCCTATGAAAGGCTCATCCGTGTTCAAATGGACGACTTCGATATCCTCTGCCTGCAAGGCTTCCACGAGGCTCTGGTGCTCCTCTTGCAGCTTGTCGAAATCAGTGGCTCCTTCCGGCAGATTGAACAACTGATGATCCTTGGAGATCAGACTATCCTTTTGCTCATCTCCCGGCCGGCACACCATGACTTTTCTGATTTTGCCAAAGGGTGATTTGATACCCCATTCCTCACCCCAATTCGCCTTCAGATCATCCAGGAAATCTGTTCCATAGATTGGCTTATGCGGCATCCCTTCCTCATAGAACGGTATGTTCTGCAGTGTATCCATTCTCTTGCCCCTTCTTCTCGGTTTTCCTGGATTAGGCAGCCCGTCAATCCCGCGGCCGGGGAGAAACCGCAGGCATAACCCCCGACTACAGACCTAGGTAATGCTCCTTTATGTGCTCGCTGTCCGCCAATTCTTCGCTGCTTCCCTCCATGACGATGCGCCCATTTTCTAGCACGTATCCCCTGACCGCCAGTTCTAGCGCGTAATTCACGTTCTGTTCTACGAGCAACACGGTGAGCCCACGCTCCCTCAACGTGCGTAGTTTTTCGTAAATGCTGTCCACGAGCATGGGGGCCAGGCCAAGCGAGGGCTCATCCAGCATCAGCAATGTGGGCTTGGACACGAGGCCCCGACCGACCGCGAGCATCTGCTTCTGGCCACCACTCAGGTCTTTTGCCTTTTGCTTCCCTCTTTCCTGAAGTACTGGGAACATCTCAAATACTTCGCCGAGCACTCCCATCTTCAGGTTATCCCTGCTCGCGTAGGCTCCCATCAGCAGGTTCTCCATGACGGTCATATTGGCGAAGAGCCTGCGTCCTTCTGGGATGTGGGAGATCCCGGCTTTCGCCACCAAGTGCGGGGCCAATCCTTGGATACTCTGTCCTTTGAACGTGATTTCCCCTGAGGACGGACTAATCAGACCGGATATCGTTTTCAGCAACGTACTCTTGCCCGCTCCGTTCGGCCCGATGATGGCGACAATCTCGCCCTCGCGGATACGGAAAGACACGTCCCTGAGAACAGGGATCTTCCCGTAGCCGGCGTTCAGCTCCCTTACTTGGAGAGTCTCGTTCATCGCGCGGCTCTCCTTCCCAGGTAAGCTTCTATCACTTTCTCGTTCTGGCTGATCTCCTCTGGGCTACCTTCAGCGATGATCTCTCCGTAATCCATGACAATGATTCGTTCACAAAGTCCCATGACCATCTGCATGACGTGTTCTACCACGCAGAGGGTGATGTCCTTCTCCTCGTTAAGCCTTCTCAGCATCGCCATCAACTCGACGGTCTCCCTCGGGTTCAGCCCGGCACCTGCCTCGTCCAGGAGCAACAGAGTGGGCTCCGTGGCCATAGCCCTGGCGAGTTCCACCCTTTTCAGGGGAGCCAGTCCCAGTTCGGCACACTTTTGCTTCCTGATGTCCTCCAGATCCAAGAACGCGATCACCTCGTCTACCTTGGCCATCACGTCCTTCTCGCCGTGCCTGTTGTAGGCCCCAACCCTAACGGCCTCTTCGACTGTCATTTTCGCGAAACTCTTTACCACTTGGAACGTGCGACACGCACCTAGTTTACAGATCTCGTGGGGGTAAAGGCTTGAAATGTCAGCACCCTTGAAAACGACCCGCCCGGAGTCGTGCCTGTACAGGCCGGTCACCGTGTTAAAGAAGGTGGTCTTTCCGGCGCCGTTTGGACCTATGAGACCAACGATCTCCCCCTCATAGATCTCCAGGCTTGCGTTGTTGACGGCAGCCAGGTTGCCGAATCTCTTTGTCAGATCAAAGGTCTGGAAGATTGGCTTAGGCGACATCTTGATCCCCTGCGAAACGTGACGTGACCCTGGCATAGGCATCCCTAAAGACCGTAGCAATGCCTTCTGGCCTGAAAAGTACCACCAGAATCAGGGCCAGGGAGTAGACAACAAGATACAGGGTCTCCATCTGAGTGCTCAGATTGGCGCGCAGGAACTCCCGGCCGCTGACCATTATCACTGCCGCGACGAGCGGTCCATAGGTAATCCCCATGCCACCTACGATTCCCAGGATGGCTACCTCTGTACTCAGGTTCATGCTGAAGAAGGCGGGACTGATGAAACCGTACAGGGAGGCATAGATTACACCCACTGCCCCGCTCAGGAACGCGTAGGCCGCTAGCGCCTTCAACTTGCAGCTGCGAGCGTCAACACCAAGTACCTCAGCCGCGTCCTCATTTTGGCCCAGAGCAAGTAGGTAGTAACCGAGCCTCGAGTTCCCGATTCTTTGGTTTGCGAGCAGGGCTGCTACCAGTATCGCGAGCGTGATGTAGTAAAGGGGAACGTAGGAACGGAAGCGCATGGTGTAGAAAGACTGATAGAGAGACTCGGAATAGAACGGCAGATATCTCTCCAGTGGCCCTCCAACCTCATCCCACAACAGAAAGGCCGCTCTCAAGACCTCAACCAGAGCCACCGAGGCTATAGAGTACCATACCTCTCTTACGCGAAAGAGGAACAAGGGGTAGCCGATCAACACCGCGAAACCGCCCGCCACAAGCCCTCCCAGGATCATTCCTAGCCAGGGTGTAATATTCCACCTGATGAGCAAAGTGCCGGCGGTAAAGGCCCCAAGTCCCAGGTACGCTCCGGCGGCAAAGTCCAACTGCCCTGCCATGCCACCAATGATGTTCCAGGCTGTGGCCAGGGCGGCGTATATCAGCACGGTGATGGCCAGCAACATAGTGTGCTGGTTGGACCCAATCAGGGCAGGCATCGCCAAAGCGATCGCCAGCCCGGTCAGCGACATAAGCACCGCGACGTTGACTGGTTTCGCTTCACCACTTCTCTTCATAGAATGCGTAGGTTCTCCTTTGTAGGCTATTGACCTCCACGCGGTGAGAAAGTCCACCACGCCGGCAAAGTGCCAACTATTTCTTCCCAAAGAGTCCCCTGGGCTTTAGCGCCAATACGAGAATGAAAATAGTGTAAACCACGATCGAACGTGCTTTGGGATCCCAAAATGCCATCGCCACCGATTCGGTAACTCCCACGAGCACACCGGAGATGAGCAGGCTGGGGATCGAGCCCAATCCCGCCAAGCACATAACGGCCCAACTCACCAGTCCGAAACGCAGCCCCACGATCGGGCTAACTTGCTGGAACGTCATCAGCAGTGCACCCGCTATGGCCGTCACCGCTGACCCTAGCCCGAAGGCGAGGGCATACACCCGTCTGTAGTTCACTCCCATCAGAGATGCCGCCTCCACGTCGTCGGATGCTGCCCTCATGGCCCGTCCCGGCCAGGTCTTTTCCAAGAACAAGTACACGCCGAATATGGCAACCATGCTGATGGCCGCGGAGATCAGACGGGATTGTATGATGACGAGTCCCCCACCAATGTCAAGATTGCCTTGAATGACGGAGTAGGGCAGCGCCCGTGCCTGTGGTGTCCACAGCAACTGAGCGACGGCACGGAAGAGCGTCATCAGCCCAACTGTAACCGCGAGCCGGGTTACAAAGGGTCCCTGCAGGGTGCGATCTAGAACGACATAGTACGTCAGCGCTCCGAACAGGAATAGCAGTGGGAACGTGATAACCGCCGTCGCCACGGCGTCGACCCCCCCCAACACCGATACCCAGAAGGTAGAGTACATGGCGAGCATCACGAACTCACCGTGAGCAAAGTTGCTCAGGTTCATCACGCCAAACACGATAGATAATCCCAGGGCTATCAAGGCGTACACAAACCCCATTAGCACCCCGTTGAGAAGGCTTTGCATAAAAAGAGTCAACCTACTCCTCCCTTCGCAACTGTGTCTGTTGTCCATACCGGTGGCATCTGCCTGGTCCTCTTCAGACTCTATGTGCGTCCTTGAGGCAGCCAGGCAGATGCCTTCCCGGCCCGATTCAGAACCCGTTCTTCCGGCTTCGTTCCTGCGGGCCTACACGGGTTGATCTACGTTGAGATGGCTATTCGGTTGTGTCTGGCCTCGGGAACGCCGCCTCCACTTCGGCCTCACCGAAGGGCCAGATGACCTTGAGCTCGCCATCTATCACCTGCAAGACCGTGGCCCTGGCGTAGGTGTTTTGCCCGGTTCCGTCAAACTGGATATGGTCCGTTGGGAATGTTTCCACCGCCGGGCCAGATGTCAAGTCAAGCTGCATGGCAGCCTGTCTCAGGTTCTCCGGATTCAGCGGGTCGTCCGGGAAGAGTTGCCCGGACAGCTCGAACATCTCTGCCAGAACCCACATCGAATAGTAGCTAATCCCTCCGCCCTCAGTCGGGATTTTCCCCATCTCAGCAACGTACTCTTCGACGAACTTGCGGTTCTGGGGCGTGTCTTTGGCCGGGTTATAGCTGTAGGTATTGGCGTAAAAGTCGGCCACCTCCCCCAGGGCCTCTACAGAGTCGGGGTCCGTGTAGCCGGTGCCGCCCATCCCAAGGATGAACTTGGGGATGTAGCCGGTTTCTTCAAAGGTCTTGGCAAACAGGATCGCATCGCCAAAGTACGCGGCATGCAGCACAACGTCAGGGTCTGCTGCCTGGATGCCCGCAACGATCGAAGACACATCTGTGAGGTCATACGGATACTCTCTCTGGTAGACGATAGGCAGTTGCCTCTTCAGAGCTGCCTCTGCAGCGCCGAGAGCGGTACTCCTTCCGAAGGCCGAGTCCTCGTTCAGGATAGCAATCGTCTCTATCGGCATTCCAGCCCTTTCGCCGGCCTCTACAACAAACTCGAGCGCCGACTCGCCGTGCTGGCCAGAGTTGGGCGCAGCCCTGAGCAGGTATTGGAAGCCTCTCATCGTCAGCGTGTCAACCAGGGCATCCGAGATCAGGATAACCTTCTCCCGCTCGGTGACCTCCGATCCTCCCATGGTCAGTTTGCTCATGAAAAAACCGACAGCCGCCACAGGGTTGTGCTTGCTGATGAGGCTCTCGGCAGCCAGCCTGGCGGCGTCCAGCTCATCCGTAGTGTCCTCGGACACCAACTCCAGCGTCAGACCCCCAAGCGAATGGATGCCACCAGCTTCATTGATGTGCCTGATGGCTATCTCCTGGGCCGCTATGGCCTCAGCAGCGAAGATCGCATTCACTCCGGTGAGGGGCTCAAGGGAGCCGATCACAATGCTGCTAGAAAGCTCTACCGCCTCTGGCGTCGGCGTAGCCGCTGGTGCGCATGAGGATAACAAGACAATCGCGGCCACCGCCACAGCTAACATGTTCCACATTCTTCTGCTACGCATTTTCTCTCCTCCTGGAAAAGATCGAATAGTGAGGCCTACCCTTTGGCCTCAGAGGACATCGATAGCCCAACTTGCTTTTGCCCGAGCACCTCCTTTCCTAATACTCTGTTCATGTCCACGAAAAAGTCGGCCGAGCTTTCACAGGCGCGAAGCGCCGCAACTTCTGCGCAGCCCCGGAACCCAGGACTGAATTGATCAAAAACAGGTACTCCTTGGCCCTCCCTTGACCTTCACCGGTTATGTTCCGACGCGGCCACAGTCCCGTGCATGTCCGCAGCAAAGCAAAAGACGCTACCAAAGGCACCAGTTGTGCCTCTGATGGCGTCTGTCTTCAAGGATGCAGCTTTGCGCTGCGGGCCAGGGAGAACCATAGTGCGTATATGCCTGCCTCCTTCATCGGCAAAAGGCGCATTTGGCCCCAATTGTCTGTGATTGATATCTACCTAATCGTGCAATCAGATCGTGGCAAATGTGTGGGCGCAGAGTCAAGATGGTTCATAGGAGCCCAGGCTGGCAGTCTGGCCCACACTGTCGCTCGGGGTTCCGCTGCAAGCGAATGAACGGCAGATTACCCTGAATGTGTTCGTTCCGTACCACAGGCACACATTCTGAAAATGCGAACAATGCACGACATTCTAGCACTTTTGGCAGATCTGTCAAGTTGTTGCCCGGGATTCATTACCCCCAGAACGGGCCGAGCTTGTCGCCTGGTTCGAACCGCGATATAATCACAGTGAAGTGAGAATCCCAATTGACACATAGGAGGTGGAGAATGAAAGTTCTTCTGACTTGGCCGGCAACTCCAGAGCAGGTGGAGTGTATCAGTCGCCATAATCCTGAGAGTACAGAGCTGGTGATCACCCCAGAGCGACCTTACATGGGGCGGTACGAATGTGATCCTGCCGACATGATGGAGCTGGCTCGAGACGTTGACGTGATGATGGGCTGGGCCTACATTCCTGTAAAGGTTTTGAAGAACGCGAGAAACCTGAAGCTTATCGTCTATCTCCATGTGGGGTGTGATCAACTGGATTTTCCCACTTTGCAGGCCAGGGGCATCCAGTTGTGCAATGTCGCGGGGGCGAACAAAGTGGCAGTAGCAGAGCAGGGTATGGCCTTTGTTCTTGCGCTGGCAAAGAGGCTAATACCCAACCACCAGGCTGTCGTGGAGGCCCGCTGGCAACCGTGGTGGGAAGAGGGATATACGAGCATCGAGCTCGCGGGCAAAACCCTGGTCATCGTTGGTCTTGGAAACAACGGCTCGGAAGTCGCGAAGCGGGCCAAAGCTTTCGGGATGAAAATCCTGGCCGTGGACCCGGCTCCGCGCTATCCCGAGACTGCGGATGCCGTGTTTCTGCCAGAGGACCTCTACAAGGTCCTCGCGCAGGCCGACTTTGTCATGCTCACGCTTCCTCTGACTAGCAAGACCCAAAAGTTCTTTAGCGAGAAAGAGCTGCGAGCCATGAAAAGCACGGCTTACCTGATCAATATAAGTCGGGGCGCCCTGGTACATGAAGGTCCCCTGGCTCGCGCGCTGACCGAGGGCTGGATAGCGGGATTTGCTTCAGATCTCTGGTGGGAGTATCCAGACAGGATGCCCTCCAGCTACCACTTTTCAGTGCCGTCGCGTTTGGGCGTACACCGCATGCCCAACGTGGTGACTGGTGGGGACAGAGCGGCCAACGTCTTTGAGGTCAGGGATCGCGAAATAGCTCTAGGGGCGGAAAGTGTCGGGGCGTTTGTGCGCGGAAAAGTTCCACCTCGGCTGTTCGATCTTGAGCGAGAGTACTGAGGGCTTGTCCTGAGCACAGCCGAAGGGACTAGCGAATAGTATACCCGGCTGACCTGCGCACGCTGCGACCGGCTGGCTTGCTCGCTATTGCCAGGCGGGGTTGGCTTGAGCCCGGCAATATGGAGGCACTAGCATGAGAATCGATACCCATCAATTCTTCTGGCGCTACAACGAAGAAGAGTACGGCAGCATGTTTCCGTGGATGCTGCCGGACATGGAGGAATACAAAGAGGATCGCCTGCCTGATGATCTGCTGCCCTTGCTGCAAGCAGTGGGCATTGATGGTACGGTGGCGGTGCAAGTTCTTCAAACCCTCGAGGAAACCCGCTGGTTACTGGAACTCGCCGACGAGTATCCGTTCGTCAAGGGGATAGTCGGCTGGGTAGATCTGCGCAGTCCTGACGTCCGCCAGCAACTGGAGCGTTTCTGTCCACATCCCAAGCTTTGCAGCATTCGCCACAAAATAGAAAACGAACCAGATGACCGCTTTATGCTGCGTGAAGACTTTTTACGTGGTATCGGCATGTTGACTGAATTCGACCTGCCCTTTGATCTCCTACTCCGCTCGAAACACCTGCCTGTGGCGTCTGAACTGGCGAGCAGGTTCCCAGAACAGCGCTTCGTCTTGAACCACATTGGCAAGCCACCGATCAAGACGGGGCAGGTCTCGCCGTGGGACAAAGACATACGACGCCTGGCATCGTATCCCAATGTCTTCTGCAAGCTCTCTGGTATGGTGGGCGAGGCTGATTGGGACAACTGGAAACCAGCTGATTTTCGCCCCTATCTTGACGTCGTCTTTGAGGCATTTGGCAACAAGCGGCTCATGGTTGGTTCGGACTGGCCGGAATGCACACTGGCGGGAAGCTATGAGGAAGTGATGCAGCTTGCCTCTGACTACATAGGACAGTTTTCAGAAACAGAGCAAGCTGACATTTGGGGGAACAACGCGGTGGGCGTCTACAAGATTTAGGTGTCGCCTCGTCATTGCAGATGCCTTGGGACAATCATCCTACCCGGCCAGCGACGGCAGGTCTGCCACCAGGTCCCTGATTCTGGCAGCATCCTTGTATGGCTCGATGAGCATATCGCCGTCCGCCAGGGCAGTGCATGCCTTGAACACCTTTCCATTTATCCGCACCAGACAGGCTGAACACAGACCAATTCGGCAGGAACAAGTAAAGGCCAGGGTAGAGTCCAGGTGGTCATAGATGTACTGCAAGGCTCCGAGGACACTTTCACCAGCCTCCACCGGCACCTGGTATTCGGCTAACTGACTCTCCCCGTCAGAGCCGCGCCGGATGCGTACAGTGATGACCTGTGGCTTATTCGGAACCACCGCTCTTGTCTCATTTCTGACCGTAAGTGCGCTGACCCCGTGGGAGACGCACATATTCCTCTTTCACTGGTTCCTCCCGGATCTTCCACTGCCCATCTTTGTGCCGGACGATCAGGTTGCACAGCCAGCGGTCATCATCGGTGAAGCGATAATCTGTGCGATACATCGCTCCGCGGCTCTCTTGCCGGACAAAGCTGGCCCTGGCCACAGCCTCGAGTACGTCGAGCATGTTCTCATTTTGCAACCCTTCTACCAACTCACGATTGAAGCGGAGATCTCGACCCCGCACGCGCTGGGCTCCGAGCTGATCCCGCAGGCCCGAGATAGCAGACAGAGCCTCAAGCAAGGACTTTTCTTCTCGAACAATCCACACCGCTTCTCCAGCGATACGCCTGATTTCCTGGCGCACCTCCACCACAGTGGGACCGGAGGAGGGAGAGAGGAGCTGAAGTACTTTGGCACTCATCTCCTGAATCTGATCGCCAGAGGGTTCACGAGGCTCAGCGGACTTGGCGAAAGCAGCGGCAGAGAAGCCAGCCCGCTTTCCCCACACCTGTGTCATTGTTAGAGCGTTCCCAGTCAGCCGATTGGCGCCATGGATCCCTGCAGTCCCCTCCCCTGCGGCAAAGAGTCCAGGGACATTTGTTGCACAGTGCTCATCAATCCTGATGCCGCCATTCCAAAAGTGGCACGCGGGCGCTACTTCCCAGGCCTCGTCCTTGAAGCCAGGCATAAAGTCTTGGAGCTGGAACCCAGCGGCGCGCCAATTCCGCATATTGCCCGGGAACCATTCGGCGGAGAATTCGAACAGGTTTCGAGGCAGGTGCTTGAAGGAAAGGTAGGTGCCCCCGGCCCGCGAACCCCTGCCAGCACGTATCTCCATGGCTGCACCGACCGAGTTGATATCCCGGGTACTCTTTTCCAGACGCTGAGGATCCCAACGAGCCATGTACCTCTCCCCATGCCGGTTGAGAGCATGGACGTCCAGCAGTGCGCTGACATCGTAGGAGAAGATCACGCCACGCAGCGCAGGAGGAGTCACGAGAGTGTAGGGCAAGAACATGGGGAACTCCATCTCCTGTACAGCAACTCCACATCGCATGGCCATGGCGAGTCCATCGCCAGTCAACTCCTCGGGAGCGGTGGTCAGTGGCCAGGTCCGCATAGCCCCGCCAGTTGCGAGGATAACCGCTTGGCTGCGCAACAAGAGCAGCTTGCCCGTGGGGAGGTGCAGAGCGATCCCACCCAGCACACCCTCTGCGTCGGTGAGCAGGTCCAACACCATGGTGTTCTCCAGCACAGAGATCCCCCTTCTCCGCACCTGGCGGGCGAGGGTCCGTGCTATCTTTGGCCCAGGGATCCACAGACCACGGGGATAGCTGTGCCCGGGACCTTGGGTGAACCCAACTAGAGGCGCCCCCCAATCCAGCAGCTCCTTCACCCGGGCAGGCGCTTCTTCAGTGTGGATGGCTACCAATCGTTGATCAGCAAGATAGTCCCCCCCGATGACCATATCTCGGGCGAACTGCTCCGGGCTGTCGTCAGGAGAACCCTCTAACCCAAAAAGCTCGCGGATGCTACGGCCGTCCACGTCGATCTCACCGTCGGCGGTAAGGGTGGCACCACTTCTGGCCACCTGGCCTTTTGTCACCGCAAGAACATCTGCCCCTCGGTCAGCAGCTTCAATGGCGGCCCTAGCACCAGTCCCTTCGGTGCCAATGACCAGGACATCGCAGCGAATCTCTTCTTCGATAGTCCCCTCGGCCACCTGTTCCCTCCTAGCTTGCCTGTTTCAACATTCCGCAACTGCATCCCCAGGGTGGCTGTGCTCACGCCAGGTATCGCGTGGCGATGAGCAGGTAGGCTTTCACGGCCTGCACCAACCGCACGACTTCCACGTGTTCGTTGGGCTGATGCGTCATGCCTGTATCTGCCGGGCCGATGATGACCATCGGGATCTGCAAGCGGTTCGCTAGCACAGCTCCGTCAGTGAAGTAGGATACGCCCTTTGGCTGGCGAGGCACGCGGGTGACCTGCTCCACTGCGTCCAGGGAGATGCCTACGATCCTGGCTTTCGGATCGCTCTCCACAGGCGCCTTCCAGTCTAACATCTCGACTTCTACCCGGCCTTCGCCCAGTTTCCGCACCTGCTGTACTACCTTTTCGTGATCCATACCGGGGACAAGTCGAATATCCAGTTCTACTTCGCAGCTATCCGGGATCACATTGATGATCACCCCACCCTTAATAGTGCCGACTGTGACAGTTGCTTCACTCAGCAGAGGATGTGGGTCAGAACTCAGATCAAGAGACTCTTCTAGGCGATGCAAGAAGTGGGCCATTTCCAGAATAGCGTTCCGGCCCAGGTGGGGCATTGAGGTGTGAGCTGTCTTTCCCTTCGCCCTGCACTTGAGCCAGAGGGCGCCTTTTTCTACGATGAATACGTCCAAAGTGCTAGGCTCGCTGACGAGCACAGCCTCCGCGTCGTCAAGATGTCCAGTTTCCACCATCCGCTTGGCCCCCTGCAGACCGTGGGTTTCATCGTAGGTGAAAGCGATGATCAGATCACCCCCGAGCGAAATCCCTGAACGAGCCAGGATCACAGCAGCCTCCGTCATTGCCGCCAAGCCGCTCTTCATATCGGCGGCTCCTCGGCCATAGATCTTGCCCTCGCTCAGCGTTGCAGAAAAGGGTGGGAACATCCACGGCACTTCCCCCGCTGGCACAGTATCCATGTGAGCGCTAAAGATCAAAGCAGGGCCTTTCCCGCTTCCGCGCAAGCGAGCCACCAGATTAGCTCGCTGCCCCTCGTACTTTAACACCTCAGCTTGGATGCCAGCTTGGGCAAAGTAATCCGCAAGCCAGAGGGCCACATCGAGTTCGTTCCCCGGAGGGTTGGTGCTCTCGATCTGAATAACCTTCTGCAACAACTTGACTATCGAATCTTCCTTGACCTCTGCCAGCAATGCTGCCTCGTCAACCATTCCTATCCCTCCTTTCTACTTCTCGATTCTAGAGTCGTTCAGAATTCTCTGTGCGCTTGACCGGTCACTTTTATCCCAGGTGGCGTAGAACAGCCTGGAACACGCCCCGGTTGCTAGTGATCACTGGGATCCCTAGCTCCTGTTCCAGGTCTTCCGCGACCTCGAAAGCGCGGAAGGTAGTGCATGAGACGAAAATGCATTCAGGAGCAGGGGTGGTGTCTCGTGCTGCGGCAACCACGAATTCCCGGATCTCCTGCGGAGGAACTGCGCCAATGTCCAAGTCGTCATCCAGTCCCATCCCTACTACCCCTGTCACGGGCAAGCCCGCCTCCAGAAAAGTCTTCTGCATACGTTCATTGATCTCCTCGATGTACGGCGTAACGAGCAGCAGATGCCGAGGCTCTAGCCGCCTGATCTCGTGGAGAGCCGCCTGGACTACCGTAATACAGGGACAGCCCACTATTTCCTCAACGAGGCCAGCAATGGTGGCATCGCCATCGAGCCCCCGGAGGGCGGTTGCGGAAGTACAACCGAAAATCACCAGTTCGGGATGTACGGAGGCCACTCTGCGTGCGGCTGGAGCCAACTCCTCGTCTAGCATCTTTTCTTCACCGGCTACAGTGGTCGACTCCAGATACATCCTGGCCACTTGTAAAGTGAAAACAGGCGGCAGCCGTCGCCAGAGATCGGCCTCCATGACAATGTCGCTCGAAGGTACCAACAGCCCTAAACGGCGCCGGTCTTTCATATTACACCGCAAATAAACTGCCTGTACCCGGGACGAAATCGTTGATCCCCAGCACTTTTAAGGCATACCACATAGAAGCCTGAACGGCGCTGATGACAGGTTTCTTTAGATCGGCTTCGAGCGTTTCGATGATCGGAATGGTTCTCATACCGGTACAACTGATAAAGACTGCGTCGGCATCTGGTGAATCGGTATCCCGTGCCAGACGGTAGACATCTGCCAGGGGCAGCGTCGCAATCTCACGCTCTACCGTCATTCCCAAGCCCTTGTCCCGCACTACATTGAAGCCTTGCTTGGTAAAGTAGTCGACGCCAGCCTCATTGATGTCAGCAGTGTAGGGTGCGGCAAAGACGATGTTCTTCGCATTGACCGCTTTGAGAGCATTGACACAAGCCTGGCTGGTATTAGTGACGGTGATGTCGCCTGACATCACTTCCATTCGCCCAAGAAGGCGTTTTTCCCATTTCGGACCCCCCAGAAAACTGCCGCTTGTGCCCCCGAAAAGGATGACGTCGCACTGAGCCAGGGCAAGCAGTTGCGTGCAGTGCTCAAGTTCGTCAGAACTCAGCATGTCTCTGATGGTCTGGGCAGTCATGGAAGCAAAATGGATCCGAGTTGTCAAAGTGATCACGCCTTCTGGAGTCATAGCATAGAACTCGGGTTCCATAACCTCGCTCGCAGCCATGTAGATTAAACCGATCTTGGCTTTCCATCCATAATTCACGTGGAACACAGTTTTCACTCCTTCATATGCGGGTGATTTATGGCGATGAGGCGAAAGCCCTGCCATTGTACCGTGGTACTACCGACAGGCTCGTTACTTCCGATCGCGCTCCAGTTCAAAGGTCAGGCAATGCGGGCCACCACCCCGGTCGACGAACTCTGTCAGATCGGGATCGTAGACCGTGAGGCCCAGAGACCTCATGACCGGGTTGACGTACGTGTTGGTCTTGAACGAGAGTACCCGGTCGTTTCCCAGGCACAACAGGTTCAATGCAAGAGTACCATCAACCTTCTCCTCCGGAATGTCAACAAGCTCATAGTCCCGCCCCTCCAGGAAGCCTATGAACCACGGAGGCACCTCGCTCTTGATGATCAGGGCCAGCCCTTTGGCGACAGGGGCGCATACGCCGTCCAGATGTGTCCACTTGGTAGGGATAGAGATTCCGTGCACCTTGATGCCCTGCTTCTAAGATTTCCTGAGCGTTGTAGATTCCTGGCCAAGTGCTCCGTTCGCCCTGTCCTGTAGCGAGATGTTTTTCGTCAACGTAGCGATTGTCGCCGCCTTCCCAGGCTCCGCGCTCGATCCGGCCAATGATCTTGTACCCCAGCTTCTTGAGCTGTTTCTCCCCTGGAATCTCTTCTCCCTTGCGCTCAGCATATTTGAAGCGACAGATTACGATCCCCTCGGGCGAGTTGACTGCAAAATCACGCGAATAAACAGCCCAGTGACGGGTCGGATCAGGTTCCTCAATATAGCAGAGCTCGACACCCGCGTCACGGAGGGCAGCAGCTAGCTCGTCGTGCTGGCCCTGCGCCTTCTTGTGATCAACTTTCACCCCGTTCAAGTGCCGTCCGCGAAAAGTCGCTGACCGGCACAATCTCATAATACGTAGGTGGACACAGCAAAACCTTGCGCAGTATGCCGGTGTTGTTATAAATCGCCATCTGGATGCTCCTTTCTTTCTTGTGATCTTCTTCGAGGTCTCTCCTGCAACCGCAGGCGATATACTATACCCTATCTATGGGTTGTTGACAAGGGCTGGCAGCACCTCGACAACAGGGCCGTTCTGAGAGTATGCTTGCATATCTTTGCAGGCAAGGAGGTGCTGTGAACGGCCTGACCATGGTTTGCCTCCTTATCTATACCGGATTCTACTTGCCTACAGAGAGCTCTGCACCTCTCTTACCGAGTCGGCAAGTATCTCTATGCCTTTCTTCGCCAACTTCTCCGTAAGGACAAGGGGCGGTAGGAAGCGTGCAACGTTGGAGTAATGTCCACCGATCTCGATTAGAAGGCCGCGACGGTGACACAAAGTCCGCACTTTCCTGGTCAGTTCCGGAGCCGGTTCCTTCGTAGACTTGTCCTTGACGAACTCTACTCCCAACATGAGCCCTTTGCCACGGGCTTCCCCCACAATCTTGGAGTCCTTCTCTATCTCCTTGAGCATGGAGAGCATCACCCTCCCCAGGTTCAAGGCATGCTCGGCCAGCTTGTTTTCGACCATAAAGCGTAGGGCTACGGCTCCGGCCGCGTAAGCAATCACATTGCCCCGAAAGGTACCGATGTGCTTGCCCGGGGGCCATGTATCCAGCACCTCCTTGTACGCAATGGCGGAAATTGGAAAACCCACGCCACCGAGCGCTTTGCTCAGGGTCACGATATCCGGAACAATGCCGCTATGTTCGAAGGAAAACATTTTCCCGGTACGACACAGACCCGCTTGGATCTCGTCAGCGACCATCAGAACCTGATATCTGTCGCAGATTTCCCGAATCTGGGATATGAATTGCTCCGGGGGAACAATGGAGCCACCTTCCCCTTGAATCGGTTCAACGATAACTGCCGCCGGTTTTCCCACTCCGGAGTGAGGGTCTTCAAGTATGTGGTCCAGATAATTGGCGCACTCGAGATCACAGGTTTCAGGTTCCCGACCAAAGGCACAACGGTAGCAATAAGCGTATGGCACGAAATGAACCTCGGGTATGAGTGGAAGAAAGTCCTCTTTAAATGATGATCCGCTGCACAGCGAAAGGGCTCCGGCCGTCATTCCATGATACGCGCCCTCGAAGGCGATGACCGGATATCTCTTCGTGTTGTATTTGGCCAGCTTTACCGCTGCTTCCACTGCATCAGAGCCCGTGGGGCCTCCGAACGAGACCCGGCTCAATGCCTCAGGCAAGAGTCGGGAAAGGGCTTCCACTAACTCTCTGCGAGCAGGGGTGGGAAAATCGAGGGCATGAGTAAGCTCCTCAAGCTGGTTCCTGGTCACCTGTATCACTTCTGGGTTGGAATGTCCCACGCCCATCACTCCGGCGCCGCCAAAAAAGTCAATATAGATGTTGCCATCCATATCTTCCACGGTCGCTCCCTTGGCCCGACGAAGCGCCATTGGCATTCCCCTGGAGTAGGAGACAATCGAGCCCTCGTGGGAGAAGTGAAAATCAAGGTACTCCTGCGATTTAGGGCCTGGCGGCGGGGTCTTGATTAACGGTGCATCACTGAAAGAAAGGTCTCGAAAATCCATTTCACACTCCTTCCTAAAACTGGACACGATGTTAGCGATTCTTAGCGAACAAGGGCATTATTATAGTGCTCATAGTTCGACAAGTCAACCTCATTGAGGCGCGCTGAACGTGTCGAGAAAAGTCGCGTTCTGGACGGATTCGCGCCAACCACCGTTATGTTCATTTGCCTTCATCGCCCTGCTATGTTAGAATGACTTTGCCAAACAAATTAGTGCGCTTAACCAAAATGTTGCCAGAAGCCATAGACCGTGCGGCGAAAATCCTAAGGACCGTGCGCCTTAGACAAGAGCTGATTGACGATCTGCCTGAGGAGTACAGACCCAAGACTATTGAAGACGCGTACGCAATTCAGGATCGTCTTCTAGAGCTGCTTGGCGAGGATATCGGCGGTTGGCTTGTTGGCTGCACGAACACTGAAATACAAAAGCAATTGGGGCTACACGAACCTTACACAGCTCGTATACTTGCGTCATCTTTATTCAAGAGCCCTGCAAAATTGTGTTTGCCGACAACTCTGCCTGTTGTACTGGAGATGGAGTTCGCCTTTACTCTCTCTAAAGACATACCGCATCGTGCCACTCCATACTCTGAGGACGAGGTGGCTAGAGCCATCCGGTCAGTCCATCCTGCCATTGAAGTGGTCCTCGGCCATTTTCATGATTGGCCAAGTAAAGACATCTACAGCCTCATAGCGGACAACGGCACAGACGGACCGTTGATATTCGGCGAGGGCGTGACTGACTGGGAGTCTTTGGATCTTGGAGAGATTTCAGTGACCCTAAGTATCAATGGTAAAATCGTGCGAGAAGGTACCGGTTCAAAGGTCTTGGCAGGACCGCTTTCTGTAATGACATGGCTCGCCAATCATGCCGAACGCGACCCGGGTCTTTGCGCGGGGTTTATCATCAATACAGGGAGCTGCACGTCAATGTACTCTGCAAAGTGCGGTGACGTTGCAGCAGCTAATTTCGGACCACTAGGTACAGTAGTACTTGAAATAGCCACTCGGAAAAATGACGCGCACTCACAAAGCGCTCCACCCGCCGCGGGCGAGTTTGGCGTTTCTTGAGGGTGACAGAATCACGTAGCCCGCAAGGGAGACCGCGCTCCCCCACGTCTTGATTTGGCACTGCTGTTGGTTGATCTAGCCTCTCTGCTTTTCCAACCGCACCTTGGTAGCCCCCAGGTAATTCATGATCAGGGCTGCTCCCATCATAGAGGTCACACCAGCGGCGTCCAGGCAGGGCGCCACCTCTACCATGTCCAAGCCCCGGCACAGTGGGTGCTGCCCGATCTGCCAGACCAGCTCCAGTGCCTCGTAGGCCGACAAACCGCCTGGGCTGGGGGCGCAGGTCCCCGGAGCCACACTCAAGTCGAGCCCGTCGATATCTATGCTGAGAAAAAAGGCCTCGGTGCCGTCAGTGACCGTCTCCAGGGCCTGGACAATTACATCGTCCACACCGCGCCGATGGATTTGCCGGGCGGGGATTACGGTGACTCCCATTTCACGGCAATAATCCATGTAATACCTAGAGTTGAGCCAGCCATTGATGCCGATCTCCACCAGGTTCTTTGGCAAGACCGGCCGCTCAGGTTCCTCCATAATGCGGCGGAAGGGGGTTCCGCTGGAGACCTCCCCGTGGTGGGAGTGACGCACGTCCAGGTGGGAGTCGATCATTACGACTCCGACGTTGTCCTCGGTCGCGTTGATCAGGGATTTGACGATAGGATAGGTAATGGAATGATCACCACCGATGATGGTGGGGGTAACGCCGAGTTCAAAGATGGCGGTGATCACCTTTTCAATGCGTTCGTGGGTTTTGAGCACCTCGGTCTGGAGAACATCAATGTTCCCAAAGTCGGTCACGCACAGGCCAGTGGAAAGGTCCACATCGATTCCTGGCTCATAGACGTTTGAAAATATCAGTGAGCTGCGCACGCTTTCCGGGCCAAAGCGGCAGCCACGCCGCCCCATGACCGCCGTGTCGAACGGAACACCCACCAGGCCGATATCGGCGGTTTCAGCCTCCCGCCAGTCCACTATGATGTCGCGCAGGCCGACGTCGTATTCATCCGGTACCCAGTTGACGGGCTTGGGCACATCA
>Ga0114922_10002305_pt1 | contig 17908 bp, 15 predicted proteins | sample AartaG_FD_100975 | JGI IMG/M metagenome (GOLD analysis project Ga0114922, IMG submission 100975) | Deep subsurface microbial communities from Aarhus Bay to uncover new lineages of life (NeLLi) - Aarhus_00045 metaG | ecosystem: Environmental > Aquatic > Marine > Oceanic > Sediment | place...
CTGCTTGAAGACGGCAGTCGGTAATTTGCGGACACGATTGTCTGTGAATCAACATCGGCAGCGATTTTGTGTTATGAGCTTTATGGGAGATATGGGGATGAAGAAGGCCTTGTGTTTCATATGCCTGCTTGGTTTCGCCGCGGCAGCGGGCGCCAATAGCGGTGACGTTCTTTTTGAAACCAATTTTGGTGATATTGTAATCGACCTTTACCCGGAGGAGGCGGAGATAACAGTTGAAAATTTCACTGGTTACGTAGAGGACGGTTTCTACGACGGGCTAATCTTCCACCGTGTTGCTCGTGATCCTGTTACTGATAATCCTTTTGTGATCCAAGCCGGTGCCTATGATGCCGACCTGATCCATCATGCACCTACCAGTGGCCCGATAGTTAATGAGAGCTATAACGGTCTGAGCAATCTTCAGTATACAGTTGCGATGGCCAGAGGGGAGCCTGCCGACTCGGCTACGTCCCAATTTTACATCAACACGGCGGACAACACAGGTCTGGATCGAGCAAACTTCTGGGATGGCTTCGGTTATGCAGTCTTCGGGGAAGTTGTAGCAGGAATGGAAGTTGTGGATGCGATTGCTCAGGTATCGACCCATTATGTGAACCCAGGTCTGAGAGATGTTCCCGACGACCCGGTCATAATCGAAAGTGCGACAGTTATACCCGAGCCTGCAACGATACTGTTGCTTGGGTTTGGCTGTTTAGCACTTGTACGAAAACGTAAGAGATGAGGGAATCTGGAATACAGAATCTACAAAAGGCTGTAAGCATTACGCTTACAGCTTTTTTTCTTCCCTATTGTGGCGCCTGCGTTTCCGGCGGGTGTAATTTCAGTTTAAGGTCCGGGTAATTATAAAACCGAGGGACATCAAAAGGCCCCCTGTGGCGTGCAGCAGGACGGTGAACTTATTGGCGCGGTATCTATCCGGGCCGGCGAGTGTGTCAGTTTTCAGGAACCTCAATATCGCCCCGGCGAGGGGCAGGGTCAACAGGTATAGGAGGCCGGCGGGTCGCATTTGCGGTTGCACGATTGCGGCCGTGATTGCAACTGCGTAAGCAGCAACAAGAGCCAGTGTGTAAATCTTAGCGGCGGCGCCGGGGCCAAACAGCACGACTAATGTCCTTTTGTTCACTGCGGCGTCGGCTTGGCGATCGGGGAATTCGTTGATCAGGATGACAAGGAAAATCAGCAGGCTGACGATAATGGCCGGCGCCAGCGGAAGCGTGTCGATGGTTCCGGTCTGTAGGAAACAGGCCCCATACACCGGCAGCAAACCGAACAGAAATGCAATTATGATTTCGCCGGCGCCGCGGTAGCCGAGCCTGAAGGGGTTTGCGGTGTAGAAGTATCCGCCGAAAATGCCTATAAGGCCGAGAGCTAATATGAAGGCGCTTTTGGTAATCAGCAGTATTACCATTCCAGTCATTGCTGTGAGGGCAAATGCGAGCCAGGCTGCAATCAGAACGGCCCCGGGTGAAGTGAGACCCTGCTGGATGAGTCCACTTCCGCCGGAAAAAGGGTTGCGGTTTTTATTGAGCCGGTCGTTACCGGAGAGGTGGTCGAAATACTCGTTTGCCAGATTAGCGCCGAGGTGCAGGCAAATCATCGCTCCAAGAGCCAAAGAGAATAATATCGAATTAAATGAACCTGACACCGCCACACCCACGCATGTACCGACAAGCACCGGTATAATGCTTGCGGTAACAAAAGGGGCCCTTGTCTGGAGGAGCCATATTTTTATTTTGGCCGGCTGATTTACAGTGCAGGTTGTCATTTGTCCCTGTCCTCAACTAATGCCATTATACGTCCAAGAATGCAGTCCGGTGTTTCGTCCTCGTCGATATCAAGCCAGTTTACTTCCCTGAATGTCTTAAACCATGTTCGCTGGGCCTTTGCCAATCGACGGGTTTTTATCTTAATCTTCTCGACGGCCTTTTCCAGAGTTATTTTACCGGCTAAGTAGTCGATGATTTCGGCATAGCCGATTGCACAGCGGGCCTGCTTGCTGAGGGGCTTGTCTCCGGCAAGGAGGGACTTTACCTCGTCAACAAGCCCGTCATCTATCATTTTCTTTACACGGGCGTTGATACGACCACTTTCGAGGGATTTTTCCCGGCGAAGGCCTATTATCTTCCAGTCACCACAAATCCGTCCGGCATCGAACTGTGTCTGAAATGAGCTGATGGGCTGACCGGTTAATTCGAATATCTCCAATGCCCGCACAATTCGCCTGGCGTCGTTGGGATGTATTCTCCGTGCAGCTTCAGGGTCAACATCAGCCAGTCGGCGGTGGATATCGGCCGGGCCCTGCAAATCGATCTCGGCTTTTAGCCTTTTGCGAATCCCGGAGTCGGCACCGGGGCCGTCAAAAAGGCCGTACAGCAGGGTCTTTATGTACATCGCGGTACCTCCGACAGCCACCACAGGCTTACGTGCGGCGCTTATCTGCTCGATAGATGTGCAGGCAAGATCAAGAAATCTATCGACACTGAAGGATTCGTCAGGCTCGACGACGTCTATCAGATGGTACCTGACCCGGCTGCGGCGCCGGGCTGACGGCTTGGCTGTGCCGATATCCATGCGGCGATAGACCTTCATCGAGTCGATACTGATGATTTCAGCGTCGATTTTTTGGGCAAGGTGGAAGGCTGCGGCACCTTTTCCCAAAGCAGTTACTCCCAAAATCAGAATCATGCCAAGCTCACAATCCGGCCAACAAATTAAATTTTGTTACTGTCAAACAGTGGTAAATCGGCTATAATATCAAAGATAATGCAGAAACGCCATATTTGGATTAAATTGAGTGAGAATCGACAGATATGGAGGAAATCCGGTCAAGCCACATAGATTTCAAGGTTGCCTTGGCTGCAAAGGCCGAACTTGTGAATTCGACGCTGGCTGAGGTGCTGGAAAGACGGCCCGATATCGGCGAAGAGTTGAGAATGGCCATCAAGTACACGCTTGGAGCCCCGGGTAAACGTATTCGGTCGGCGCTTGTGCTTTGGTGCTGCGAGTTGACCCGGGGAGCGTTGAATCGGGATGCGGCGACAGCCGCGGCGGCAGTTGAGATGGTCCACACGTATTCTTTGGTGCATGACGACCTGCCGGCGATTGACGATGACGATTTGCGGCGTGGTCAGGCGAGTTGCCACAAGGAATTTGACGAAGCCACAGCCATACTGACGGGCGATGCGCTGCTGACGCTGGCATTTGAGGTGTTGGCAGTCGAGATTGCCGAGCCGGATGTCGCGGTTAGACTGATAAGGACGCTTGGGTCGGCGTGCGGTCCGGCTGGTATGATTGAGGGGCAAATGGTGGATTTGCGGAGCCAGAACCGCCGAGGCACGGTGGATATTTTGCAGCACATCCACATCAACAAAACGGCGAAGATGTTTGCCGCCGCCGCCGCGATGGGCGCCATTGTCGGCGGCGCAAATGACGAACAGATAGAGCGTCTTTTGCGTTATGGTTTAAAGATTGGTTTGGGTTTTCAGGTGGCGGATGATATACTTGATGTTTCAGGCTCACGCGAGCAGTTGGGCAAGACCTGCGGTAAGGACGCCCGGCAGGGCAAGGTTACCTACCCGGCGGTGGTGGGTATGGCGGAATCAAAACGCACAGCAGAAAAGCTGTGTGAAGAGGCTGTTGCAGCGTTGGATATATTCGATGAAAAAGCCGACATCCTGCGGCAATTAGCGGTGGTGTTGTTGGAAAGGACGCGTTGAGAGTAGTTCGTAGTTCGTAGTTTTTGGATAATGTGAGCGAAAATGGGACAGTTCCTGGATAAGATAAATAGTCCTGCGGATTTACGTCTTCTGTCGGTTAAGGACCTCGGTGCCCTGGCGGCGGAGATTCGGGACTACATAACGCGTGCTGTGAGCCAGAGAGGCGGGCACCTGGCGAGCAGCCTCGGGGTGGTGGAACTTGTGATTGCGATGCATTATGCATTCGATTTCAAGAAGGACAAACTTCTTTGGGACGTGGGCCATCAGTGCTATGCTCACAAGATTATCACGGGCAGAAAGGAGCAGTTCACCAAACTCCGCCGGCGAGGCGGGATAAGCGGTTTTCCAAACCCTGCCGAGAGCGAATACGACCAGTTCAGTGTCGGCCACGCAGGTACGTCGATAGCGACAGCCATCGGCATGGCTTTGGGAGCACAGTATAATCAGACGGAGGAGAGGATGGTCGTGCTTGTTGGTGATGCGAGTATTGTGAACGGTCTTTCCTTCGAGGCGCTGAACAACCTGGGCCTTGTCAAAAGGCAACTGCTTATTGTTCTTAACGACAATTCAATGGCTATAGACGTTACCCAGGGCTCGATAGCAAAATTTCTGTCGAAAGTAAGACTGAGCCATACCTATGAAGATTTGCGTCGCACAACCAGGAACATTCTCGAACATCTTCCGGTCATCGGCAAGCGTATGGAAGGTGCACTCGAAGAATTCAAGAAGACGCTGCGCATGGCGATTTCACCAAGCCGAATGTTTGAGAGCCTCAACATTCCATACTTCGGGCCGGTGGACGGGCACGACATTGGTTCACTGATTCAGCTCTTCGGGGCGATAAGTAATCTGGATCGTCCTGCAATTCTGCACGTATATACGAAGAAGGGCAAAGGCTTTACGCCTGCCGGCGACGACCCGCGTAAATTTCACTCAACCGGACCGTTTGTTGAGAGGAACGGCAAGGTTGCCACCTTTCCAAAGAACGGCAGAACGTTTACCGAAGCATTTGCAGATGCTCTTGTGGCTCTTGCCGCCAGGGACGACCGTATCGTGGCGATTACCGCTGCGATGCCCGATGGAACGGGTCTTGCCAAGTTTCGCGACAGGTTCGGCGAAAGAGCCTATGACGTCGGCATCGCCGAGAGCGCCGCCGTCGATATCGCCGCCGGGCTTGCCAAACAGGGCCAAAGGCCCATTGTTTGCATATATTCGACTTTCCTGCAAAGAAGCTACGACCAGATTTTTCAGGAAGTTGCGTTGCAGAATCTGCCCGTCATTTTCTGTATTGACCGAAGTGGGGTGGTGGGCGATGACGGGCCCACTCACCACGGCATGATGGATATCGGCTTTTTGCGGATGCTGCCGAATATGGTGTTGGCCGCCCCGGCCAGTGAGGCTGAGGTCAAGGCGGCGCTGGATTTCGCCGTCAGTCTGGACAGACCCGTTGCTATTCGCTACCCGAGAGATGTTGTGCCGGATGGCCGGGGCGGGTTTGCCGGTTGCGAGTCGCCGTTTGAATTGGGCAAAAGTGTAACCGTACGCCAGGGCAGCGGCGACGTGGTAATTGTTGCTTTGGGCAGCATATTGACTGAGGCGGTTAAGGCTGCCGACATCCTTGCCCGGGAAGGCATCGATGTTAGCATCATAAACGCCCGTTTTGCAAAGCCGATTGACGGTAAGATAATATCGCTGTTTTACGATAAGAAGAATATAATCACTGTTGAGGACCACGGCATGGCGTGTGGATTCGGCTCGGCCTTGCTGGAGGCGGTTGCGAGGCAGACAGTCGAAAAGGGCAGGGGTGAATCGGCGAACGCGGGCAGAATAATAATCCTCGGCGGGCCTGACAGGTTTGTAAAAGTAGGGTCGCGCAAGGTGCAGCTCGATGAAATCGGAGCAAGTGCCGGTCGAATCGTTGAAACGGTCAGAGCAGTTGTTAGTGAAACGATACACAGTGAATAGAAGATGACAAAGCCGAAACTGATAATATTTGGTGATCCTAAGCGACGATATGCCGCCGAGGCGGTTGATGACTTTGTGCAGTTCGCCACTGCAAAGGCCGAGATAATCGCCAACTGTTTTCGCAGTCCCGATAAATCGGGAGTCGATGTACTTAAAGAGGCGGATTTTGCGGTGGTGTTCGGCGGCGACGGAACGATCCTTTCAACGGCAAGAGAATTGAGCGAGGCGGATGTACCGGTTATCGGAGTCAACGTGGGCAAGCTGGGCTTTTTGGCCCAGTTCAGTGCCGCCGAACTCAAGCAACTGTTCGCTCGCATAACCAGCGACAAGTCTCTTATTGAAAAGAGGATGATACTGGCGTGTGTTATCGAGAGCAACGGCAGTGAGAAATTCGGTTCGACAGCGATAAATGACGTGGTAATTGCGGCCGGTGCTCCGTTCAACATGGTGGAGCTTAAGGTCACTGTTCAGGGCCAGTCGCTGGCAGGGTGTACGAGCGACGGGATAATCATTTCGACGCCGACAGGTTCAACGGCCTATAATCTTTCGGCGGGTGGGCCGATTTTATCGGCGGACCTTTCAGCGATAGTTATAACCCCGCTTTGTCCGCATTCGCTCAGCTTCAGGCCGATTGTAATAAATGCCGATAGTATCCTGGAAATCCAGCCTGTTCGGGTCAATAAAGACACAACCATCAATCTTGACGGGCAGGTTTCGCACAAACTGGCAGTTGGTGACGTAGTAAAGGTACAACGTCACCACGGTTCTTTTCTGGTGGTAAATAACCCTGTTCGTACCCAGTGGGATACGCTGGCAGGTAAACTAAACTGGGCTGAAAAGCCGAAGTATAATAAGTAATGGAAGACAGAAAACTAAAGTATCGGTTGTATGTATTCGTTGTAATAACGGCCTTTATGGTATTTGCCCCGGCCGGTTTGGGAATCGAATCACCGATTGGCCCTGCGCCTGGTCCACCTATCGGTAATCCTACCGCTCCACAAACGAGCCTGTCGAGGGCCGGCACCGAGTTGATACCGACAGGTCGATACAACTCTGGGGCGGAAGGTAATCGGATTGTTACCGGTAACGTATCCGGCGGCAGCCACTTTAGGTACGCAGGCGGCATCGTTCCTTACCAATCCGTGGGATATTTTCAATCGCCGGATTTTGGGATTGGAAGCGGTATCGGATCGGGATCCTTGAATTCGTTTGTCAGGCGCTCAGCGGGTCTGGGTTACGCTCAGCAAGGTGAGCCGTACTATTTATCCTCGCGGAGGCTTACTTCTGTACAGCACGGTGTAGAATCAGGACTTGAGCTATCGAGGGGGACTTTCCCGGGAGGCACGGACGATTTTGCCCCGGAACTTTCATCAATAACCGATAGTCAATATTTCTACGGGCAGCAAAGACCGTTGTCCAGGAGCATGCAGGAGCTGGAGGATGTGATTTCACGGGAAATTGACCTTCAAAAAAAGCTCACAGAACAGGAGGAGTCTTCAGAAAAGGAGCTCACTGAACTTGAGCAAGTTGAATCCTACCTGGCCCAACAGTTCGAAACAACGACGGAGGCCAAAAAGAGTCTGTTTGGTGAAATCTTTGAATCTGAAAAGCCGCCGGAACCGGCCAGGCCCGATGAGCCGACATCCGAGCGTGACATTGAGGAGCAGGTCAAAGAGGGGCCTAAGGATTTCTCGGAGCAACCTCTCCAGGATGCCGCCGAGGCCGAAGACCAACAGAGCGATGTATCCGGCACCAGCTGGGGCGACAAGGCGCCGGATAAGCAGGAGGGAAATAGCAAATTTAAGCCGCGGTTCGGCAAGACGCCGGATAAACAAGAGGGCAAGAGCGGATTTGGACCGCAGGTGGGCAAAAAACTTGAACTTCCGGATGTTGACCCTGCCGTGGCGGCGGCGATTCGGGGTCCTCATAAGACTTTTGAGGACTGGGCCAAAGCCAAGTTTACCGAGTATATGAAGGCCGCTGAAGAATTTCTAAAAAAAGGGAAGTACTATAAGGCGGCAGACGCATATACGTTGGCAAGTGTCTATCAACGAGACAATCCACTGGCTTATGCCGGTAAGGCCCTTGCGCTTTTCGCAGCGGGAGAGTACATGAGCAGTTCATATTTTCTGGAAAGGGCCATCACGCTGTCGCCTGAATATGCAAAGCGGAAGGTTGACCTGACGGTGGTACTGGTTGACAGAGACATGATTGAAAACCGCATTATCGAGATGGCAACGTGGCAGCAGCAGAGCAAATCACCTGAGTTGGCATTTCTGATGGCGTACATATTCTACCAGAACAATAACATACCCGCAGCCAAGGTAGCTGCAACGCTCGCATTCGAGAAGATGAAATTAAATCCCGCGCTGAGGTCTCTCATACAGGCAATCAACAGCGCCGATCTGAAAACAAAATAAGGGGCCAGGTTGATTTCATTCGAGAATCATGGCGGCCTGGATATAAAAAAGATTCTTGGAGAAGGGGGACTTGTCGGTCAATCTTACGGCGGTTTTGAAGTCAGGCCGCAGCAGTTGAAGATGGCCCAGGCCGTGGAGAGCGCCTTCAAAGGCCGTTACCATCTCGCGGTAGAAGCGGGCACGGGAGTAGGAAAAAGCTATGCCTATCTTGTCGGTGCAATCGACCAGGTGCGGCAAAAAAAGGGCAAGGTGCTGATCAGCACTTACACTATCACCCTGCAAGAGCAGCTTATCAACAAAGACATTCCCTTTCTTTCAGAGATTATGCCGGGCTGGTTCGGCGCCCGTCTGGCTAAGGGGCGAGGAAATTATGTTTGTCGGCGAAGACTTGGATACTCAATGCGCAAACAGAAGGGACTGTTTGATGATTCGGGCGGGGAGCTTTCGCAGATAAACGGCTGGGCGCAAAATACCGAGGACGGCTCTCTGAGCGATTTACCTTTTGTACCTTCGGTCCAGGTTTGGGACGCCGTTAAGAGTGAACACGGTAATTGCCTGGGCAGGAAGTGTCGGCACTTTCGCGAGTGCTTTTATCGACGGGCAAGGCGCGACCTTGAGGTCGCGGATATTATCGTCGCTAATCACGCCCTCCTTTTTAGTGATCTTGTGCTTAAGGCCGAATCGACGGGCATTTTACCGGCGTATAGTTTTGTCATCATTGACGAAGCACACAATATTGAACACGTCGCGTCCGAATATTTCGGCATAAACATAACCAACTTCACAATCAGCTACCTTTTGCGCAGGCTCTATAATGGCCGTACGGGTAAGGGGCTGCTGACCTTTGCCGATGCCGACGAGGCGATAAATCTGGTCGGGCGATGTGATGAGGCGGCAAAGGCCTTTTTTGCAAATGTGCGGAGCTGGTACGAACAAACGAGGGACAAAACGGCCGGCAGGTGTTACGCGAACTTCGTGGACGACAATATCACCTGCTCGATAAGACAACTTCGCCTCGCCTTATCGAAGCTCGCCAAAAAGGCCGATGATGTTGATGAACAGAGTGAATTTGCAAGATACATAGACAAGTGCAGAAGTCTTGAGACGGACGTGCAACATTTTTTGACCCAGCCCGAGCAGTCGAGCGTTTACTGGGTCGAGGCCGATGGGGTCAGGTCCCGGCGAACGTCGCTGCGCAGTGCGCCGATTAATGTGGGGCCGTATGTGAAACGGTGCCTGTTTGACGAGTTCGACTCGGTCATCACCACCAGCGCAACGCTGAGCTGTGACGGCGACGACGAAAAAAGCGGTTTTGATTTTTTTGTAAGCCGAATCGGTCTTGCCGAATTTGAGGCTTTAAAGCTCGGGTCACCTTTCGACTATCAAAGGCAGGTAACGATGTATATCGAGGCCGATTTACCGGAGCCCAATCTTGTGGATTTCACCGCGGCCGCTGCCGAAGCGATAAAAAAGTATCTGCTGAAAACGGACGGCAGGGCGTTTGTGCTTTTTACAAGCTATTCGATGCTGAAGGAGTTGGCGGATGAACTGGCGGGCTGGTTGGCGGATAACAAAATGGAACTGCTTCGTCAAGGAGCCGGAGTTGACAGGTCGCAACTTTTAGACCGATTCAAGTCCGATGAACGAAGCGTGCTTTTCGGTACGGATAGTTTCTGGCAGGGCGTTGATGTGCCGGGCGATGCGCTTTCAAATGTGATAATCGCAAGGCTTCCCTTTGCCGTACCCAACCATCCGCTGATACAGGGGCGGATTGAACAGATAAGGGCCGAAGGTAAGAATCCCTTTTATAAGTATCAACTTCCCAGCGCAATCCTGAAATTCAAGCAGGGTTTCGGCAGACTCATCCGCAATAAAACCGACAGCGGCATCATCGTCGTCCTGGACAGCAGGGTAGTCCGCAAAACCTACGGCAGACAATTCTTAGCAGCGATACCAAACTGCCAGGTGGAAATTGTAAGCGAGGCCGATTGACTACGAAGTCGTAATCGGTTAAAGTGCTTAAACTTGCAAGCAAAAGGAAGAAAATAATGGCCTTGTATGTTAATGGTGAAAAGATAGGCGAAGAAGCCATCCAGGCCGAGGTGGAAAAGCTTCGGCCTGACTATGAGCGGGTATTCGCGGACAAACCCCAGGCCGAGCGTCAAAAGCAGTTGTATGAGTGGTCGCGCGAAAATGTGATTGAGGCGGTTTTGCTGCGCCAGGCGGCGAGCAGGGATGAAAAAGGTGTTCCATCTGAAGCCATTGACAGAGCATACCAGCAGTTCGTTAGCCAAAACGGTGATAAAGGCGCTGATGAAGAGCAGGTCAAGGCCGAAATTGAACATCGTTTGCGTCTCGAAAGATTGATTAAGAAGGTTACTGCCGGTGCAAGAGAGCCTTCGGAAAAAGAAATTCGTAGATACTACGATAAAAATGCAGACAGATTCACTATCGGCGAGTCAGTAAGAGCCTGGCACATTGTCAAGCATCATAAGCCGGATGTTGACGGGGATGATATGAAGAGCCGGATGCAGGAGATTCTCAATGAGCTTCGCAGTGAGGCGGATTTCGGCGAGATGGCGCGCAAACACTCGGACTGTCCCGAAAACGGCGGCGACCTTGGATACTTCGGCCGAGGCAGGATGGTCGCCGAATTCGAGAATGTTGTCTTTGCAATGGAACCCGGGCAAATCAGTGATGTTTTCAAGACCGAGTTCGGCTATCACATAGCCGTGGTTACCGACAAAAAGCCCGATATGCCTTGTCCTCTCGAGGACGTACGCGAGCTTATCGTACGGGAGCTGAAGGCCCAGGCCGGGCAAAAAGCCCTTGAGAAATTCATCGATCGCGAAAAGGCAAAGGCCGTAATTGAGGAGAAATAGAACTCGGGTCCATCAGAAACTTTCGCTGAAAACCGGTTCGACAGCCGTTAATTAGTTGACCAGGCAATCTATCCGGAAATCTGCGGCCCTTTTTCGATTAGCAGATTATCACAATAAGGCGGTGCTGAAGTAGCGCTCGGCCCGGTCGGGAAGGACGGAGGTGATGTTGCCCTCCATGCGAGCAGCCAGTTGACGAGCGGCCCAGACATTGGCGCCCGAAGAGATACCAACCAGGAGACCATAATCCGTGCCCAACTGCCGGGTGGTCCCGATGGCGTCTTCATCTGTTACCTCGATGACATCGTCCACCAGCGACACATCGAGCACAGCAGGTATAAAACCATCGCCGATACCCTGTATCTGGTGAAGCCCCGGCTCATGTCCCAGAAGCGCCGAGACGTCCTTGGGTTCGACGGCCACTATTGTCACATCGCTTTTGTGCTCCTTAAGGAATTTGCCTACTCCCTGCAGAGTCCCACCGCTGCCGACGCCTGCGACAAAACAGGTGATGTCGCCGGTCATCTGCCGCCATAATTCATGGGCCGTTTCTTCATAATGGACACGCGGATTGTCGGGATTCTCGAACTGCTGCGGGACGAAGATGCGGCTGTCCGCTACGGCCATTTCTTCGACGCGCTTGACGGCGCCGCCGATACCGTCATCGCCGGGTGTTAGTATAAGCTCGGCTCCGAGGGCGGCTATAAGCTTTTTACGCTCTACGCTCATATTCTCCGGCATGACGATCTGGACCTTATATCCTTTCAAGCGGCCGACCAGGGCAACACCGATACCGGTATTGCCGGAGGTAGGCTCTACCACGATTGAGTCCGGTTTAAGGCGGCCGTCCCGCTCGGCACCTTCAAGCATAGCCAGCGCAACGCGGTCTTTAATGCTCCCGCCGGGGTTGAGAAACTCCGCTTTTACGAAGACATTTTCGCCCTTGAGCTGAATCAAGGGCGTGTTACCAATCAAATCTAAAATATTATCTGTTAACATGCTTTCCACCTACTCTTATTCTCTGTTGGAAATCCCCGAAAATTGTCATTCTGAACGGAAAATTGTCACCCCTGCGGAATCAGGGGCCTATAGTCCTGGATTCCGGGTCAAGCCCGGAATGACAATGGCCGAAAATTCGAGATTCTTCGTCCCGATAAATCGGGACTCAGAATGACATCTGTAAGGTTTTCCACAGAGCGCTACTTTCAAAGAATAGTTATTATAAACAATCTGCTTCTGAAAGTCAATCAAAATTGGTTGTTGGTGAATATGAGGTTTGGCAGCTAAAGTGGGCACTTACCGCCAGGTGTATCCACAGCTTCTGCATTTGTGGCAAAGGGACGGGAACGGCAAAGGGAACTTGAGCAGCAGTATAGACAGGAAAAAGACGTTTCGTGAAAACCTTTCATATTCGATGTCTGCGCTTTGGCATTTCGGGCATACTTCATTTTCTTCTTGACCATCCGGACTGCTATCGGCGGTTTCTTTGATTTCTTCCTTCTCATCAGCTTCGAGTATTTTCACCGCTTCGGGAGCATCCGGCTCGGCGACTTTCAACTTAATACCTCTATCGGCACCCGCTAACAGCCAATATGTGGCAACGAAGTTCTCACCGGACAAAAAACAGTTGATACATGCATCTGAGAGCCTGTCTCTTGCCAGATGTGCTTCCCAGGGCTCCCAGAATGTAGCGATTGTAACCAACTTATCAGCCATCACATGTTCACCTTATTCTCTGCATTGCAGACCCTCCAGGGAGATTCGTTGCAGTAGAACTAATGGTCAGTATAGGTTTTTTGCCGGGCAAAGCAAAACAATTTGCAGAAACCCGCTTTTGGTTTAAATGCTTGACAGGTGGTGGCAAATTTGGTAAAATACCGAACGTTGCCTCAGTTTAGTAACTGGGGGTGGAAGTAACCACAAATCCTGGAATGTGAAGGAAGGTCAGAAATGAAAAGTAGGATTTTAGCGGGGATTTTGTCCTTAATTATCTTAAGTTTTGGCCCTGTCCGGGCCGATTGGCCGCAGTATCTCGGTCCTGACCGTAACGGCGTCTCACCGGCGACCGGTTTGGCAAAGTCCTGGCCGAAAGGTGGGCCGAAGGTCCTGTGGACCAAAGCTATGGGGGAAGGATTTGCCGGGTCGGCTATTCGGGACGGTAAAGTCTTTTTACTTGACCGCATCAAGAGCACTGAAGACGTACTGCGCTGCTATGACCTGGCAACCGGCAAAGAGCTTTGGAATTTTGCCAATAAGGACCCGGGCAAGTTTGACTTCGACGGTTCGCGTAATCCCCCGACAGTGGATGACAAGAACGTCTATTGCGTCGGCGGTATGGGGACCGTGTATTGTATCAGCCGCTCGACACACAAGGCGGTTTGGAAAAAAGACTTCAAGAAGGATTTTGGCGCCAAGTGTCCAATGTGGGGATTTGCCCAGTCGCCTCTGCTGTACAAGGATTTGGTGATAGTGGCTCCCCAGTGCAAAAAGGCAGGCGCTGTGGCCTACAATGCCGAAACCGGCGAGGTCGCGTGGAAAACTCCGCAACTATGCGGTGACCCGGGTTACTCTTCGCCTATTCTGACCATCATTGACGGGGTAGACCAAGTCGTTCTTATGACGCCATTGAGCCCCCCTGAAGAGGATGAAGAGGAAGAGGAAGAAGAGGAGGAGGATGAGAATGAGGATCCAGATGAGGAAGTTGAAGGACCGCCGTTCGAAGGAGGCGGTCTGTACGGCATAGATGCTAAGATGGGCGAGATTCTGTGGAACTACAGGGGCGTTACCTGCAAAATCACGATTCCGCCGGTTACCCTTATTGGTGATGGCCGTATTTTTGTAACCGGTGGTTACGAGGCCGGTTCAGCTATGATAAAAGTTGTTCGCAAGCTTGGTAAGTTTCAGGTTCACGAGCTATTCAAAACAGATGAATATGATGCTCAAATACATCCTGCCCTGCTTTATAAGGACCACCTGTATATGAGCGGCAACGGCAATTCGCGGCGCAACGGCCTGATGTGTCTGACGCTGGATGGGAAGGTGCTCTGGAAGACCCGCAGAAAACCGAGCTTCGGCCGGGGCGGCTTGATATTGGCTGATGATATGATTTACATCGTCGAGGGTGATAAAGGCCATCTGTATCTGGTAAAGGCAACGCCAAAAGAGTACACCGAACTGGGGATGGTCAAGAAGATTCTGAAGGGCGAGGCAATATGGTCGCCTCTGGCCCTTGCAGACGGCAAGCTTGTGATTCGCGACCAGCAGCAGCTAAAGTGTCTTGACGTAAAAGAGGCTTTGGCATCGAAAAAATAATGTAAACAAATAACCCGTAGTTGACGGCATGGGCAGCTAAGCTGCCCATCCTACAAAAACTTAAAGCCGGCCTCTTTTTATTTCGGGGTAAACATTCTTCAAAACTCGGTAAAAAGTTGAATTCTCAGAGCTGATTTGTTAAATTAGGTATACATAAGCGTGTTGGTTCGTCAAAATGTACCGAGATTTGGGATGTTAGGGTTTGGATATTCTGGGAATTTCTGCGTTTTATCATGATAGCGCAGCGGCTCTTGTTCGCGACGGCCGGATAATTGCCGCCGCACAAGAGGAGCGATTCACTCGAAAAAAGCATGACGCCGGCTTCCCTGCAAATGCGGTCAGCTATTGTCTCCAGGCAGGGGAGCTTAAGGCGGAAGATATTGATTTTGTCGTTTTCTATGAAAAACCACTCGTGAAATTCGAAAGGCTGCTTGAAACCTATATAGCTTATGCACCCCGCGGTTTCCGGCAGTTTCTAATCGGTATCCCGTTGTGGCTGCGCCAAAAGCTGCATCTGCCCCGAGAAATGGATAAAGCTCTGGGTGGCAGGTATAAGGGGCGTTACATATTTACGGAACATCACGAATCTCATGCAGCCAGTGCCTTTTTCCCTTCCCCTTTTGAAGAGGCGGCCATTCTGACGTTTGACGGTGTTGGTGAATGGGATACAGTGAGTTTCGGCACCGGCACCAGGAACAAAATCGAACTGACGCATGTGATACACTTCCCTCATTCTCTGGGACTGCTTTATTCGGCTTTCACATACTTTACCGGCTTTCGAGTCAATTCAGGCGAATACAAGCTGATGGGGCTGGCGCCATACGGTGAGCCGGTGTACCGCGACCTAATAATGGAAAAACTCATCGACCTTAAGGGTGATGGTTCGTTTCGTCTGAATATGTCGTATTTTGACTACTGTCACAAAACCGTGATGACCAGCTCGAAGTTTGAAAAGCTGTTCGGCGGCCGGCCGCGCAGGCTCGAAGGGCCCCTCACTCAGCGGGAAATGGACATGGCTGCATCCATCCAGGCAGTCACCGAAGAGGCCGTGCTTCGGGCCACCAGGCATGTACATCGCCGGACGGGAATGAAAAACCTCGTATTGGCGGGCGGTGTGGCCTTAAACTGCGTTGCCAACGGGCGCATCCTGCGAGAAGGGCCGTTTGATAATATCTGGATTCAGCCTGCTGCCGGTGACGCCGGGGGCGCATTGGGGGCGGCTCTTTTTGTATGGTATCAGTTGCTGGACAACCAGCGCCATGCCGATGGTCACGATAAACAGCGGGCATCTTTGTTAGGGCCTGCTTACAGCAACGAAGAAATCCACCGGTTCCTTGAGTCCGCTCGCGCAAAGTATCACTTCTATCCGGATGAAGGGCAATTGATTGAAACGGTGGCGGAGCTGATAGACCGAGAAAAGGTAATCGGCTGGTTTCAGGGACACATGGAGTTTGGTCCGCGCGCCTTAGGCAACCGCAGCATCATCGGGGACGCACGCAGCGAAAAGATGCAATCAATAATGAACCTGAAGATAAAGTTTCGTGAATCTTTTCGTCCTTTTGCTCCGTGTGTACTCACAGAAGACGTAAGTGATTATTTTAAGATGCGTCCGTCAGAAGACAGCCCGTATATGCTGCTGGTTGCGCCGGTTTGCGAAGACAAACGCTGTGCTGTCGATAATGTGTATGAATCACTGAAAGGTTTTGACAAGTTGCCGGCCAGGCGCAGTGTTATACCGGCTGTTACGCATGTGGATTTTTCAGCGCGCCTGCAAACCGTTGATAGCCGGCGACATAAAAAACTATATCGTTTAATGTCCCGGTTTAAAAACAAGACCGGTTGCCCCGTAATTATCAACACCAGCTTCAATATACGTGGAGAACCAATAGTCTGCAGCCCCGAGCACGCCTATCGCTGTTTTATGGCTACCGATATGGATGTTCTGGTTCTTGAAGACTACCTGCTTTTCAAAGACGAACAGCCGCAGGCTGCGCCCCGCGATGTGGAAAAATATAAGGCCCAGTTCGAATTAGATTAAGAAACTATGAGTTGTTGCTCTGTTGAAAACGTATGACAATTGAAAATTCAGTGAATTTGATTAACTTGTTTTGGAAAGGGACGGATATTTAAGATGGCATTGTTAAAGGCCAATTGGCATCCGACTCATAAAGAGCTTCGAAGCTTCGGTACTATCGCTCTGATTGCAACCGTTCTTATCTCGGTGCTGCTTTACGCAATCAAGGGGCTCGGCCTTCGGTGGACTTTGCCGATATCGGCTGCCGGCCTTATTGTTTTTGTTGCCAGCAGGACTTCTCTTAAGCTGACGAAAATAATTTACCTTGGTTTGACAATGTTGACGATGCCGATTGGCCTCGTGGTCAGTTTCATATTGCTTGCGGCCTTTTACTATATGGTGATAACGCCGATTGGACTGGTTTTTCGGCTGATTCACCGCGATCCGTTGTGCCGCAAGTTCGACGATACTACAGATAGTTACTGGCTTTGCCGGAAGCCAAGCGAGACTATCGATCGATATTTCAGGCAATTTTAGAGGATTCGGTACATGACTCTTAAAAGCTCACAAGAAAAACAAGCAGATGAATTTGAAAAGTTAGCCCGAAAGAAACGTTCGTCTCTTTTGGCCGAGTTCTGGTTTTTCCTGAAGCACAACAAGAAATGGTGGCTGCTGCCCGTGCTGATTATCCTGCTTTTATTGGGAGCACTCGTGCTGCTCGGCGGCACGGCGATAGCGCCGTTTATTTACCCGCTTTTTTAGCAACTGTTTTTTGCGATAACCATAAAAGTTGTGCGATTTTTATGAATAAGAATAAACAAGAGGACATGGAAGCCACGCCGTCCGGCTCGATGACCAGCCGGCGTCTGTGGCTGTTTCGCATCATTGCGATTACAGTTATCCCGGCGCTATTGTTGTTATCGGTGGAGGGGGGTTTGCGCATAGCAGGTTACGGTTACCCCACAACTGCAATAATTAAGTGTCAGGTTAAAGGCGAAGACGCTTATTGTGAGAATGCCAAATTTGCATGGCAGTTTTTTCCGAAGAAAATTGCCAGACAATTTTATCCGTTCACTTTCGCAGCCGACAAGCCTGACAATACCTATCGGATTTTTGTACTTGGCGCCTCAGCCGCTCAGGGCGCTCCGGCGGGGGAATACAGTTTCGGACGGATGATAGATATCATGTTGCGCGAGATGTACCCCAAGGTGAACTTCGAGGTTAATACTCTGGCCATGCCTGCGATCAATTCACACGTGGTTTTGAAGATTGCCGAAGAATGCACCGGCCGGCAAAGCGACCTGTTTGTTGTTTATCTCGGTAACAATGAAGTTGTCGGGCCATACGGGCCGGGCACAATCTTTGCTCCTATCAGTTCAAGTTTGTCCTTTATCCGCACCCAAATGACTTTCAGGGCCACCAGGTTCGGGCAATTGCTGAACGACTTATACGAATCCCTCGGTACTCGAAAGAAGGAGCCTGTGGTCTGGCGTGGGATGGGAATGTTTCTCGAAAAAAATGTGCGTGTCGATTCCGACGAGTTGCCGATTGTTTACCGGCATTTCCGCAAGAATCTCGAAG
>Ga0114922_10002306_pt1 | contig 17891 bp, 7 predicted proteins | sample AartaG_FD_100975 | JGI IMG/M metagenome (GOLD analysis project Ga0114922, IMG submission 100975) | Deep subsurface microbial communities from Aarhus Bay to uncover new lineages of life (NeLLi) - Aarhus_00045 metaG | ecosystem: Environmental > Aquatic > Marine > Oceanic > Sediment | place: Aarhus...
CCGCTTATGGAGGGATAAATTTCATGGAAATTGATTATCCTGAAGTAAAACTATTAAAAATAAAGATTAATAAGAAGCGTATTCTTGAACTTGAAAAGCAGTTCATCTTAGTCTATTTTGGTTCAAGAAGTTCGAGTAAAATGCATGATGCAGTTATAAGTAATTATAAAAATCGAGATAAGGCTACGCTCAATTCTTTTGAAATCATGAAACAGTGTGCATATGAAATGAAAGCCTCAATTAACTCTGACATTGAAATCCTTGGAGAGATTATAAATAGAAATTGGGATGCTCAGAAATCTCTCCATCACTTAATGATTAATCCTATAATAAAGAAAGCAGAAAAAATTGCTAAGAGTAATGGTGCTATAGGATTTAAGTGCAATGGTGCAGGTGGAGGTGGTTCAGCTACCATTTTAGCTGAAAGTGGATACGAATATCAGATCAAAAAAAAATTAGTTGAAAACGGTTATACAATCTTGCCATGTAAAATGAGTTTTACTGGCGTTAGAAGTTATGACTAGCTTGGCCTTATTGAATGACGATACTAATTCTAATCGAATCTACTACGGTTTATCTTTAATTTATATTGGAGAAGATGCTTTTTTTCATCGAGTAGGAATTATATTATCTTTATGGGAATAAAAAGAGTTATTCATGGCGTATTGATTTGCTTCTTGTATACTTTCGTAGAAAATATCTAGTTTATCTTTTTCCAAATCGTTATAGGAATATTAACCAATTGAGCCATACAATTTTTTAATGAGATATTCCGGCTTATTAAGGTTATAAGTAAGTTCAGCAAGAATATCACTCAATTCTAAAATAATATCTTCATCTATCATTACTTTCATCTTTTTTATTCAATTAAACCGTGACTTCGTGCTATTTCTTCAAACATCATCAAAGTGCGATACATTTCCCCAGGAACTGCATCCATTAAATTCGCTTGAATTAAATTTGCACGGAATTTAGGATATAAATGGTTCAAATTCCCAAAACCCATTGTATCGTCCATTAAACCAGCTAATGAAAATACTTCAATAAGATTATGAATTGTATCTATGTTGGTATTAGTATTTATATTATTTATCTCATGAGCAACACTCGCGATATCAATTGAAGCTAATGTTTCACGTTTTCTCTTTTGCATTTCAAATTCTTTTGTCATTCTTTGGGGAGGAAATAATGTAAAGCTATGGAGCATTTCTTCAAACATTGGAGATATTTCGTTAAAATTAACTTTATCAGCAAAGAAATAGAGAGCATATGATCTTTGTTCATGCAATATGTAATTTAACTGAATAATAACATCATAAGGTGGTTGAAATCCTTTAACCTTTAGAGTATAGCTCAATTTTTCTTTAAAGTCAATTTTGTGTATTTCCTCAATGATTTCAAAATTTTTCAAATATAAACGCAAGTTTCCAATTGCTTCTTTTATATAGTTCTTATATTTCTTGGGTTTTCCACGATAAGGATTAACTAAAGGCATTAACATTTCATTAAAGCGTTCACTATTTTCTTCGTATATCGCCATAATAAGAGGGCTTGGATTTCTAGGATCTTCCTGTACTATCCAACTACTAGGATATTTAATTTCAAAACCGTTCTTAGGATCACTATAAATTAGAAATTTCATAATTTCTCAGAATATTTGTCTTGATAATTTTTATGGGGAGTAATTATTTAAATATTTAATTGGAATTAATAAATAATATATATGACAAAAATTGAAATTCATAATGAAAGATTTTGAATTTAAGAATATCCCATCGAATAATAAAGATCCAATAAATTTGGATGAGCTTGGAGAAATCTCTGAGCATTTTCTCCATCAAAATGAAGACGCTATAAATTTAACCGTTCCTGAAATATTAACTCCAATTAAAAGGGGCTTAAAGAGGTATTATCACCCTCCAAGAAGTTTTGGACATACAGCAGGTATAAATTGTTTAGATATCAGTTCAAATGGCAAATACCTAGTAAGTGGATCAAATGACACTACGGTAAAGTTATGGGATTTTAAACGTGGATGTCATTTACTTACATTTAATGGACATCAAAGTTCTATTTACTCTGTATTATTTATAGATAGCTTAAATATTATTTTGAGTGGTTCTGGAGATTCTGCAATAAAAATTTGGAACTTAAATTCGGGGAACTTAATAGATTCAATTTATACTTCAAATAATGGTTTTATTCAATCATTAAAATTTTCGAAGAGAACTGGCCATATAATCGTGGGATTACATAATGAGCGTGATTATCGTGGGTGGACCGAAGTATGGGATTTAAAAAGAAGGAAATTAGAAAATGTAATCGAACCAGATTTTGAAGCATCACGGGCTTTTACACCTACATCTGATTATAAATATTTAATTGGAGTTTCAAATTATGGATCAGATTTAGTAATTTTAGACTTTAAATCTGGTCATCCTGTAAATGTTTTGAAAAATTTAATTGAACCACCTAAATATGAAGGAGGAGAAAAGGATTTTATTAGTGATTTCGTAGTATCTCATGATTGTAAATACATCTTTATCTCAACTTACTCCAATCTATTAAAAAAAATAGATATTTTATCAGGAGAAATTCTTAATTCAGTTCAGATTCGTGGGTTGAGAAACCTGAAAATTCTCCCGCCTGGTAAGTTATTAGCTGAAGTTCGTTCTGAGTTACAAATACGAGATATTAATTCTCTGGAAATAATTAATAGAATAGAGAATCCACATAAAAAAGGAATGAATTATTTGATATTCACGCCAGATATTAAATATCTAATCTCTGCTGGGACACAGATTATAGTAACTGAGCTATCAAGTGGAAATGTAGTTAATCAATTTGGAAAAGGTTCTTTTATGAGCGATACTGAACTTGTTAGGGATGATAAAGTAATCAGTATTGTTGACGATATACTTCTATATTGGGATATAAATGATGGAAATGTAATTAAAAAAGTTCCTACTAAACCTAAAACAATTGAACCTCATACCTCAACAAATGGTAAATATTTCTCTACATATGTTGACACCTCCTCTTTCTCAGGAGCAGATATCTGGGAAATCGACAAATTAGAATGCATACACAACATTAAAGATTATTATATAATGGATTTCAATGATAAAGGTACACTATGTGCATGTAATCCAAGCATAAGTCTCTCATCATATAGTTGGAGTAAGCAACAAAAAAAAGGATTAATTTCAATATTAGAAATCCCTTCAGGTAAAATCAAATTTTCAGTAAAAGTTCATGACGATAGTATTAAAGATATTAAGTTTTCTCCAAAAAAGAAATTGATTGCCAGTACTTCTTATGATAAAACAATAAAAATATGGGATTATCAGACTGGCAAAATTATTCACAATATTAAGGATTATAGGGATGTAAGGAAATTATTCTTTTCCCCTGATGGTAAATATCTAGTTGGAGGAGACAGAAATGGAAATTTTACATTCTGGGAAATATCCAATGGGAAGGAATTTAAGCAGATAAGTGGTCGGGGAGATAATGCTAAATACTTGTGTTTCTCCCATGATGGTAAATTTATTGCTTTTAGCAGATCTAAAAATAGCGTAATTGTTAAGAATTTTAAAGAGGATATATCTTATGGCCCATTCAACCATTTTTCTGGAATCTATAAAATTGCATTTTCAAAAAATGATGAGTTTTTAATTACTATCACTCATAATGGAAATCTTTATTTATGGGATTTTTTACATCTCTTAAATTGAAAAATTATGATATTAATTTTTCTTAAAAAATATATTAGTACATCGCTATTTAGGCAGAATGTTAATATTATTTTTCCTTAGGATTATATACCTATCAAAAATACTTATTAGATGAAAGATTTTTTTTTTTGAATGTAAAATTCCAATGAATTTTTATTCGAAGGATAAATTAAGCTTGGTATGCTTTTGCTGTGTCTCTTATGTAAACTCTAAAAACTTTTGTTTCTTTGTCGTAAAACACTGCGTCAATGTAGAGATCTTTGAAGTAAACGCTCCATATATGGTTTTGGTTTTTCGATTCAAAGTGTTCTCGATACAATGTTTTGTATCTTTCGTGTATCGATTGAAATAAATTCATTCGAGTAAACCCGCCTTGCTTTTTGAGAATAATTTCTTGTTGATTATCCCTTGGGAATGATGGTCGTAAGCGGATTTCTTCGTCTTCGATAATCATTTCGCTTGGATTTACCAATTCGTTACGCCTTTTTTCTTGAGAATAATATGCAACCCGTAAGAGTCCGCCTTTAACGAGTTGAAATTCTATTTTATGTTGAATCTGAGCGATTAATTCTAAAATGCGACGGTTAAATGTTTTATGGTTAAATGATTTTGTGAGACCGTCAATAACGGCCCCTCTCTGAACTGGTGGTAACTTTCTCACTTTTTCTGCGAATATTCTTCGCAGTTCCTCGTCAAAATATTCGTACAGAATGTAGCAAGGTATGAGTTGATGGTCGAAATATTTCATAAGCGTCTCGTGTCCTAAATAATTAAGTAGGTTATTCAGAAATGGCGAATTATCTCGAGTCATCATCTCTTTAAACTCTTCTAACGGTAATAACTTGTAAAAATTGTACATTAGAAGCGGAAAAACTGTCACTATAGACGGAAACTCGAATAACTCTTTTACCTGACGCTTCATCGTTGCTTTATATCTATCTCCCTCCAAGCTTAGCTGTTCAAGGAACCCAAAAAGTTCTTTAAGAACTGCTAAATGATTGTAACATGTTTCCCCTTCAAGTGTAATATCGTGACGGAGGTCGAATATTTCTTTTAAAAGCGAACGATCCTCGTTTAGAAGTTGTTCTGAAAACTCATCTCTACTAACTAAGTTTAACTCTTCAAGTAGGGCATCAAAATCTGTTTTTAAATAATTCTTTTCTCGAGCGTCAACATGCGTAGTAAGTCTTTTTACTATTATAGGTTCGTATTTCTTTCCGAATTGATGCAAAAACCCGTTGCCAATTAAATACACGACAACATTCTCGATGTCGTTGTCCATCCACACCTCTAATAGCGTTTTTTTCTGTTCCCTTGTTAAATACCTAAGGTATCTTTTTTTGAGCAAAAATTTAATCGTGCGCTCAGAGAACGTTTGAAACCTTTTCATAATCGCTAGTTGAAGTGATGCTATCGAATGGTCTATCGGCAACTCTTCTGCATGGGGATATAATCCATTACAACTCTGCGTAAATAATTCTTTACCACTCGGTGTAAATTGCTCTTCAACGAAACGAGTGACGGAATTGATTATATCGCTCCTTTTGGATAAATTACTATCGCTTAACATTGCCGTCAAGTTAGGTAAAAATTCCGAATCTGTATCTTTACACAATTTTTCGTAATCTACACCCTCTAAAAATTGTGTGAAGCCGTATCGCACGAGTAATATGAAAATGTTGAAGGTAGTGAAATCGAACATATCATATAAAATCTTGCTTATCTCTCGATTTAAAGCGAACTTCAATAATTCGTAAAATTCTTTGATTTCTAATTCAATTTCGCAGTTTAAGCCTGCAACGATATTCTCCCAGGAAAATTGGGGCAACTTAAAAAAATCGCGGATTAACGCTTTTGGATTGTTGTGCGCTTTCTCTTCTAAGTCTTTTAACGAATAAACTTCCACTTTAGGGAAACCGTTGGAAAAAACTTGGTAATCATATCTTTTAAGCACGCTTTTTACTTCCAATCCGTTCTTGTCGATTTGTTCCGGTTTTTTTTTCATATAATCCCAAATATACGCGTGACCGTTGAGATCTACGACCATTAAAAGCTTATCGTTATTAATAAATCCAATTTGGGAAATTTTAGCTAAGTGCGTAAACGGTCCAAAAACAACTCCTTTTGCAAAGTTCCAGATAAACGCTTCCTTCCCGCCACCGCTTGCAAAATACTCGCCCATTGGGGTAAAGGCAAATTGGCTAAAATTACCAGCCTTTACTCGTAATTTTCTTATCTCTTTTCCATCTTCTGCGTCCCAGAAGGTAATATTAGGCGGTCCACGCCACGAAGAACCTCCAACAAGTACTTTACCGTCGGGAGAGAATGCTAACGGTCGACCCTTTGAGTAGCTTTCGATGATAAGCGTTATTTCTCCGGTGCGATAATTCCATATTTTGACGGTTCTGTCGTACGAACTACTGGCTACGCGTACGTTATCGGGAGAGAACGCAATTCCGCTTACGTAATCAGAATGGATTTTTACCGACGAGAGAACTTTTTTAGAAGGTAGCTCGATTACAACTATTACTCCCTTATCTTTTTCCTCTCTGGTGGAAGAAAAAGAATAAATTTTCCAAGGAGTTCCAGCCAGTAAATTTCCGGCTTCGTTAAAGCAATGAATGGAGAAATCTGAAATTTCGGTAACAAGCGTAAACGAAGTTAAATCCCATAGTTGATGTGAGGCTCTGTAGGAGCTAACAATTCCCGTAGTAAAGTAATCGCCTTTTGCAGAAGTGTAAAGACTACGCGACTCCGATTTTACCAACCAGTGCTTAATTACATCGCCTGTGAGAACATCCCAATAAAAAATTTCGTCGTTTACGAGCGTTACCGCGAAATTACCTTTTACTTTGTTTGTAGAACAACGCGTCTTTAACCCCCCTAGCGACCCGAGGTATTTTTTTCCTCGGTAATCCCACTCACTAATTTGAGTATTCATTCCACAAAAAAGGCGTTTCATATCGGGTGTTAAGACGATATCGCGAATATAACCGCGATACTCTCCTGGTGCTGGACCAATCAACCTTTCTTCAAGCTCTAACGAATACGGATTTAAGATTGCCACGTTATACCCCTGAGCAATTGCTAACTTGCCGTTGCGAAGTACTTTCGTCCAAAATCTCCCGCCTATCTCCTTAGAAAACATAATCTTCCCGGTTCGAGAGTCAATTTTTTTGGTAATTCCTTGTTCTGAACGGGTTATAAAATACTTTTTATCAGGCGTCAATTTTAGATCTGTAAGATAGTCGGACTCTCTGTATTCGTTTGGCTCATCTACTATTCCGGTGAAAACTTGGAGGACTTGTCCGGTGTTAATGTCAACAATCCCTATATCGTCAAATTCTAAGATTCCTGCGATTTTTTCGTCTGGCAATAAGCACAACGAGCCATAATGATCGAACCCAGTTTCAATACTTTTTACGAGTTTTCCGGTTTTTAATTCCCACACCTCAACCCAATCTGGGTATTCGGAATTACCTTCTGACAATTCAGTGATAAGCAATCCGTTGGAAGTGATAAGCGCTTGGAAGCAGTGTACGATACCATCATCTTTTTTAGGCGTTTGGAACTGGTGTAGCTGTTTTCCCGTAGCAAGATCCCAAATCCGTATCGTGCTGTCCCACGCACTACTTATGATTAAATTCTCGTAAAATGATATGCTGCTCACGGCTCCTGTGTGTCCTTTCATCGTTCTCACAAAACTATTCTCGTGGAGATCCCATAGTTTAATGTCGTTGCAACCACTTGCGAGATATCGCCCGTCGGGGCTCACCGCTAGCGATTGTACGGGACTAATGTGCCCAAAATCGAGAGACGGCCAGAACATTTTTATTAATCCTGTTTCTTCTGGGAGCAATTCTTCGGGAAGAGTAAAGTTAATTCGGTCTTTTTCTTGGCTTGTGAATTTTTTATATGTATACATGAGAACTTCGTCTTCTAATTGTGGAGACTTTAATGCCATCGCTTTTATCTCCTTTCGAGCGCTCAAGTGCGTATCCTTACTGTGTGTATTCTCACTTTGTGTACTCTTACTTTTAGTATCCATTTTGAACAAGTCGTCTAGACTTCTCCCGCACGAAGAACAAGTAGAAGGTCGGTCAACGGTCTCTACCTTACAGAAGGGACAGGTGAAAGAGGCGCTCCAGTAAGTAGTTTTCAGCACCTCTAATTCCCTTCTTACTCGGGCGATGGCGTTTGCAGTTCCGACCTCGGGCAATTCTTTCAGTTCTTTTAGTTCTTTTACTTTTTGCGATATATCAAGCGCAAGGCCGGCGCGCTCCATGTCCAGCAACATCGCGTAAGTGGGAGATTGGTTAGCCCAAGCCATTTCGTTTTCTGGATTTAATTGCACCGCATCTTTGAAGTACTCAATCCCTTTCTTAAAGTTCCACACCTCGCCTTCAATGTATGCTAACCCGAGTAAATTTAGCGCGTCTGAGGTTAAAAATGGATCGTTGCTTAACGATACTACTTTTTTCAAACACCGTCGTTGATGCATGTATTTACCATAATCTTTATACGCCATCGCAAGCGCAAACCACGATTCGGAGTCGTCGGGCATAAGGAACAACACTTTTTTCAGTAGCGGGATAGCATAGAAGTATTTACCGATTCCACTACTAAAAAACGCAAAATCTCTCAAGAAAGGCAACTTTAAGTCGTTTTTTTCGTAATAATCAATAATGAGATTATCCCGTTTGACGAATTCTCGAGATATATGATACGCTTCTGCTAACCGTAGTTTCGCGATTGGTATTTTAGGATTAATTTCGAGAGCTTTTTCCAAATAAAGTATGGTTTTCTCAATATGATTTTGATTGAACATCGCTATCCCTAGCCCTACCCAATAAAACGCTTTCTGCGGAACGATTTCCGTCAGAATTTTCATGTATCGGAGTGCTTCTTGAGGTTTCCCCCGCTCGTTAAGGTCTCGCACACGCGCGATTAACAGTTCTTCGTTGTCAGGGAATTGTTCCATCGCCTTCTGGAAACATTCATCCGATTGTTCGTCGCCTTTAAAAGCGCGGAGCATTTTCGCTTTGGTTTTCCATTCGTTTACGGTCTTTGCTCTGAAATTCGCAATGTATTGTATAAAAGCTTCAAGTAATTGAGGTTGTGGGTTTGCCCCCGACGACTTTAGGTCTTGAATGTTAACAGTTTTAAAGCGATCAAAAAACTTTAACGATTCAAATTGCTCAGGAGTAAGGTAGAAAAGATACCCGCCAAGTAATAGACTCATCATTACGGGCAAGTATTCAGAATCGAACCTGCGAGCGATTTCTTCCGAAAAAACATTTTTTGCGAGTGGATCGCCAGCGTCGCAAAGCTTACGAAGTAACGGAAAGGAGATGTTTGAATGGAGCAAACCGGTGTTGTAATCGTTTTCATACCAGACTTGGAGGTTAGAACAGTGCCCCCAGAACTCTACTTCCGGAGGAATAAGCGGAACCGTTTCCGGAAGTAACAGCGATTCGTATTCCATCGATTTGTCTAAGTTATCGGATATTTCATCGATCGAGAGTAGATTTTCTATTCTCGTCATTTTTTCGATTGGAACGTTTAAAAGTAAGTATTTACAGTTTATAAAACGCTCACCGTTTACGTATATCATGGTTTCGTTTCGTTCCAGCTTAAGGGTTAAGAAATCGTTTACTTTAAAGGTGTGCACACTGTTTACCTGTTTTTATTGTAATTGTTTGCGTACTTTATTTTTGTCTACTATGTATTATTTGAATTACTTTATAAAAATATGCTACTTCACAATTTTCTAATTTGTAACTGAGCTTTCAAGGAGGAATAACAAAATTTGTAATTTTTTAAGCATTAAAGTTCAAATAAACGATTTTTACTATTAGCACAAAATCTATTCTGATTTGCTTTTCACAAAGAATCTTTGTCTTATGACAAAGTTTGCAGAAGGGATGGTAAATAGGCTGTATATCTCGTTCATTGCAAGCCAAGCAAATACTGGTTTCCCTATAACGCTTAATATCAATAAATACCTAATAAGAATATTTTTCAGGATCTAGTTGTTCAATATCGATGGATTCAAAATCAACCATTTTAAAATCATCCTATTTAGTCAACATAACTAAAAATATTAGTAGATTCAATAAATAAAAATAAGATCTTATTTAGGTTTATAATTGAGGGTAATTTCTGTTAAAAATGACAGGACTTCTCGGTTAACATCTTTTTTCGAAGAATTTTCTTTTTTAAAAGCCTTGTATTCTTCCCTCGTAACTTTTTTTCTTGACATTTTTTTCTTCATTATACTATCGTTAGCCATTAATTCAATCTTTTGATTTCTTAAGTAAAAGAAGTATTCTTCAGCGACTATCCTGATTCTCCTTAAACTTTTTTCGTAGCCCTCTAATTGACTTTTATAATAATTGAAAGTAATCAAACGAGTATTGATGTCTATTTCCTTTCTTTTGAATGACTTATTCAATTCAGATATGTAATTTTTTATATTTTGGATTTGAGAATTGATTTCAAAGAAATTGTATGGCTCCCTGATTTGGGGATTGACTTTTTTAAGTTTCAGTTTTACTTCATTAGACATAAATTTTAACGCTTTAAACTGCGTGGAAGCTTCCTCTTCAGTGCTTCGCTTAACCCTTTTTTTCAGTTCCTTTAACTTTATCTTAATCTCATTTTGCTGCTTTTTTAGTTTGTATAACTCGAACAATAAATCGAGCTGGTTAAAATACTCTTCATCTGACAATATTTCTGTGCTTGGAAAGGTTTTATTCTCAATCATAAAATCACCTACTTTTTTTCTTAATAAATTTGATGTAATTTCAGCTTATTTAAATAAAAAAAATAAAAATTTTGATGTTTAATCCTCCTCACTACTAAAAATATCGTTAAAAGGATTACCTTTGCCCTTATTTCCATTATTTTTGATCTCTAATTCCACTTTCATTGGTGAATGTTTTCTTTTCCGCCTGAAAATGGCACTAATAATCCTAAAAACAATATATCCTAATACACCATAAAACACAAATGGAATTAAAAGACTTATTATGAACACAAGAATTGTGTTTGGAGTTGGAGGATTATCGGGATCAGGTGTCGGCTCAGGGTCAGGTATGGGTTCTTCTGAAGAACTAATCGTGTGTTGGTAGAGCGATATTCCATTGGGGTGGTATTCATCGATAAGAACAATATCAAAGTAATATTTAAAATCCTTATCAGGTTCGAAATATAACGTAAAACGAGAATGGTCAAAATTATCGACTCTATCAAACAGTTGAGAATCAAAATATATATCGTTTTTGTAAATTTTTGTTTGAACTCTAGAGTTTTCAGCTGGATTGAGCCCCGACGCAAATTCGTACGAGACATTAAATTCAAAGTTTACAGAATTGTTGTTAGTTGTAACTTTCAGACCGTTACTATGAAAATTGTAAGATGTCAGAAAACTTATAGAACACTGTCCTATTTCCTTTATGTAATCGTAAACACGAATAATTCCTTCGACTTTAGGGTAATTTAATGCCCTTTCTGGAACAAGAAAATTCACATAATAGTTAGACTCTGTCTGTTTTTCAAGGTTTAAAACGCCTAGTTGAGGACTTTCAAAAAAAATTGATACTTGGTTTCCAAAATCCGTTAAAATTATGTTCCTAAAGGAAGCTGTAATGCTATTTACTTGCCCTAATAAAATTTCTTGATTATACTCACAATTAACTTGTAGATCGTCATTAAGAGCCATATCAACCACTCGGAAGAAATTTGCCTGCTCGATTCGGGAAGTATTAGGATCGGAATAATATTCGTTGAACTCACTGGAGTATAGATCCTGAACAAGAGCGTTTGTATAAGAATAATTAAACACGATTTGGAGATCTAGGATTTCTGATAGCTTATAATGATAATAGAGAATTTTTAAGCTTGATGTATCAATGTTTTGGTAAATAAAATTCCTTATTTTTTGACTGTTTAAATCGAATAATCCAAGTTCTTTTAGTAAATACGCCATATAGTAGGTATTTTCTGTCAATGACTCCATATCAGAACAATACTGAGGGTTAAAATGGATAACTGTGTCGGATTCGTATACATTACTTTTAACATACTGATAGAGAGCTGTTTTGTTAAATGAAAGTGATTCTATATCTCCTAGATCTAGGTGATTAGCAAGGAGATTTAGTAATTTAATCGCGTAAAAACTGTTTTCAAAAGTGATATATCCTGTTTGGTATTGTTGAGGTATTGAAGTAGGAAAAGGAAGGAATGCTCCGTGAAATTCGTTCCCAATTGATTGAAATTGAGAATTTAATACGGCGTTAAGCTCTTCACGTAAATCGTATAGGACCCCAAGGTCGTTTAATTTAAAAATTCTTTTTAGGCTATTTAGTGTCATATAGGTGGTTTTGTGACTTCTTAAGAAATTTAGGTTATTTGTTTCGTTCAAATTGCCATATTTATAGTATTCTATAGGGTAGGATCTGAATCCAATAATATTTTGATCCATACCAGTACTCGCATATATTAGAATGTGTCCTCTTAAAGGATTGAATATACAAGCTTGTTTTATAAGTTCGTACAACCCTGATATATCTAATTCGCCAATTCTTCCTTTTTGATAAAATGAATTCACTACAGAGTTAATTGTTTCCATAGACATATAATCGGCAGAAAGGAGCGAATAACCTCGTTCTTGTTTGTAAAAAGATAGTGAATTCGCTATTTCTTCCTTTTCTTGTTCGGTTAACTGTGAAATTTCACCAATTTCTTTTAAACTTCGGACTATTTGGAAGGTGTCAATTAATTCATGATATTTGTACACCGTGGAACGATCCCAATTACCCAAAGTGTTTCTGTTGTTCATTACGAATTGAAGGGTTTCAGATCGACTAAAATTGGAAAACCCTGTAATATCTGACATTTCAAGCCCTATAGGTGTCGCAACTATATCTAAAGCGTTGGAGATATCGTTCACTTGAAACTTAAACTCCTGTTCGTCGTAGATCACATTGAGAAATGTGTGAAATTCGTGTGTTCTCACAGTATCAACTAAATTTAGCATCTGTAAACTCTTTACAGCGTAATAGGAGGATATAAGATTCGGTTCGAATAATGGTGAGCCAAGAGTATCTAAGGTGAGATCGTTATCGTTAAGAAAGCTCCCAAAAAACCAATCGTATCCGTTGATAGTTTGCAATGAATTAATAAATGGCACTAATCTGTTTAGATAAAAACCATAACCCGCCCAGTCATCGATAAAGAGATTTAAAGTACTCAATGCAAAATAAGTGTTATCCAATGTAGCAACCTTAAATTCACTCACTAATCCGTCATCATAAGGTTGTCCTATAAAACCATTCTCTTCTCCTTCAGGATTAAAACAATTCCAGATAAAATTAATATTTTCTTGTGGATCTACTAAATCCAATCTATTTAAAATATCTAAAGATAAGACCGCATAACAATGGATTTCGAGCATTGAGCTTAAAGGATAATACATCTGAGGGAAGTTCATGTTTAGATACCGATGCGTATTCTTGTCTATAAATATGTGTAAATCCTCAGAATAGTGATCCAAGATGTAATCTATTATTTTGGTCTGATTTATATTACCTAACTTTCCGAGTGCTTCAAGAATATAAAGCCCATAGTATGTTGCCTGTAAAGAAGGCTCATAAATCTGTGGAAAATATCCGAGATTGTCGTAATCGTTGATTTTTCTTCCGAAAATTGCTTCAATGTCATCTCCATTGTCATTAGACGAGGTATTTGGGATTATTTTTCTTATATCATCAGCATTTACCTCAATATATCCTCGCTCGATAGTATCAAACTTATTCTCAATCAATGAAAAGTGGGGTATCGAAAAGGTACCAATGAAAAAAACTACTATAATAATTGTTTTTACTATTTTTTGTGTAATTTTTAAATCGCTTCCTATGGGTGTAATTATTAATTTAGAAATACAATTCACCCTCATATTTAAACAAAAAATGTGGATTATTAAAAAATTCCCGAAGTAAACTACCCAAAATCTGTTTTTGCTTCTCTATCTCATTTTTTCCTTTATAAAGAATAATTAATTAATCCCCAGTAAATCTTGATTTAACACTAAAGTCCGAGATATTATAAGTTTATTTAAAGTGATAAAAGAGTGGTTGAAAATAAAATTAGAAAGATTGAAAGAAAGGAAACTTTAGTATGTGAAACATGCAATAATACAATTCCAAAAGAGATTCTTGAAAAAAGTGTAGAGGGAGTAAAAAATCTCTATTGCCAATATTGTGGTGTGTCATTAAATCTCTTTCCCGATCCAATCGATAATATTGTATCTGGCGAGAGTCCTATTATCTCCCCTAATACCCAAAAAGAGTCGAACTTGACAAAAATTAAGCAAATTAGCCAAAAAAGCGATTTAACTTTGAGTTACTCAAATATAAGGAACGCTCTACGAAGTTATATTTATCAGCTGATTTATCAATTGTTAACAAACACTCCTGTAACCCTTAAAAAAATGGAGAATAAAAAAGAATTGAAATCTTCGCATATTAATATAATACTCAAAAAACTTTGGAACGAATTAAAAGACTTGAATCGAAATGATTTAGCTAATCAAGAATTGGTAAGCTCAAGACGAAGAATTAGGAATTATTTTGAAGAATTTCAATCATCGCTGCGACCTTATAAAAAATTTCGAAAGGTTAATTTTGCTCTTTTTGCAGAAAACATCGAATTCGTTTTCGGGTTAATTTTAGGTGATTACGAATTCTCGAACCTTGCAACCTCTAAAAAACGGATAGTACTCAATTTAAAAAAGAGTTTTGGATTTAAATCAGATACGGCAACAACGAATTCGTTTACTTACAACATCTCGTTAATCGTTAGTAAAAAGATTCGCAGCATACTTAGTCAATATCACATTACAGAGGGGAACGATAATAAATTAGCATTAGATGAAATAATTGGTCATGTTATTGATTATATAGTCACTAATAAGGATAACTTATCTGATTTAAGTGAATTCAACAACTCCAAAAAGAAAAAGTTTCATAAAACACTGGAAATATTAATCGCCAATTTAAAAACTGACTGGATTTATCGCAAGAGCTTTGAAGATCACATCTATAGATTAATTATAGTCGTCAATTCCTTAATGAGCGATGCTGATTATTCTTCCAACCTTATTGGATTTGAGCGGCTTATCAGCCAAGGATTAACACAATCAGCTCTCTTTGAAAATGACCAGAATTTCTCTCCTCATTTTAAACTAAATTTAACTCTGATATTGTGTCGAATTATATACATAAAAATAAAGAATTCCCCTAGTATAACCAAATTAAGCTCTCAACCCGTAAATTTGAGCATTACGGAAGAAAATGAAATTAGAAATTCAATTTTAGATGAAATTACAGCAGGTAAAAAAATCAACTCTCAATTATTGAAGAAGTTTTATAAGTTCTCGCTAGAAAAATTTCAAACTTATTATGAAAAATTACAATTAAAATTATCTTCGGATTTGATATATGTGGAGAGCTTTCGTAATTACCTTAGTGACCTTGTAAAACTCGTGTTTACTATCGTACATTCAATTTCAAAAAAATCACATCTTACTCAACTCGAACTTGCTGTGGTAAAAGACTTAGCAAACTATAATTTTGAATGGTTTTATAAAAAACCAGAGAGGACCTATTTCTATTATTTAAATTCAACTAATCATTCTAATGAAGATGAGAAATCTATTAATCTAACTTTGAATAATCAACACCTTGATAATTCCTCGGAAGAAAAGCATGTCAACCGAATTCTTAAACTTGCAAAAGAGCTAGTGGATAAAATGCAGCAACAGCAAAATGAGAATCTTAAAGAATTAGGATATGACGGGAGCATACCTTTAAAAGAGTTTGTCTTATACGATAAAGATATAGCTAGACTTCTTCAGAAGGGCATTATCAAGGATATAGACGATTTAATCGGCATTAAGGGAATGCTTCGATATGGCTTCGTAGGTTTTACTTATAGGGCAATCGACAGAAAAACAATGTTCTTTCAAAGTGGTTTATCGTTCGTCCCCCATCCTAATCGACTTAATTATTATCTTCGTGACTGTGTTTTCAAGCCTAAGAAATACCAATTTAAAAAAACGGGTACTAATCAAATATATGGTTGGATAGCTAAGGCAATCGATAGAGAATGCGGTTTAGCGTCATTTAGGAAGGAAATTGCTGAAGGAAAAATTGGATCTTTATATAAGGCATTAAATAAAATGTTTAAATTTGAGATTACTGGAGTCTTTTGGGGCGAAAAGTCAGTAAGAAATGCTGAGGACGAGCAAATTGCTGTTACTTTATTAAACACTGATCGCAAAGGATTAATAAGGTTACTTAGCCGAACGGGTATAGGATACGATATTCTTAATCCTTCCTCTTTAAACATGAAGAAAATAACCGAAATTAGGCGGAAATACGGAATCTCTAAAAGTATGATTGGAATGGGGTTAAATGATCCATTATCTTCAGGACACGGCGGTTATCCCAAGTATATAAAAAGTTATATTTGGAGGTGTGGTTATTACACAGCGCTTGGTATGTTACAGACTCAAATGCACGAAGAAATGAAGAAAAATGGTTTTTATAAAAAATCACTTCCAGCCTTTAGGTGGGAATATGCGAGGTGGTTTGGGAACCTTAAGCAAGGCAGAGAATTGTTCTTCGAACCTATACTTGAAGGTTTAAAGGAATTGTATGGTTATTCCGAAAGTGACCTTAATAGATTATTCCCACTTGCTAAGAAATTTGATAAAGAGCTGTTCATTCATTTGACTGAAGAGAACTATGAATTACTTGAAATTGCAGAGAAGATGGGTCACAATGCTGATCATCTAGGAGATCTGGCTAAAGATTTAATTCCTCAAGAATACGATTTTATAGAACAATATAAATTTACAAGTAATAAAAAGCAGAGGTCGTTTGAAGATTTACAATATTATTTGGTAGCTCAGAAAATATTACGCTATTATTTGGAAGACAAATCAAGAGGTGAAATTATAACGAGTTTTGATGGTGGAATATCTAATGATAATTTCAGAGAAGTTCTTAAAAGAGTTTTACATACTCAAAAATATTCTGAACTTCGAAATGTTGCTGAAGAACCCCTGCTAAGGCTTCTAATTTTAGATATTAATCCTTCACAAGTATCTGACATTGTAGACGATAGTAGATGTTGGATGTCGAAGTTTACGATGTATAAGAAGTTAAAAATTTACTATAAAAACAACCCATTAGTTCAGCGATTACTTTCTAGGAAGAATCTCAATTCTTTAGAAATGGCAAGAGCAGCTATAGTCGGGACAGAATTAGAGAAATATTATAAGCTGGGACTCTCGGACAAGCTTATATTAAGGAAACTCAATAATAAGTACACTTTAACCGAAATAAGAGACTTGACTATATTGATTTGGGGTCGTGATCCCGATTCCGTGAGGTTAATGCTCCATATTGGTGTGTTGTAAGGAATATAAATATCGCAATATCATTGTTAAATAACAGTTTTCCATGTAAATTAAGTTTTACATGAGTTAAAAGCGAGAATTCTACTCTTATTTAATCATGTGTTTCTCTGTTTTTACTGGAAACGAAGCAAAAGTTTGAGCTTTTTATAGTTTTAACGTAAAAAACTATCATGGGAATTCACGATCACTCGGCAATAGTATCAAAAATAAAACGAGCACCTGAGAAAGCGAATATTCACAATCTCTTTATCTTTAACAAATCTGGAATATGTATCTATGGTTTAAATCTCACAAATCTTTACCCTATAGAGCAAGAACAGCTTATCTCTTCTTACTTTACAGCTCTAATGTCATTCACAAAAGAATTGATTGGAGAAAAAATTAAAACCTTAGAAATTAGCGGTGGAATTAAATTGGTAGTATTTGAAAAAAAATCATTATTTTACAGTATTCTTTGTAGTACAATTGAAAATTTAGAGTTTCTTGAAGATTTAATTTCTAAAATTGAATCGCAATTTATGAATTATGTTAATAAAAATAACATAAAAATGGATTTAGAATATGTTTACGACGAGCATTTAAACTATCTCATAGAGGATATTATCAAGGAGCCTTTTACCAACGAATTCGATATTGTTAAACAAAAAGAGGTAATAAATTTCCTTATC
>Ga0114922_10002307_pt1 | contig 17890 bp, 10 predicted proteins | sample AartaG_FD_100975 | JGI IMG/M metagenome (GOLD analysis project Ga0114922, IMG submission 100975) | Deep subsurface microbial communities from Aarhus Bay to uncover new lineages of life (NeLLi) - Aarhus_00045 metaG | ecosystem: Environmental > Aquatic > Marine > Oceanic > Sediment | place...
AGGCGACGTTGACGATGGGCTCCTTATGGTGCGGCGGGTCGAAGCCGACGTGGTTGGTGGCCGGGCATCGCCGCGAGGCGCCGCCCTTGGGGAACTCCTGGTCCCAGTGGATGGTGTCGACGTCCATCAGGTGCCAGGTATGATCGACGAAGAAGTCGAAGTACTTCCGTTCGCCGGTGCGTGTGAAGTAGAGGCAGGCGATGTGCGGCAGGTCATAGTAGTTGGCGTCCCAGGCGATGTCCCACGGCGAGCCCTTCGGCTCCTTCTGCCAGACCCAGTGCAGCGTGTCGCCGTAGCCGAGCCAGCCGTAGGCGTCCATGGTCACGCCGCGCTTCGTCCAGGCGTCCCGCCGCGGGCCCATCAGTTGGTCGAACCAGCCCGAGGTGCGCGCATCGAACCTCTTGAACTGCGCCGTCCCGTCCCCGGACAGTTTCGCGCCTGCCGGTACAACCGACCCGAACGCGCCGCTTTTGCAGTACCATTCCGGCTCGCACTGCACCACCAGCGGCCGCTGAAAGCCGACGAAGATATCCTGAAGCTTCTCCGGCTTCTCTCCCCGGTGGAAGACCAGCAGCACCTCGTGCGTGCGGGCCATACCGGTGAAGAACTGGAGCGGCTTGCCGACGCTCTTCGGATAGAGCCCGATGTTGATCGTCCCGTCGCCCTTCACCTCGATGGCTTTCGGATGGGTCTGCCAGAAGCCGTAGACGCCGGCGGCCACCCCACCACCCGCGCCAGACAGGTCCGCCCAGCCGAGGGTGAGCGGCTTATCTTTCTTCGGGTTGCCGCCGCCCTTGGCGACGCCGCCGAACGCCCACCTGTCGGAGCTCTTTACGAGCACATGCGCCGTGTCCCCCGCGCCGAGCTTGCGGACAGTTGGCGCCGCCTTGCCGCCGAGCGTGCCGGTCAGGTTCTTCGCGTTCGCCAGCTTCAGCCCGATTGACAGATCTTCGAAGGCGTGCCGCACGTCGCGCCGCCTGCCGTACTTCTTGATGATCGTCGGCACGACCTTCACGCGATTGGAGCCGCCGTAGAAATGCGTCCGCACGATGTAATCGTAGCTCGTTCTCCCGTTCTTCGCCGTCAGCTTCCCGGACGCCCGCAACGTCACCCGCATTGGGTTCTTCTCTTCGACGATGACCTTGCTGTTCTTGTCGTTCGCGCTAGTGTACTTCATGCCGTTGATGGTCATCGAGAGGCCATCGGCCGGGCTGACCAGAACCGGCGGAATCCTGCTCTCCCCCCACCGGTGTGCGCGGCCGCTCTCGAACAGCCGGAACCCCGCTCTCCGCACGGACACATCGAGCACCCCGGTCGAGACTGTGATCCCGCCGCCGCGTTCGCTGACGGCCATATTCAGACCGTGTCCCGCGAACGCCTGTCCCTCGCCGATCGTGAACCCGACCATCTCCTTCGCCCCCATGCTCACCCGCGTGTCCAGCAACGCCCAGCGGACGGAGCCGTCCTGTGGCCAGCGGTTGGTGACGGTGAACGCGGCGGGGAAGGGTTTGCCGTCGGGGCCTTTGAGGGCGAGCTGGTCAACGTCCTTGAGCAGGCCCTTCGGGAACGGGATACCGCAGGTGACGGGCTCGCCGTGCCGCGCCACGCCGGCGTCTTCCGTGACCGTCAGCTTGATCGACAACTCGGCGCCGACGGCCGGCGCGCATAGGACGGATAGGACACATAGGACGGATACGACAATCATCGCGCGCATAGGTAGCTCCTGACCCAATAACCAATGACCAACTACTTCATAACAACTTTCACACAGTTCGACAGCGTGCTCCGGTTGCCCTGCTCGTCGTGAACCTTGAGCGCGAACCAGAGGGTGACGGGCTGCCTGCGCCGATCTACCCGCGGCAGGCCCTTGAGCACGAAGCTCTGGGTCGTGCCGGGCGCGGTGGGCGCCGGCTCGCCCTTGGCGTTGGTCGCGTACCAGAAGTTGACCTTGCCCTTGTCCTTCGGGTCGGCGGGCTCGCCGTCGATGCGCTTCGTTCGACCCCAGTGGATGTACTCGATGATCTCGCCGGGGGCGTACTTGACCTGCACCTTGTGGGCGGCGCCGTTGGTGCCGTCGTCGCCGGTGTTGGTCCAGGTGAGCTTGACGCTGCCCGGCTCGGGGCCCGGCTCGGCCTTCAGGTCGGTCACCGGCGCGGGCGGGGTGGTGTCGGTCGGTTTCCAGTTCTTAACCGCGTAGAAGAAGACCTGGCCGTATCCGCCGACGCTGCCCGACCAGGTCTTGGTCGAGCAACTGCCGGTGCGCCAGGCGGGGCCGTGCTTGCGGACGCTCGACGACCTGGCGTCGCTGTTGTTGCGGATGGCGACCTTCAGGTAGTGCGGGTCGCCGGTCAGGAGCGTGCAGTAGGCGTAGCAGTCGGCGCAGGCCAGGCCCCTGCCCTGCCCGGCTTTGCTGAACGGCTTGAAGTGCCCGCTGAGGCCGAGCACCAGGTCGACCGCATCTTCGTCCCCGGTCAGCATCGCGTAGCGGCCGGCGGCATGGACCAGCACGTGGCTCATGAACCAGCCGGGGTTGCCGCCGTAGAAGCCGGAGATGGCCCGTGTCCGCCGCCGCACGTCACGGACGTTCAGGTTCAGCGCGTCGAGCCATTCCTTCCCGCCGGTGATCTCGAACATCTGCCGCAGGCCGTTGAGCGCGTAGGCGGCGTTGCGGCCGTTGTAGTGCCAGTTCCCCGCCTTGTTGCTCTGGCAGTTCTTGTAGTAGCCCTTCATCGCGTCGATGCCCTCCTTCGCCTCGGGCAGGCCGGTGAGGCACCAGTAGTCGATCATTCCCTGGATCCAGTTGTGGCTCGACTCGGGGTGCTGGTGTCCGTAGCCGCCGCCGAAGCAGGGGATGTTGGCGAGGAACCGATCGAGCTCCTCGGCGGTGCGGAAGAACGCCGGGTCGCCCGTGCGGAAGAAGTGCATCAGCAGGCAGCGGGTGGTGTCGAACTCTTCGAACTGGCTGTGGCCGCGGAATCCGCGCTTGGGCGTGTCGCCGAAGTGCTGCCAGCCGAACGCGTCGTTCTTCTCACGCTCCGTCGCGATGGACGAATCGAGCGCGGTGTTGATCTTCTTGTTCAGCCCCACATGCACCGCCGTCGCCTGCTGCTGCTCGTAGAGCGGCCAGTTCTTCGTGTCCGGCTTGGCGAACAGGTTGCACGCGTCGCTTGCGAGGTACCAGTCGAACCCGCAGTGTGCGACGAGCGGCTCGTCGAACGCCACCGCCGACGCCTCGGCCGCCTTGGGGGCCTCGGCGCCGTGGAAGCGATAGAACAGCTCGTGCGTGCGATGGATCTTGCCGTCCATGAAGTGCCCGCGGCCCCACTCGCGCGGCAGGATGCCGAGCGTGACCTTGCCCGAGCCGTCGACGACGATGGACTTGGGGAACATCTTCCAGAACCAGCGGACGGCGGTCGTCATGCCGACCTTCCCGTCGGACACGTCCGCCCAGCCGGCGGCGCGGTAGCCGTCGAGCTGCTCCTTGTCGTCGGCGTAGAGCTTGTAGCCCATGAACGTCCCGCCGTCCTGCCCGGTGAGGATCTTGTAGTGGATGTCGCCGTACTCGTAATACGGCTTCTCGAGGCCGGGGTGTTTCTTGAACCACTCGACGTTGGCCTTCAGGATTGGATCGATGATCTTCTCCTCGCCGACCTGCCAGACCCAGCTCGCCGCGGTGTCCTGGTACAGCTTGACCCTTTTCCCCTTGGCCAGTGTGGCGGCGTGGACCTTGTCGCCGCCGAGGCGGACGGTGAGCGGGCCGCCGGTCTTGAGCGTGGTGCCCAGCTCGAGCGCCTCGACGAGGAACTTGCCGGGCGACTTGATCGCGTCGGCGATGTACGCCGCACTGCGGTACCGGTTCATGTCCGTCGAGGTGTGCGACTTGCCCCGGAGGTTGATGAGCGTGTGGTAGACGCGGACAAACGGCTTGCCCGCGTAGGCGTGGATGCGCACCTGGAAGCCGAGCTGCTCGTCGCGCGTGTCGTAGGTCAGCGGGCCGACCTTGTCGCCCGAGGCCGCGAACGTGACGAACTGGAACTTCTTGCCCGGGCGCTGCGCGGTCATCACGCCATCGATCAGGATGACCGAGCGGACGGGGCCGTTCTTCTCGACGGTGACGCGGATCTTCTGGGGCGGGTTATGCCGGCCGTGCCGCAGCCAGCCGTCGTACCCGCCGCGGTAATCGGCCGCCGTCAGCTTCGGCGGATCGCGCAGGTCCTTGCTCGTGTAGTAGCGCTTCCCGTCCATCCCCTCGATGCACATGCCGTCCGTCGCGCCCGCCTCGACCACCGTCTTGCCGCCCAACTCGACCTTGTCGAACAGACGGAACGTCTTCTTGTTGATCGCGAACTTCAGCGGCCCGGTCGAGACGTTGATCACATCGCCCGTTTCCTTGACGACAACGGGGCTGGCCGGCTGAGGGCTGGCTCGCTTGGTCATGGCACGAGGGCCAACGATCTGCTGCTTCAGTCGATACGTTGCCTTGCCGTTCGCCGGCACGTCGGCCAGGAAATCGACCAGCACCCAGCGCACACCTGCCGCCTTGGGAAACTTCTCGGTGGGGAACCATTTCATCAACACCTCGAATTGCGCGGGCACCGCCTTGCCCTGCGCGTCGACGACGTACAGATGTCCAGTACTCGTGAGCAGATTTCGCGGCATCGGCACACCGACCGACACCGGATCCTGCACCCGCGCCACACCCGCCGTCTCCGTCAACGTGATCGGCACGTCGACCTTCGTCGGGGTGGCCGACCGCGCCGCGCTACCAACGGCGAACAGGGCCAGCCCAACCATCACTACAACATTCAGCTTCTTCATGGCTTCCTCCCTTCGTGCTCTTCGTGCTCTTCGTGGTTACCTGACACTTCGCAGGACGCTCTTTGCCTCCTCGCGGAGCCATTCGAGCGGGTCATTCTTCGACATCTGTTTGACGGCCTTCAGCGCCGTCTTCGACGGCGCTCGCCGGATCATTCCCAACACGGCCAGCCGCACCCAGCGGCTCTCGCCCTTCAGGCCGGGCAGCAGCGCGTCCGGCATGGGCTTGATTGCATACCTGCCGACCGCTCCCAGCATCTTCAGCTTGAAGTATTGATTCGGCCCGGCCATGATCAGCTCTGCTTTCTCGGCCCCGACCTTGTTCCCGGCCGCCAGCAGCGTCACGATCTTGTCCACCACCATCACTGGCGGCATCTCGCTGACCGATTTGACCAGCGCCGCGGTCTGGCCGGCATCGAGGGTCGGCACCGGCTTCGGGCCACGCGGCCGGATCGGGAACCGCATCCGGTACATGGCCAGCGCCTGCCGGGCGCCGCCGGCCAGCCAGCCACTCTTTCGCTTCGCCGCGACCGGCAGCCACTTCTTCGGGTCCTTGTCGATGTTCCGCAGCAGCATTCGCCACTCGTCGCGCAGCTTCGGATCCAGCAGCTTGGGCGGGTCGACGTTCGGCCGCACGATGGGCGGGTCGTTCGCCCGCCACTGGCATTTCCCATTGCGTATCGGCTCGATGATGATACTCCAGTTGATGACCGTCCGGCCCGTCTTGACCGTGTAGGTTGTGGGCGCCCGAGAGATCATCCGTGTCACGGTGACGGCTTTGTGCACTACCATCGAGAGGACGGGCTCTTTCCACTTGTGCGTCACCTTCACCCCGCGCTGCGGGAGGCCGGCTTCGCCCGCCGGCCGCCAGTTCATCCGCAGCCAGAGGTGCTGGATCGACGCGGTCGATTCCGTCTTGATGGCGAACTTGACGTACGCCTTCTTCGTGCCGGGCGAACAGTCCGCCCGGCCGTTCGCACGGTACGACCAGTGCTGCATGTACGTCGGCACGTCGTCGTCGTGGACGAGCCTCCAGTCCTTCGGCTCGTTTTCGGCGACGTAGATCTTGATGTCGTCCTTGTAGTGGAACCCGAACGGCTCGCGGCGGCAGCCGGCGCCGGCGCCAATGTGCACGACCGTGCCCGGCTTCGGCGGCTTCAGCTCGTAGACGATCTCGCCGATCTTGCGGTACTTGCCCCGAATCTGCCCTTTCTGGAACCAGATGCCCTTGAACGAGTGCACGTCGCGGAGGAAGTCTTTCTTGCTGCTCAGGTCGACGTGGATGAACTCCGTCTCGGTCTGATCGCCGAGCTTGAACGTCATCTTGTTCTCGCCCGGCTTGAGCGCGGGGAGCGACGCCGGCGCGAGCTGGAAGCTCGTATCCATCGCTATCCGCTCGAGCCGCGAATCGCTGGGTTGCTTCTTCGCGGACAGCTCGAAGCGGACGAGGTACTCGTAGCGCTGCACGACCTGCGCGGAGAGGTCGACGACGGCCCGCGTCGCGCCGGTCTTGTCGTTGGTCCAAACGGTCGTCCATGTGCGGCCCTTGTCGACCGAGACGCTGATTGCCTGAGCGTCGTCGGCGTTCCTGCGGCGGAACGTGGCGGCGACCACGGCGGCGCCGACCGGCCTCGGCGGGCTGGCCCAGTTTGTCGGCCAGCCGACGATGATGTAGGGCAGCTTGACGCGGAAGACCGCGTACGCGGGCGCCCCGACCTTCGCCGGCATCAGGCCGCGTTCGTCCTGCGCGATGTTTTCGTCCTGCCAGACGCCGGCCGCGTACTCGCCGGTCGACTTCCGCAGGTCCGGCTGCCAGATCAGGTGCCCGTTGCCGTAGGTCTTGCCGCTGACGTGGTTCTTCGGCCCGGCGGCGACGTCGATGTAGCCGACCTTGGCCTCGAACGCCACCGTCTTTGGCCGGTAGTTCCACTTGCCTTCGTTGTAGAAGTTGCGGATATAACGCATCCCGGGCACGAGCGTGATGCCCATCCGGTGTTGGTAGATGCTGCTGTCGTGCTTGAAGTAGTTCACGTTGTTGCCGCCGGTTCGGCTGGCGAAGTAGCTGGCACAGATCACGGCCGACTCGTACGGCACCTTGGGGTCTTTCGTCGCCGGGAAATACGGCGTCGACGGATTCTTCTGCTTGAGGAACAGGCCGATGGGATCGCGCTCGATCTGCCCGATGCTGGCCACCGTCTTCCCGTCGGGTAGCAGGCAATAGCCGTGCTGGTTGGCGTCGTAGAAGTGATACCCCCCGTCGTAGTAAACCTCGGCGATGGAATGGCCGCCGATGCCGGCGCCGCGCGCTTCAAGCCCCGCCGCCTGCCACAACGCCTCGACCGCGCCCCGGTTCCCGAAGCAGTACGTGTAGCCGTAGACGTTGATCAGCTTGACCGGGTCGTAGACGACGCCGTACGTGAAGTCGTTCGCTCGTCGGCCCTCGCGCGGGGCGGGCGCGTGGTAGACGTGCTTGCGGAGGAAGTGATACACGGCCTCCGCCTTCTGCCGCTGCGTCATCCCCGGCTTGATGATATCGGCGATGATGCTCTCGACGCTGGTCGTGTCGACCTGGCCTTCGCGGAGAATCTTCGGCGTCCGCACCGCGGCAGCGAACGTGGGCGAAGCCAGCGCAGACACCATTGGGATCATAAGACACAGCATGGTCACACGGGGGCGCTGGAAGGCCATGGAGCAGCGTGTCCTTTCCAGATCGGGCGGATACGGCCGGCTCGTGGTATTAGACCGCGGACGGTGACGGAAGTCAAGCCGTCGGCGCACCCTGTCCGGAACGACTTGCCAGCGCCGGGCAGCGGAAGTAGAATTGACCGGTGCGGCAGTGGAATTGGTGGGTCTCGGACCTCGTGGGCGGCAGGAGCGGACGGAGGCGGGCGTGTCAAACGAGCCGGAAGCGAAACACAACCTTTCCCGGAGCGTGGCCTGGACCGCGCTGGCGGCGATTGTCGTGATCGGCGGCGTGCTTCGATTTTGGCAGATCGGGCAGAAGGACCTGTGGCTGGACGAGTCGATCAGCGCCATCGCCGCCGACGTGTCGCTGCGCGAGACGGTGACCAGCGTGGCGAAATACGACGCGCACCCGCCGCTGTACTACCTGGCGCTGAACCTGACGACCCGGCTTACGGGCCGCGACGAGGCCGGGCTCCGCTCCCTCTCGGCGGTCGCAAGCATCGGCTGCATTGTGTTGACGTACGCGCTGGGCGCCGCACTGCTGAGCCGGACGGCCGGGCTCCTGGCTTCGGGCCTGATGGCGATGTCATCGTTCCAGCTTTACTTCGCACAGGAAGCGCGGCTCTACGCGTTCGTCACCCTGCTCGTATTGGGGAACACGTACGTGTTCGTGCGCATCCTGAAGTCGCGCCGGACTACACCGGGCGCTGTGTGGCCGTGGATGGTGGCGTACGCCGTGCTGACGGCGGCGGCGCTGTACACGTATTACTACGCGGTCTTCATGATCGCGACGCACGCGGCGGTGTTCTGCGTGCTGTGGTTCTGTGCGCGGTTCCGGCCGGGCGCGGACGAGGAGCGCTGGCTCCTGACCGCGCGGCGCGCCGAGGCGCTGTGGCCGATGGTCTTGGCCGCCATGGTGCTGGGCGGCATTCTGTTCGCGGTCGCCTGGGGCAGGATCCTCCTGGACCGGGTGGAGGAGATGGGGCAGGTGACCTCGCGGCCCTACGGGCCATACGAGGTGGTGGCGGCGCTGCGGCAGTTCCTGACCGGGATGGTTTTCGACCGGGCCGCAGGGAGACTCGACTGGTTTACCCTCGCCTCGTTCACCGCGGTGGCGTTGCTGCCGCTGGCGGGAGCATTGTACGCGGCGAGGCGGATGCCGGGCATGGCGTTGGTGCTCCTGTTGTCGACGCTGCTGCCGTTTGCAGGCGTTATCCTGGTGACCCGGCCACATGTGTTCGAGGCGAAGCACGTGGCGTTCGTGGCGCCGATGTTGCTGTTGATGATCGGTGCAGGCTGGTCGCGCTCGCGGATGCTGGTCGGGGTGTTTGTGGTGCTCCTCCTGGCGCTGAACGCCGGAATGAACTGCATATACTTCCGGCCGGACTACCAGAAGGAGCCTTGGCGCGCTGTAGCGGAGAAGATCGAGGCGGGCGCACGCCGGGGTGACGTCATTGTGCTTAGCCCGGCGCACACGGTGCACGCTCTCCGGCGCTACTATCAAGGGGAGTTGCCGATGGTGTTGGCCACGGGGGTGGATTCGTTGCGGTCCCTCGGGGCCATGACCCCGCAGCGGATCTGGCTGGTCGAGCACGTGAGCGCGGTCACCACCCCAGCCCAGGGCATTGCGGAGTGGCTGATGGCACGGGCCGGACCGGCGAGCCGGATCCCCCGGGCAGAGACGTTCGACGGCTTCTCGACGTTCCCGACCACCATCAGGGTCCGGTGCTTTCCCTACAAGCCGACAGGCGGACGGTAACCCGGGAGCCGGTGCCGAGGGTGCCGTGCACGGTGAGTTCCCCACCATATTTCCGGACTGTGGACCGCGCCACGGCAAGACCGAGGCCGCGCACGGTCCACTCGCCGCCAAGCTCGTCCGGCTCCCCTTGGCTGCTCCCACTTTCCCCCGAGCGCTGAAGCCACTCGGACACCTTGCCGACATCGACTGGCGGAGTCCCTGTTCCGGTGTCGGAAACGGTGACGGCCACGAACTCCCCGGTGTGTTCGGCCGTCAGTCCCAGCACCCCTCGGCTCGGCATTGCGTCGAGCGCGTTGTCGAGCAGTCCGATGAAAACCTGCTCCAGAGGGGCGATGTCGGCTTGCACCCTCGGCAAGCTCCCATAATTCTGATCGATCTCCACTCCGTGCCGCGCGATCCTTTTTCGACAGAGGAACAGGGCTTGGTCGAGCGCCGCGGCGACGTCGGCCGACCCTCTCTGTTCCGGCGGATCGGGCGTGCGAAGCAATTCCTGAAGTGCTCTGACGAGCGCCGCGATCTTGTGGCCGTATTCGCTGCTGGTCTTGAGTGCGCGGCGGAGTTCGAGAAACGTCCCGGCGTTCATAGCGTTCGTGGTGACGCTGACCACCCCCACCAGCAGGTCGTTAATCTCGTGTGCCATTTCGCGGGCGACTCGGCCGGCCAGCGCCTGGCGTGCGAGTGCCTCGAGTTTGTCCGTTTGTGACCGGTCGTTGCTCACCCGCTGGCCCTCCGAACCCTCCGGGTTACGATACGGCCCGGTCGAGGACAAGGTCAAGGTTGAACGATCACGGAGCGGATTTCACTAAAGGGTGGGGTTGAGTGCAACCGAAGATTCTGGGCTATCGGAACTTGTCTTCGTTGGCGCGCCACCACTTGAGGCAGTTCTCGAGGGCGGCGCTGCCGGTGCCGAAGTCTTGCCCCACGATGCCCCCGACGGCGGTCGCGGCGGCGGCCCGGGTGGGCACGCTCGGCCACGCCGCGTTGAGCACACCGACCAGCTTGGGCACCGACGGACGGTCCTTGACGCGGGCCAAGTACCGGGCGACGGCTATGGCCAGGGTGTTGTTCCTCGAGCTCAGCGCCGAGTCAAAGGTCCGGCGGAAAAGGGGCAGCAGCTCCCGGTCGCCATATTGTGCGAGGCCCTGGATGGCGTATTGGAAATCGGGCTGCGGGCGGATGCTCACCCTGGCCGCCTCCGCCAGGAGGTCCTTGCGTTTCTTCTTCTGGTTTGCCTCCCACCAATCGTGCCACGCGGCGATGCCCTGGGCGCGCGCCTCGGCCGTGCCGTTCTCGAAATCAACCTGGGTGCGGGAGCCGGTCGTTTTCCGGAGGGCAATGTCGACGGCGAACCGGACGGAGGGGTCCTTGTCGTCCAGCGCCCGGATGAACGCGGGGACGGCGCTCAGGACGCCCAACTCGCCGAGGCGGTACGCCGCGAGCCGTCGGCCTCCCGGGGGCTCCTTGCCGAGAAGCTGCTTAGCGAGTTCAGCGGCCCGCGCGGCTCGGCTCTCCGGGCTGGTCAGTTTATCGGAGAGGCCGGCGGCGGCGCGTACGGCGCGGCGTACGGCGCCCAGTTGCTCCATCGGCAGGAAGTGCCTTGCGGTCTTCACCTCGTAAAACTTCAGGTCGCTCTTCGTCAGCAGCCAAATGCCGTTCTGCTTCTGCTTCAGTTGCACCTGGCCCGCCTTGGGGAAGCCCGGAAAGCCGACCTCCACGCGTTTTCCTCTCAGGCCTGGGTGACCCTTCAGCACCTCGACCGTGATGAGAACGGCGACGTCCGTGCGGAACTTCGCGCCCATCTTCAACAGCTCCGTGTCCAGTTCACCTTCGGTGATGCTGATCACCTGGCCGATCAGGACCAGATCGGCGTCCTTCACCAGCTCCTTGAGCTCTGCGGCGCGGGAGGCCGCCGCAACCGCGGCAAGCGCCGCCGCCGCCAGGCCCGTTCTCAAGATTCTCTTCATTGCGAACTCTCCCAACTTCCTGATATGACCGTATACAATTCTAAGGCCGCGGCCGCCGGTTGGCAAGGGATGGCCGCGGCTCAGAGCGGGTACTCTGATCGTGGGGTGTTTGGCGGAAACCGGGACAGCCAGCGAGTGGCAGTCCCTGGTTTCCGCCGCTCGCGGCGCCGACACACCGGCGAAAAACGGTGACTGGCACCAGCGGAGCGACCTGTCCGCCGAAGCCGGCACGGCGAAGGCGGGAGCGGAGACGTGCCTGTCACCGCTTTTCCCGCGGCTCAGGGGCGCGCCGGCCTGAGTGCCGCCCCGATCGCCACCACGTGCTGGGGCATGGGAGGGACGTGGACCGTCCGCCTCAGCGCGCGTTCGAGGGCGCTCCTGACGCCGCTGTTCAGCGCGCCGCCGCCGTTGAAAAAGACGTCGTGCTGGCCCATGGGCTTGGCCATTTGGGCAATCCGCGAGGCGATGGCCGCGTGCAGCCCCGCGACGATGTCTTCCTTACGCGCCCCCTTGGCGATGAGTGAGATCACTTCGCTCTCGGCGAAGACGGTGCAGGTCGAGTTGATCGGCGCGGGGTGCTCGGCGCCCCGGGCGAATTCGCCCAGCTCCTCGGGCGGCACGTCGAGCACATCGGCCATCACTTCGAGGAACCGCCCGGTGCCCGCGGCGCACTTGTCGTTCATCACGAAATCGCAGACCGATCCGTCCTCGTGGAGGAGGATCACCTTGGTGTCCTGCCCGCCCAGATCGACGATCAGGCGCGGCGCGCCCCACGGGCAGCCGACGTGGTAAGCGCCTCGGGCACCCGCGGTGATCTCGGTCACAGTGTCGTCGGCGAAGTCGATGATGCGGCGGCCGTAACCGGTCGCCACGATCCGGTCGATATCGTCGCGCTCGATTCTCGCCTGCTCCGCCGCCGCGCGGAGCGCCTTCTTCGCTGCGGCCCCTGGCTCCGCGCCGGTGCGCACCAGCGAATGGCCCGCGACCGAGCCGTCGCGCAGGATGACCGCCTTGGTAGCGACCGAGCCGATGTCTATGCCCACCGTAATGCTAATACTCGACCTCCAGCAGGCGCAGGCCGTGCGGCGGCGCGGTCGGGCCGGCGGCGGAGCGGTCCTTCGAGCGAAGAAGGTCCGGGATGCTGTCTGGCTCGCGCTTGCCGAGGCCGACCTCGACCAACGTTCCCACGATGGCCCGCACCATATTGTAGAGGAACCCATTTGCGGAAATGGTGATCTCGATCCGGGAGCCGCTTGCTTCGACGTCCAGCCGCGTCACCGTCCGGATCGAGGGCTTCCCGTTCGGCTTCGACTGAAACGCGGCGAAGTCCAGCTCGCCGATCAGATGTGCCGCGGCAGCTCGCATCGCGTCGGTGTCCAGCGGCTGCCGCGCCAGGTACCAACGGTTCCGCTCGAGCGGGCTGCGGACCGGCCGGTTCAGGATCGTATAGCGATATGTCTTCGAGATGGCCGAGTACTGCGCATGGAAGTCGTCCGGGACGTCCTCCGCGTCGAGGATGGCAACGTCGGGCGGAAGCTTGGTATTGATGGCGTGAACGAGATCCTCCGCCGGGATGTTCGTGTCGGTCTTGAAGTTGGCGGCCTGCCCGGCTGCGTGCACTCCGGCGTCGGTTCGGCCCGAGCCGATCAGTCTGACGTTTCGTTCGCCCGTGATCTCGGCGATGGCATCCTGGACGGCCTCCTGGATGCTCACCCCGTTGGGCTGGATCTGCCAGCCGGCGTAGTCCGTCCCATCGTATTCGATCACGAGCTTTACATTACGCATCGGCCGGGCCATGTTGCTATACTGTTAGTGCGAAGTCAAGCAGAACCCCGAGGGCCGTAACGTGCTCCCTGTCGCCGCGTCGAAGCTCCTGATCGTTGAAGGCGTCGAGGACGACCCGCTGATGCGGGCCCGGGCGGACCGGCTGAGGACGGGAATCACCACCCCTGACGTTCGGCACGTCGACGACCCGGCGCTGAACCGGATCATCACCGGGGAGTTCTTTCCAGGACAGCATAACGGCATGCAGGGGGATTTCGAGCCGATCGTCATCTTCAACCGATTTCGCCTCGACGACAGCGATGAGGAACGGCAGCGCCGCAAAGAGGCTTATCCCGCTCTCAACCAGCTCAAGTTCAACGGTTACGGCGGCTTCGACTGGCGTGAGTCGGGCTCGCCCGCGTACCGAGAGCGGACGGGGCTGGTCTGCCAGCCGGCCTGGGCGATCCACTCGGTGACCGGATGCCACTTCCGCTGCGCCTATTGCCACCTGTCCCGCGTCCTGAACCTGATGCTCAACATGGAGGACTTCGTCGGTCGGTTGGACGAGTGGATCAAGCAATGCCCCAGCCAGACGCTGTTTCAGCACGACAACTACACCGACATCGTGTGCTTCGAGCCCGAATACGGCGGGACGAAGCTCCTGATCGACTACTTCGCGAGACAGCCCGGGCGGGCGCTCGAACTGTACGTAGGCAAGAGCGACCACGTCGACTTCATGCTCGACTACGATCACCAGGGCCACACGGTGTGCTGTTGGAGCTTGAGCGGCCGGACACAGAGCACGCTGTTCGAATATCGTTCGGCGCCGATGAAGGCCCGCATCTACGCGATGCGGAAATGCCAAGAGGCCGGATACCCGGTGCGTGTGCGGCTCTCCCCTATCATCCCGGTCAGGAACTGGCGGGACGAGAACCGGGAGATGATCGAGCTCCTGTTCGAGAAGGTGAGCCCGGACGTCGTCACGATCGAGACGATCCGGTTCCTTGATTACGACGAGATGTGCGAGATGTTCGACGTGTCGCTGCTCGACGGGGAGTTCCTTGCCGCGATGAAGGCGGCACAGGGCGTGGAACATCTTCAGGGCTGCGGGGTTCCCGACGCATTCCGAGCGGAGGTCTATCAGTTCCTCTTTGCCGAGTTGGACCGCTGTGCGCCGGACACCCCCGTCGCCTTCTGCCGGGAGGCGCGGACGATGTGGGAGCGCTTTGCCGGCTACTTCGCCCGGAAAGGCCAGCATCCGGATCGCTACACGTGCAACTGCGGGCCGTACAGCGCTCCTGCCAGCGCCGGTGAGTTGGCAGCCACCGTGAGATAGAGGTCCCACCCATGCGAGTGCTCACGTGCAACATCCGGTTGGACAACATCGCCGTAGATCAGGACAACCAGTGGGCGTACCGGAAGGACTGCTGCCGCGACGCCATCCGTTCGGTCGAAGCTCACATCATCTGCGCCCAGGAGGTCGGCCGGGCCCAGTCCCTCGACCTGAAGGCCGGCCTGCCGGAATACGAATGGTACGGGCTGGTGGACACGGTCGAGGGGCGCGCCCCGATGAACTCCATCTTCTTCCGCCGTGAATCGTTCGAACGGATATCGGCCGGGGCATACTGGCTCTCCGAGACCCCGCACGTCCCGGGCTCGAAGTCGTGGGGCAGCGACTGCACCCGGCTCGCCAACTGGGTCCGCCTGCTCGACGTGGAATCGGGGATCGAGCTCCGCGTGGTCAACACACATCTGGACCACGTGAGCCAGTCGGCTCGAGAGAACCAAGCCCGGCTGATCAACGAAGACGCGGCCGCGTACCCGGAAGAATATCCGCAGATCCTGACCGGCGACATGAACGCCGCCGGCGACAACCCGGTGATCGGACTGTTCAGAGAGGCGGGCTGGCGGGATACGTACGAGGCGATCCACGGACCGGGCGACCCCGGGACGACGTTCCACCGCTTCCTCGGGCCGGACCTGGACACGAAGGGCGCGAAGCTGGACTGGATATTCACCAAGGGACGCATAAAGGCGCTGGGGGCGGAGATCCTGCGAGAGCCCCGTGACGGGCGCTTCCCCAGCGATCACTACTTCGTCTCGGCGGACGTCGAGCTCCTGGAATGAGCCGCCCTCCGCCCCCGCAGGATGCAGCGATGAGCCGTTCAAAGGCCAACGTCATACTGATCGTCGCAGCGGCGGCGCTGACGGGCACCGTCGTGGCGCTGGCGGCGGCGAAGCAGTTCGCGTTCACCGGGTCCACAGACTGGCTCGACCTGGTGTCGGACAGGGGCCAGTGGGATTTGCTCTGGTTTCCGTTCGCGTATTTCGCGGTGTTCCTGGTATTGCTCGCGGTCGTGCTCCGCGGAGCGGACACGGCGGGCCGTGGGGCGACGGCGCTGGCGGTCGGGCTGCTGGTGCTGGCCGGCTTCGCCCTGCACCTCTCTATCGGTCGCGTCGCGCCGGGCGGATCGGCGGAAGCGGCTCTGGCCATCCCCCGCACCAACATCTTCTATCACAACGCGCGAGCGATCAGCAGCCTGGACGATTTCCTGCGGCACTACGAGGATCGGGCCGCGGAGGCGCCCGTGATGGCGACCCGGACCCATCCGCCGGGGCCGGAGTTGTCTTACTACCTCGTGCGCAGCCTGTATCGGTCGCAGCCGTGGCTGCGGGATGCCGTGCTCGAGGCGTGGGGACTGATCGATCCCCCCCAACGCGGCCTGGATTCGCCAGAGGTCCGGGCGCTGTTCTCGAGACTGGCCATGGACGAGACCGAGGTGGACGTGGCCTGTTGTCTGGCGTTCACGTTCAAGCTGCTCGCCTGCCTGGCGGTGATCCCCACCTATCTGCTGGGGTCAGCGCTCCATTCGCGCCGGACGGGGCTGATGGCGGCGGCTTGTGTGGCCGTGTTGCCCAGCGTCCATTGCTTCAGCCCGGGCCTCGACCAGATCTATCCACTCCTTTCCGCGACGATGGGCTGGCTGGCGTTGGTGGCGGTGAGGAGGCGAAGCGCGGTCGTCGCGTCGTTGTTCGGCCTGCTGCTGTGCACATCCCTGCTGTTTTCTTTGGCGTTTGCGGTGGCCGCGGCGCTCATCGGCCTGGTCATCGTGGTGTCATTGCTGCGATTCCGAAGCGACCGGAGTGCATCCGAATTGATCCGCGCGTACGCTCCCGTCGCGGTGGCGGCGCTGCTGGGCTTCGCGCTGCTGGTCCTGGCGTTCGGCGTGTTCTGGCGAGTCAACCTGTTCTCGGTCTGGGCGCGCTGCATGCGAGAGAACGCGCAGTTCAACGTGATGTCGCGCCGGTCGTACGCGATGTCGTTGGTATCGAATCCGTGGGAGTTCTTCGTTTTTCTCGGGCTGCCGCTTGCGTGTCTGTTTGTGATGTCGGTGGGCCGTTCGGTGCAGGTCGTCCGGAGCGCGTGGCTGCCGGCGGCGGGCGTCCTGTGCCTGGTCGCGCTGATGCTGGCCCTCAATTTGACGGGCACGAACCGGGGCGAGGTGGCGCGCCTGTGGATGTTCACCATGCCGTTCTGCGCGGTCGCGGGCGCGTGGTGGCTGGAGGAGCGGCGCTCGGCGTGGTGGCCCTTCTGCGCGCTGCTCGCGCTCCAGATGGTCCAGGTTGCCTGCTTCCGGGCGGCTCTGGACGCGCTCAGCCTGCACTCCGCTCAGTAGCGAAACGTGGGGGCGATCCCAGTCTGTTGAGCACGCCCTACTTCTTCGCCGGCTCCTTCTTCCAAGGCAGCTTGCAGCCGATCTGGACGTCGGCGCCGCGCTCATAGGCGCCGATGTCGATGGCTTTGCCGGCGATCTTCGCCTTGCCCTGCGTCTTGGCGCCGGCGTCAATGCACGCGCTGCCTTCCCGGAGCCGTAAGTCCCCCTTCTCGCCGTCGATGAACATCGGGGCCTTCTTGACCGTGCCGGTCACCTTGAATCCGTTTTTCTTCGCGAACTCGACCAGGCCACCGCCCTGCTCGACCTGGCTGCCCGGGGCGGTCATGTGCAGGCAGTTGTTCTCGAACACAAATCCCTTGAAGGCGTTGTTCCTGAACGTGAACAGGTGCCGGCGTCGGATGACGAAGATGTTGTTGCGGAACGTGATGTCCCGCGTGCGGTTCTGGCTCTGGATGATGTTGCCCATCTTGTGGCCCGCGGGGACGTCGTTCACGAACGTGTTGTTCTCGAACAGGTCGTCGCGGCAGAGGGCGTCCTGCTCGGTCCGCTTGCTCCACAGGATGACCTCGCGGTAGCCTGAGCCGCGCGGGCCGTCGTAGCCGTTGTTCCAGAGCACGTTGTTGCGGAACACGGCGTCCTTCAGGTTCATCAGGCTGAAGCCCTGGGCGTTTCCGTGAAGGATGTTTCGCTCGACAATCGCTTTCTTGATGCCTTCGGGCTTGGCGTCGCCGTTGAGCTGCGTGCCGCTGTTGCCGCGGTTGTGCTCGCTGGTGTTGTTGCGGATGATCGGGTAATGGCAGCCGGCCGCCAAGTAGAGCCCGTGCGAGCGCCGCGAGTGGTGGAGGTGGTTGTTTTCGATCACCAGGTACGGGGTGGCGGCGCAGAAGATGTTCTCGCCCTGGGAGTGGTGGACCTCGCAGTTGCGGATGGTGACGTGGTGGCCGGTGCCGCGCTTGGCGCGGCCGTGGTGGGCGGAGATCTTCATCCCATAATGGCGCGTGCCGCCGGTGATCTCGAAGCCATCGAAGACAATGTAGCTGAACCCGTTGTTGGTCACGCCCCAATCGGAGGCGGCAATGTCGATCACCACGTGCTCGTTGTTGTAATTCGTGAAGGTGATGGGCTTGCCCTTCTGGCCGTCGCGGCTGGGTGCGAGGCCGACGATGCCGTTCGTCCGGCAGCGGTACTCGCCCTTGCGAAAGCAGAGCGTGTCGCCGGGCATTAGC
>Ga0114922_10002308_pt1 | contig 17888 bp, 16 predicted proteins | sample AartaG_FD_100975 | JGI IMG/M metagenome (GOLD analysis project Ga0114922, IMG submission 100975) | Deep subsurface microbial communities from Aarhus Bay to uncover new lineages of life (NeLLi) - Aarhus_00045 metaG | ecosystem: Environmental > Aquatic > Marine > Oceanic > Sediment | place...
GCCCGTTAGGAAGCGGTTACCCGTCTGGACACCGTCCGGCGTATCTCCGCTCCCTCACGGTCGCGGTTCTGTCTTGCAGGCCTGATCGGCAACCCGCAGATTTACGAGTGACGCGACACTAGGTTGCGGTCTGGCCGAAGATCGGTAATTCGACAAGGCCTCCGCGCTGATCGAAACACTCGATATCGATGGCGTCGCCCTTGTGGTCGTCGCCGCCCGTAATGACGATGGTCTTGCCTGTCTCGGATTCGATGCGAGAAATATCGGCGCGCTTGCGATTCAGGACTTCGTGAGCCACCTCGTTCGACACCGTGATCCTGATTTCCTGAACATGCTCCTGATGTGCCGCGAACTGGATGAATCGCGACACGTCAAGCGACATCGACTCCGGCGTCTTGACCATGCCCCGCCCGCGACAATGCGGGCAGTCCGAGTAGATGCTGCGCAGAATGGATGGTCCTCGCCTCTGTCGTGTGATTTCCACCAGACCGAACGGACTCATGTTCAACACCCTGACCCGCTCCTTATGCCTTCTCAGCGCGTTTTTCAGGGCGCTGACGACCTTGCGGCAGTTGGCCGACAACCGCATATCAATGAAATCACAGACGATCAGTCCGCCCAGGTCGCGAAGTCTGAGCTGCCTTGCGATCTCCTCGGCGGCCTCCAGATCGATCTTAAGCGCCGTTTCTTCGGCGTTGTCCGGAGTCCTGAACCGCCCGCTGTTGACATCGATGGTGACCATGGCCTCGTGCGAGTCGATGACGATCGACCCGCCCGACGGCAACGGGACATGGCGGGAGTTAAGCCGGGCGATCTCCTCCTCGATGCCGAGATTATGGAACAGCGGCTCCTTATCGATGTGCAGCTCGACCTGGCTGCGCGTACGCGGCACGGCTATGTGCAGGAATTCCTTGACCTTCTTGAGCGTTGCCTCCTCATCGACCACGATGCGCCTGAAGTCCGACGTGTAAACGTCGCGAATGGTACGCGTGACCAGGTCCGATTCCCGATACAATTCCACTGGGGCGTGCAATTTCTTCTGACGATCGGTAAGCGTCTTCCAAAGCCGCGTCAGATAGTTCAGATCTCGCTGCAGCTCACGTTTGTTCTGATCCAGACCGGCGGTCCGCAGGATGAACCCCATACCATCCGGAAGCTTCAGTTCGTTGAGCAGATTTCGCATCGTTCGCCGGGCGTCCTCGTCTTCAATCCTGCGCGATACACCCAGCTTGCTCATGCCCGGCATCATCACCAGGTATCGGCCCGGAATGGAGAGGTATGTGGTCAGCGCGGGACCCTTGGTCCCAACCCCCTCCTTGGTGATCTGGACGACGACCTCCTGGCCCCGGCGAAGGCACTTCTGGATCGGCGGGCGGTCGCGACGGGACATCTTGCGCCCGACGTCCTCGCTTTCAATGGTGCGGTCCTGGAAATAGCGTGTGTGAAGATCGGAGATGTGAAGGAAGCCGTTTCGCGCAAGGCCGAAATCCACGAAAACCGCCTGGATGCTCGGCTCGACGTTGGTGACCCGACCCTTGTAGATGTTACCCACGTGCGAAATCGCGCTTTGACGCTCGATAAACAACTCCTCGAGCCGCCCGTCATGGAGCACCGCGATGCGGCATTCCTCTCCGGCCGACATGTTGATCAGCATCTCACGCGTGCCCGTCCTGGCTTCTGTTTCATCCGTGCGAACCTCGGCCTCCACCGCCTCGTCCTGGTCACGGCCGTTCTCCTCATCCTGGTCGCGGCCGTTCGCCTCGCCGATGTGGGCCGAAACCGGGGCGTCAACTGGCTCAGCAGAGGTTTCGGACGTGGGGCGGCGACGGCGTCGCCCTCCGCGGCGGCGTCCGCGCCGCTTCGCGCTTGGCTTCTCCGGCGAGACAGCCTGAATGTCTGATTCGTCCGGTGCCTCGCCTTGGACCTGCCGGTCCGCCGGGGGTTCCCGCGTCGGGCGATTCGGTGTTTCCGGCGGTTCTGTCGACGGCTGATCCGGTGCCTCCGCCGCGATCAGATCGGTGGGAACCTTATTCGCCGACTTCTTCTGAACCTTCGCCTTCTTCTTTGCGGCGGGTCTGCCGGATTTCTTGATGGTTCTCCTGCGGGTCGCCGCCTTACGGAGTGGGCGGCTCGAGTTCTTACCCTGGTTCTTATCGCCGTTACCGGCTGTCGTCTCTATCGCCATTGGACCTCCATCCGGCGAATCCGATGGTTAATCGTCTTCGCATCGAACCCCAGTGCGGCTGCAACTTCAGACGGCCTGACGGTGCCGCGGTCTGTCACCCTCAACCAGAACTCCAGCGTTTGTCCCACCCATTGAATATCAAGGAGATATTCCTTGACGTTGATGGTGCGGGGCGCGCGGCCCTTGTGGTCAAACCGTCTTATAGGGACGACGTCGGATTGGATCAGTTGCTCTACGCTTTCCAGCAGAGCCGGTGTCGGCGGGCCGGTGTCCAGACGGTAGCAGGCGGATTCCGGTTGCAGCGGCCGGCCCGCAGGCAGCGAGCAAGCCCGCGTCATCTCAATCCCGCGTGGCGCCTGGGCGGCAAGCCCGTGCAAGGCCTCCTCCGCGTCCACAGCCTGCGACATCTCCATAATCACCAGTTCGGCGTCACTGGCCATCCCAACCGGGCGAGGCAGGGGCAGACTAATGCGCGGGTGCGGGTTGAAGCCCTCAGTAAAGCGGACCGGCAGCCGGGCGCGTGCCGCCGCGCGGCGAAACATACGCATCGTGTCGTGATGCGAAATGAACTTCACATCCCCCACGACGCGATAGAAAAACGCCACGGTGAAACGTTCGGTGGAATTCGACACACGGTCCGCTTTGGCTCTGACGCTGCCGGGGGCTTGAGTTGCGAGACCGCCGCGCCGGGAAGCGCCCGCGACTTTGCCTGACCTTTCCATGCCGAGGCCGCCATCGTCCCAACTAGAACGGATCCTCGGGCAGTATTTTTTTCGTCTCCGCACGCAGGTAATTAGTGACCTGCCGCTCCGTCTCAAGCCTCAACGCGCGGCGGGCAACCCGCTGCGCCTGAGTGATCGTCACCAGACGAATAAGCTTCTTGACCTCGGGCACGTTGGCAGGCGCCATCGAGAAAGTGCGCAGCCCCAGCCCCAGGAGCAGAAGCGTGTATAACGGTTGACCGGCCATCTCGCCGCACAGGCTGCAATCCACGCCTGCCCGGGTACACGCCCGGATCACATCCCGCAACACCATCAAAAGGGCGGGGTGCGACGGGTCGTAAAAGCGGGATACCCGTTCATTACCCCGATCAACCGCCAGCATGTACTGTAGCAGATCATTCGTGCCGATGCTGACGAAATCCACCTCCCGGCAGAATTCCTTGACCTGCATAGCCGCCGCCGGCGTCTCCAACATCATGCCGACCGGAATGTCACGTCGAAACGGAGTTTGCTGTTCTTCCAGGTCTTCCATCGCGTCGTGCAGCGTCATCTTGGCCTGGCGGAATTCCATCAGGCTCACCAACAGCGGGAACATCAAACGAACGTCCCCCTCCACCGAGGCACGAAGAAAAGCCCGCAACTGCGTTTTGAACATCTCCAGATTCGCCAAGCTGTATCGGATTGACCGCAGCCCCAGCATGGGATTGCGCTCCTGTTCGTACCGCTTTTCCTGCGTGTACTTGTCCGCGCCAAGATCGAACGTCCGTATTGTGACGGGCTTGCCGCCTGCCCCGATGATCGCCGCCCTGTACGCCTCGTACTGCGCCTCCTCCGACGGAGCACCCTCAGGCCCGAGGAACAAGAACTCAGTCCGGTAAAGCCCGACGCCGTCGGCGCCCTTCTCTACGCTGATTCGAGCCTCGGGGGGAAACTCGATGTTACCGACCAGTTGGATCCGCACGCCGTCGCCTGTTACGGCCGGCAGCTCCTTCAGCGTGCTAAGCTCGTCGGACAGGCGGATAAAACTCGCTTCCTGGTTGCGGTATTCGTCCAGCGTCGCATCATCGGGATTGGCGACGATCAACTGGTTCGACCCGTCGATCACCACCGTGTCACCACCGCTGACACGTGTGGAAACGTCGTTCAATCCGATGACCGCCGGTCGTCCCCACGACCGCAGCAGAATGGCCGTGTGTGAGGTGGCGCCGCCGACATCCAAGGCCACACCAACCACCAACGTGCCTGTCAGTTGCACCGTCTGAGTCGGCGTCAGATCGTGAGCGATCAGGATGGCCGGCGTAGTCAGGTGGGCGAGGTCTTCGCGCGAGTCGCCCAGAATATTGCGAAGCAATCGGCGCTCGATGTCGCGAACGTCTCGGATTCGTTCGACCAGAAGCGGGTCGGACATCTGCAGAAAGCGACGCTGGTAATTGCGCATGAACGTGCTGGTGGCGTAGGAGGCGCTGTAGCACCGGTCGGAAATCAGGGTCTGGATGCTCCCGCGCAGGTTGTCGTCGCTCAGCACGCCGATGTGCCATGAAAAGACGTTGGCGGCGTCGCGGCCCATGTGTGTGTTAAGCCACTGGGACTGTCGCTCGAGTTCGTCAATCGAGGTGACCACGGCCTCGTCGAAACGCTCGAGTTCCCCCGCCACGGCCCCCTGGGAGACGGTCCGGTATGGAATCCGATACTCTTCGGCATCCAGCATCACGGCCTCGCCGATGGCGACGCCGGGAACAACCGCGATGCCACGGAGGATTTCCATCATTCACCGGACACCTCAACTGGGGTCAGGCCGACTCCCGCCCGGCCACGACCGCTGCGATCACTGGGCTTCGTCCACAAAGCCACGCTGGACCAGACCGACCAGCGCAGCCACTGCCGCCTCCGCGTCTTCCCCCTCGGCGCTGATGCGCACCTGCGAACCTTTCGGCGCATTCAGCAGCATCAGATGCATCGGGCTCTTGCCGTCGATCACCTCATGACCCTGTGAGATGTTGGTGACAGCGATGTTCGCCCGAAAAAGCTTCGCCATATCAGTAAACATCATAACAGGCCTGGCGTGAAACCCTTCCGAGTTGACCACGATCACTTCACGCACCACGACAAGACTGTCCGCCAACGCCCAACCCTCATCTTAGTCCGATCCGCTGCCGAACGGGGCGGATGACGCGCCAGATGGAGCATCCAAAGCGCGCGGGCACTACCGCCACGGCCACCGTTGGCTTGCCGCCCCCAGCTCCAAGACCCCGTTACCCCTCTTGAAGTTCGTCGGCTTCCGCGATCAACTCGGCAATGGCTTCACGAGTATCCGCCTGCCTTAAGAACCGCCGAAAGTTGTCTCTCTGGAGATGGCGAAAAACCTTCTCCATTGCCGCCAAATGGCCTTCCGCGTCACTGATTGGGCTCAACAGCAAGACCACCGTGTAAACGGGCGCGCGGTCCAAGGCGGCAAAATCCACGCCCCGGCTGGATCGACCGATCGTCGCGACCATCCGCTTTACGGCAGCGTGCTTGACGTGCGGCACGGCCACGCCCTTGCCAAACCCTGTGCTGCCTTGCTTCTCACGTGCGATCACCGTCTGCACGATGCGATCGCAGTCCGAAGGATCGAATGCGCCGTGTCTTCCCAGCGATTCCACCAACTCGCGGATTACGCCGTTGCGATCCATAGCCTCAAGCTCAGGAACCACCGCTTCCGTTATGATCAGGTCGGCAAGATTCATCCGTTCTCCGGCTGGGGAGGCTTCTGCGCAAGCCGCCACTCCACTAAGACTCCTCCAGCGGCTCCTTGCCCCCGGGGTGCCGATGGTCTCGAGACTTCCCCTTGTGCTTCCTGAGCTGACGCTCGACTTTGTCAACAATTACGTCAATCAGCGCGAACGCATCAGGACCCGCCTCTTTGGCGATGAATTCGTGCGAGCCGTCGGCCTTGACGATCACCTCGGCGGTAAGGTGGTCCGATTCGTGGTCAAACACAAACTCGATCGACGACACTCGATCATAAAACCGTGGCAACTTCCCGCCTTTGGTTTCCGCGTATGCCCGAATCTCATCCGACACCTCCACATGCCGCCCGATCACTGATATCTGCACGGCCAAAATCTCCCGTTCGCGTCAGACGCTGTCCTGCGCGACAGCCGGGCAAGCCCAGCCAACCCGGCGTGCCCAGTGATACAACGGCCCGTCAAACGATCTCCCGTTGGACTAACAAGTCCTAGATTTCCGGCGGCGGAAGTGCCTCGCCGGGCTTCAGAACGCCGCCGCTGATCGTGTAACGCAGCGCCTCATCAATCGAGATATTCAGATCGATCACCTCCGACCGCATGACCGTAATGGTGTATCCAGTCACAGGCGTAGGCGAACTCGGGATGAAAACCGTCATCATTTCCTGGTCCACTGACTTCTGGATCACGTCCAGTGGGGATCCCGTGGCCAACCCCAGCGACCATACCCCCTTCCGCGGATACTCAACTGCAACCACCCTGGAAAACTCGACCTTCCGTTCCGAGAACAAAAAATCCGTCACCTGCTTGATGTTGGCGTAAACCTGTCTGATCAGCGGGACACGCCCGATCAAACCTTCTCCCGTGCGCCAAGCCCTGCGACCGACGAGGCTGGCCAGGAAGTAACCCAAGAAGTATACAAAGATGATCGCGATGGCGAAACCGAGGACGTTCAGCCGGTATTTGGCGAACAGAATCTGCCACAGCGCATCGTTTCTCGCTTCGGTGACGGCCGGCAAAACTTCATCTTTGATTTCCGCTCTTCTCTCGGGATCCTCAGCTTGCCGGAGGTTCTCGACTGCCTCCTCGAATCTCTCCAGCACTTTATATTCAACAGTGAGCCGGCATCCCTGCTCGTCCCATGCGGCAATCGGTTCGCCATACCGAATCGCGTCCTCCTTCCCACGCAACCAGCCTTCCGGGGGTTTCTCGCTGAAGGCGGAGCACATGGACATCATCGCCCGCGTGACGTGAACCCCGAAATGCGTCTCGACGAGCCGGTAGGCCCAGATGATCACCGCGATGGTCAGGAGCGTGGGCAACAAGGCGGCCAGACCTCGGAAAAAGAACCGTCGGAAATCATCCATAACACACGCTGCTCCTGCAGGTTCGGTATCGTTGGCCCTCGACCCTAACGGTCACCAAAAACTCGACCTGCATCACCGCGTCGAAAAGGCCGAGGAATCCTTGATCTCTCGCGAGAATGCAATCTATTGAATGCGCGGTTTGCCGTCAACGCTTGCCCCAGCCCAACGAAGAACCTAGCATAAACTCATGGTTTACACGGTTCACACCCACGGGAAAAGCGCTAGTCCCCGTCGAGCGCTGCTCCTGTCCGGGGCGCTACTCGCCTGCTCGACCGCCGTGGCAGCCTATACATCGTCGCACGCCCTGGGGAGCCGGTTCACACCACCGGGCTGGTCGATCTCGATGCAGATCCCGACGGGCTTTCGCCGGCTCGACACCGGAGCGGACTCCAACCATGCAACCGTCGAACTCGAACTGGTCGTCTCCGAAAAAACCCTGGCCAAAGTTGTGATTCTCCGCCACGACATCGGGCCGCAGGATTCCGTGGAGGACATAGCTTTGGCGGTGTGTCAGAGACAGTTCCACGGCCTGGCCTTGCTGGGCACCCTCTCGGACGTACATGCCGCCGGCGTAGGGCCGTTCGATGGGGCTGAGGTGCGCCTCTTGGATCACACAGGATATCCGATAGCGATCATACGGGCGGTGGTGGTCGGCCAAATCGAGGCGTACTCGTTCACGCTCCTGGTCGCAGGTGAGCCGAATCTCGCTTACCGCCGGTTCGACGCCCTCACGCGGACGGTTCGTCCAGGTTAGCGTAACGCAACCACGGAACTCGATTGTTCCATCTGAGTCGCCCGGCGCTGCTGCGTCTTGGCCCTCTGTGAGACCCATATCCGTCGGACAGCGAGCGGACTGCTCCGGGAACCTCCGATCGACCAAAGCCGGAGACCGGCCAAAACGGTTTCTCTTTGTCACGCCGAGTCGTTACACTTAGGATCGTTCGTCCAGGGCTTGGTCGGCGAGGCGCGGGGCTCCGGCGGAACCATCGCTTCTAGAGGTGGGCAGTTGCGGCAGTCTCGCTCCGCTCGTCCTGCCATACGCGGTGACGGTTGTACCGTTGCATCGCCGATACGCCGCGGGGATGTGAAACCTATCTTCGCTGCCGCGCGGCAGGACGCACCCGGCTTGCCACGGACGGCGGATGTGGTCTCATGCTTTCACGGAAAACACGTCGAGGGCTCGGTATGACCAGCCACAGTGGTTCCGACGGGCACATCGGCACAAAGGCGCAACAGCGACATCGGCGGGCGTTCAGCCTGCTCGAGCTGTTGGTCGTGATTGCGATCATCGCCATACTGATTTCGGTAGGGTTTCCCTCGTTGCGCGGAGCCCGCCTGCAGGCGCGGCGGATTACGTGCGCCGGACATCTGCGGCAGTGGGGGTTGGCTCTACAGATGTACCGCGATGACTATCGAGATTACCTCCCGACCGAGGGAACGTATCTGGATCTCGAAAAGCCATACACCTGGTTCAACGAACTGCCCCCCATACTGGACGTGCCGCCCTACAAGGATGTGGAGAAGATCGGCGATCAGATCCGCGAGTTCCCCAACCTTCATGTGTGGATTTGCCCTTCAAAGTACTTGAGCGATCTTCACAAGAGCACAACCGGCAAAAACCAGTTTCACTACGGCATGAATCGCGTTCTGGACGGCACCGGGAAGAAAGACGGCGGATCGATCACGCCAGGCTTCCCGGACCAGGGAGACGATCCGATCCAGGCCCGCCGGTTCGCCAAGAAGCTCAATACGGTCTACATGTTCGACATCTATCCGAACAGCCCCCACGGCGACCCGGGCGATGCGGGGGCCTTTCACGAGGGCTCAGCCAACGTGTTGTTCCTGACGGGGCGCGTGCAACACTTCTCTGCTGACAACTTCGTTGTTGACGGAGACCGGAAGCGCGGCGAGATCATCTGGGACAACCCCGACTTATACTGGGGCTATCTTCCGCCGAAAAAGCCCTAAGCGGCCATAGTACGCAAGGGGTGTGGCGTCGCCTCTCAACGGTGTCGGTGGGTTCTTCCATCTTGGAGAGATGATCTTGCTGGTGGGCATTCTGTCTGACAGCCACGGGCGCCTCGATACGGTTCGACGCGCCCTGGCCCTGCTCAAAGACGCCGGTGCGGATTATTTGATCCATTGCGGCGACGTCGGCGGGACGGACGTGTTCGACCAGCTCGCCGGATGGCGATGCAGCTTCGTGTGGGGAAACAGCGATTGGCCTGACGAGAACCTGGAGGCCTACATTCGGACGCTCGGTCTTGCACTTCCCGGCGACGTGCCCTTACGTTTGGCCCTCGATGGCAAGACTCTTGCCGTGTTTCACGGTCATGAACCCGCGTTCAATGCGACGGTCCGGCGTCTGCAAGTAGACTATATTCTGCACGGCCACACCCACCGCCGGTGCGACGAACGTTCTCGTAGCGGCAGGATCATTAACCCGGGCGCCCTCCACCGCGCCGCCCCCAAAACCGTAGCCACGCTCGATACCCGGTCGGACACGCTGACGTTTCACGCGGTCTCTTAGCTCGACTTTCGCCATTTTGGGCGACCTCGCGCCAGCGCTTGCAGGTTGACTATGGTATCGGAAATGGGTAAGTTAGGATTGTCGGTCGGAGGGGTTTTTGCCCAGGGCGGCGGTCCGGCGGCCTTGGTTGGAATGAAAGGAGCGGTAGTCATAAGGGTGAATTTCGGAATGAAGATGTGTGTCGCGGGAATCGTGGGCTTGCTGGCTGCGGGAACGGCCTTGGGCCAGGACGGGCCCGGCTCGATCGCGGCCTGGGGAGACAACGGGCAGGGCCAATGCGATGTGCCGGCGCCGAACATGGCCTTCGCGGCGGTGGCGGGAGGCTATCTGCACAGTCTGGGCCTGAAAGCCGACGGCTCGATCGTGGCGTGGGGATGGAACTACCACGGCCAATGCGACGTGCCGGCGCCGAACACAGACTTCGTGGCCGTCGCGGGGGGGGGCTCACACAGTCTCGGCCTCAAGGCCGACGGCTCGATCGTGGGGTGGGGGGCCAGTCCCGGTGGCCCGCCGGGTCCGAACACGGACTTCGTGGCGATCGCGGTGGGCTGGGAGCACAGTCTGGGCCTGAAGGCAGACGGCTCGATCGTGGCGTGGGGAGGCAATAGCTCGGGCCAACTCAACGTGCCGGCGCCGAACGCGGACTTCGTGGCGGTGGCGGGAGGCTATCTGCACAGTCTGGGTCTTAAGGCCGACGGCTCGATCGTAGCGTGGGGACTCAACAGCAGAGGCCAATGCAACGTGCCGGCGCCGAACACGGACTTCGTGGCGGTCGCGGGGGGTGACTGGCACCACAGTCTCGGGCTCAAGGCCGGCGGCTCGATCGTGGCCTGGGGATACAACGGGGAGGGCCAATGCGACGTGCCGGCGCCGAACGAGGCCTTCGCGGCGGTCGCAGGGGGCAGGAACCACAGTCTGGGCCTCAAGGCCGACGGCTCGATCGTAGCGTGGGGACTCAACCACAGAGGCCAATGCGACGTGCCGGCGCCGAACACGGACTTCGTGGCGGTCGCGGCGGGCGAGCACCACAGCCTCGGCCTGAAGGCCAGGTGCCATACTGGCGACGAGGAGATCAAGAAGGTCGTTGCCAAAACCAAGTGTAAGAAAGGCGAGGTCGAGGGGACCATCGTGCAAGTTAAGCTCACGGGGGGTAATGGCGACGGAGGTTATTGCGTCACGATTCAGGAAACCGATGACCAGTCGTGCGGAAATCTGGACAAGAAGGGTAAGGCCACCGTCAAATTCATCGATGTGCTCGACCCCGGAGACTACACGGCCAAAGTGGATTGGGATTGCGGCGCCACCGCTAGCGAGGAGTTTACGTTGGATAGTTGTTGAACGCATACCCTGCAGGTGCCCCAGGTCCTGCGACGGGTGGTCCAGGTTCTGTAGACATGGGCGGACGGCTGCTTCGTGCCACGCACGCGACCAGGCGTGACGCGGGCCGAACGGAATTGGAGGCACCCACACATTCGCACCTCAGTTGGTCCCCGGCCTCGTGCATCCAGAGCCGCCAAAGGCGAGGTAGGCTACGTGCGGATTTTCTCCAGCAGCCCGGCGTTGATGACCGATAATCACTGCACACAACCCGGTTTTCAGTCCTGTTACCCGCGATGGATGTGTTGAGACGTCATGGAAAGGAGTCCATGATCCATGGCCGACGCCGGACCTAAGCCCCGATCCAGATTGCAGATTCTGAGCCCGATTCTTGCAGTGGCGGTCTGCGCCTTCCTGTGGTCCGCCTTGCTGACCTTCGATGTCGGCGATTGGCCCAGCCCGCATCAGTTCCCGCACAACGAACCGGCGGTGAACGCCTGCGGCAGGATCGGCGCGTGGCTGGCGCTGTGGTCGCGGCATTATCTGGGCGACGGGGTTTACCCGCTGTTGCTCTTTGCCACCTTCGCCGCGCTTACCAAGCTGATTCGCGGTCGCGTCGGAGGCGTAGCCGAGCGCGCCTTTGGGGTGGGGCTTTTGGTGGCGTCCACCTCGGTGTCGGTGCATTTGATTTCGTCCCCGCACGACGCGGTCTTGCCGGTCGGCAACGGCGGGGTGATCGGGTTGGCCCTGGGTGAGTTGCTGCTGAAGCACGTGTCGGGTTTGGGAACGCTCATCATCCTAACGGCCTGCGTGCTGGTGGGCCTGGTTTTTGCTACGGAAGGCTGGGTGCTGCGACTACCGACCCTGATCGGACGTGCCCGTCAGGCGGCCGGAAGTAGCGCAAAGTTCACGTTTGCGCGTACCGGAGCCGCAGTGCCGGCACGAGCCACCGCGCACCCGGCCGGCCCCGGCGGCGCTGCGGGGGGGGGGCCGGCCGTCCGCCGCTCAAACGCGTCAGTGAAAATCAACGGGCTTAAGAAGCCGTCCTCCTCGCCCGGACGATCCGGCAAGCGCACGAGCGACGACGATCAACGTGAGCTGTCTTCTGAACCTGATCACCGGCCTGCAGAGGCCGGCTCGGACGATGCTGCGGCACAACAGCGTGACCGGGCGGAGAAACCCACCGACGAACGCACCGCACGAAGTGGGGGCGAAAACGATCCACCGCCGGACATCAAGCCCTGGGACGCCGACACGCCCTGGGACGAAGGCGAGCCAGGCTCGCGCCCAGACAAGCCGGTCGTGGTCAATTTCCCACGTCCACACAAGATATCCCCGCCAACCGCCGCCTATCCAGGCTGCATCGAGAACTGGAATCTGCCCAGTCTGTCGCTGCTGGATGATCCGGAATACAGCTTCACCGCCCAGCAGGAGGCAGTCGTTCGCAAAAAGGCCAAGGTGCTGGAGCGTACGCTGGAGGAATTCCGCCTGGACGCCTACGTCGTCGAGATCGACACAGGCCCGGTGATTACGATGTTCGAACTCAAGCTGGCTGCGGGCATCAAGGTGTCGCAGGTGGCCTCGCTGTCGAACGACATCGCCCGTGCTCTAAAGGCCCCGGCCATTCGCGTCGTCGCCCCCATCCCCGGCAAGAACACCGTGGGGATCGAGGTGCCCAACCTGGAGAAGGAGAAGGTCCGCCTCAAGGAGCTGATGCTGCTTTCGGGCGAAAAGGCGCACAACATGGCCCTGCCGATCTTCATCGGCAAAAAGGCCAGCGGTGAGGTTCTGCTCAACGACCTTTCCCAGGCGCCGCACATTCTCATCGCCGGGACGACCGGCTCCGGCAAGAGCGTCTGCCTGAACTCGATCATCGTCAGCCTGCTGATGACCAAACCGCCGGACCGTGTCAAGCTGATCCTGGTCGATCCCAAGATGGTCGAGCTGAGTCGGTTCAAGGACGTGCCGCACCTGATGTGCCCGATCATCACAGACATGGCCCGTGCGGAGAAGATCCTCGAATGGGCGGTCAGCAAGATGGACGAGCGGTACGAACTACTGGCCGAGGCCGGCGCGCGACACATCTCCGGCTTTAACGCGCTGGGCAAAGAAGAAATCTACGAGCGATTCAGACCCCGCAACGAACAAGAAAGACGCCAGATCCCCACCCACATGCCGCACATCGTCATCATCATCGACGAACTGGCCGATCTGATGATGACCGCCGCCAAGCAGGTCGAACATCATCTCTCGCGTCTGGCCCAAAAGTCGCGGGCGGTCGGCGTTCACATCGTGGTGGCCACCCAAAGGCCTGAAGCCAAGGTGGTGACCGGTTTGATCAAATCGAACCTGCCGTGTCGCATCGCGTTTCGTGTCGCGTCGCGGATGGACTCGCGGATCGTGCTCGACCAGAACGGCGGCGAGGTGCTCATGGGGCAGGGCGACATGCTGTTCCTGCCGCCCGGCTCACACAAGCTGCTACGTTGCCAGGGGACGTTCGTGGAGGATTCGGAAGTGCAGGCGGTTCTTGACGATCTCGTCGTAAAAGGCAAGCCGGAGTTCCACCCCGAGCTGACGCGCTTGAGATCCGATGACGCCGAACCGACGACGGAGCGAGATCCGCTCTTCAACGAGGCGGTCGAGATCGTGCTCCAGACCAGGCGTGGCAGCGCCAGCCTGCTGCAGCGTCGTCTTACGATCGGCTACTCCCGCGCCTCGCGTCTGATTGATCAGATGGCCGACGCCGGCATCGTCGGCGAGTACAAAGGTTCCCAGGCCCGCGAGGTGCTTATTACCCCAGGCGAATGGAAATCGCTCCAAAAACAGATCGACGACGATGGCCGCCTTGACAACGCCACGGTGCCTTAGTTAGTGTCGCGACGCGCGCGGTGTGGGCGTCAGCCGGCCTGGCACTGATCGAGGGGCTGGGGCAGGGTCCACCGCCGGCGCCGTCGGTTGTTTGCGAACCTGGCGCGCGGGGGTGTTCTTGTTGAAGCCACCCCGGTAGTTGTGCATCGGGCGAAGGAGTTCGCTGGGAGATTCTGCATGCTCAGGGATTTTGTGGCTGGTGCGACGTTGTGCTTTTCGCTGTCGGTGGTTCTTGTGTCGCCGGTGGCGGCGGAGAACCCCTTTGACGAACAAATCGACCAGATTCGCAGCCTGAACAACTTCGGCACGCTGCAAAGGGGCATCGTTCGAGACTGGATGGAGTTTGAGGTCGAGGAGCTTCTTGCAGGTCGGGCCACTCTTGCGGCTTTTCGCACCAACTTCACGAGGCAACGGACGAATCCGCAGAGCTCCCCCGAGTTCGTAGCCGAGTTCGCCGGGCGGAGTGCTCAGGCGGCGGTGGAAGCATTCGGCGATGCGACGGTAGCCGTCCCGGCGGCGGTGGCGTTGGCTCGCGTTCTGTACGACTTCGATCATGCGGCAACGATCGATGGCATGGTCCAAGGGTTGAAATCAAGGGTCCCCGGCGTCCGTTTCCTGTGTGCGAAGGGGCTTTCGAGACGGCACGCCGATTTGTCCGCAAGCGCAACCCAGTTCCGCCAAGTTGCCGAGGCGTTGGAAGAGGCCGCCGTCAAGGAAAAAAACGCGACCACACTCGGCTGGATCTACCGGGCGCTTGCTATTCCCGGACGCGCGGGTGACGCCGTCGTGTTCGATCGTTTTATCAACATGTTCGACGCGCGGTTGACGACTATGCGTGCCGGTGCGGACTTCGTTGATGGGGCGGAACTGGAGGCGTTTGAATACATCCGCCAAGCTGCGGCACAGTTGGCCCCCGCCCAAAAGGAAAGACTCGTCGCACGCTTGGCCGTGTTCTTACGTCTGACTGCGGAACGGTATCCTGCGGACGATGTGAGGTTTCAGGAGCAAGTCTACATCGAGCGAACCCTGGAGGCGATCGAGGCCATTCTGGAAACCGTCACCGGCACCGGGGGGGGGGTGCGCGAGGCGATTGGATCCGGTGGGCGCGACGACGCGAAAGTCCGGGATGCCGTGGCGGCCGCTGCCAGGGCCTGGGTCGGCAACGAAGAGGTCGAAGGCGCCCTCAATTCGACCCAGTGGAAGGTTCCGCGAGGGGCGCCATAACTCAGACATTCCGCCCGTGTGTGACCGCGTTGTCGCCTTGCCACACGGGTACGGCAAAGATCATCTTTGCCGTCCGCATCACTCGCCCATCGACCGAATGAACTCCAACGCCTCATCGACCGTCGGGACCGCCACGCCACGCTGGCGGGCGACGTCGTCTATATCACGCAGCTCCAACAGGTCCTCGAACCACTCGCTTTCCCGAAGTCCGGCGCGCAGTCTGGCGGGTAATGTCCCCTCCTTGAATTCCATGGCCAGCATGTGATTCTCGACAAGAAAGGCAGTGCGCGGTGTGATCAGCCCCTCCAGAGCATCCATCGCGGCGGCGACGTGATCCTGCGGATCGATACCTTTACCCACATCGTGAAGCAGTGCCGCGAGGACGAACTCCTCGTCGTATGGAAACTGGTCGCGGGCCAGGTCAAACGCTTGCAGACTGTGGTACAGCGCGTCGCCTTCGGGATGAAACTCGGGGCTTTGTTTCACACCGTCCAGACGCTCCAGCAGGAGCTTGTAGATCGTAAACGGGTCGGCCCAGGTCGCCTGGCCCTCGCGAAGATCGTCGAGGTTGACGTCGGGGTATTCGGCCCGGATCAGCCCCTCGAGTTGCGGTATCGTGTATCGTTCGATGGCCTTGCCGGTGATCGAGCTTTTGAAGACGTAGTTCACCAGGTTGCGGGCGTACACGGTCAACTCGAACCGGGTCTTGGCACCGCGGCAGGTGTGGTCGGTCACGTGAACGTGGGTGAAGACGCGCTCCTCGTTGTGCTTGATGACGCGTTTTCGCTCGACCGTATAGACAAGCCGATCCTCGTCAAGGAGGGTCGTAACGGCGGAGACGTTGTCGCTGAAGACGTGGATGTCGATGTCGGAGCCGGCCCGTACGTGCCCGGTGGCGACGGAGCCGATCAGCCTGGGGTTAAACGCCTCCAGCTTCCACATCAGCCGAAGCGCAGCGAGGCGCATCTCCCTCAGGTTGGCGAAACGCCGATTGCCTTCGTGCAGGGCGGTGAGTATCTCGATCTGGTCGCGGATCTCCCGGTTGGATGGCAGGTTTCGCGGGTGGTACTTCGGATCGACGCCGAACCGCCGAGCAGCCTTGCGCTTGGCCGAGTAGTACTCAGACTCAACCCGCTCGTACATCATGCGGGCGGCTTCGACGGCGATACGCTTGCGGGTTTTCCTGTCCGGCATTTGAATGCGGAAAAAGAAAAAGGGGTCAGGTTGATTTATTTAAATCTCACGACTATCTGAGCCGCAGGCTTTAGCCTGCGCGATGCTTGAAGTAAATAAATCAACCTGACCCCTTTTTCGGCCCGCTGCTTGGGCGACGGATTGTGCCAGTGACGCGTCCACCGGTCGGCTCGGGTCGTTGTTGGGCTTCAGTGCCGAGCCGACGATCGCGCCGTCGCACGACTGCAACAGTGACGCCACCGTGTCAGCCGTGACCCCGCTACCGGCCAACACAGGCCGGTCCGGCACCGCCTGTTTCACCCGTGTCAGGTCGTCGCGATCAACGGCCGACCCGGTAGCCGGTCCGGTCACAATCAGCCCGTCCGCCAAGCCTCGATACGCGGCATCCCTGGCCGCCAAAACGATGTCGGTCGTGTGCATGGGGGCGGCGTGTTTGACGAAAACGTCCGCCAGGATCGCGATGTCTTTGCTAAGCAGCTTACGATACGCCAGCGTCTGGTGCGCCTGCCCCTCGATCACGCCCTGATCCGTTGCGGCCACGCCGACGTGGACGTTGACGCGAATAAACGCCGCCCCCGCGGCTGCGGCAACACCCAGCGCGCCACGTGCGTCGTTGCGCAGAGCGTTGATCCCGATCGGAATGGAGACCGCCTGCCGCACGTGGTCGGCGACGACGGCCATGCACGCCAGGCTCGCAGGGGGCAACGCATCGCGTGCAAAAGGCACATCGCCGAAGTTCTCGATTACCAGTGCGTCGAAACCGGCGCCGGCAAGAACCACGGCTTCGCCGACAGCCCGGTCTATGATGGCGTCGATAGGCATCTCATGCCGCGCGCATCCAGGCAACGCCGGCAGGTGGATCATGCCGATCAAGGTTTTGTCGCGGAACTTGTACACGGTTAGTCCGGCTACCCAGCGGACGAAGACAAAAGACGGCCCTTCTTCACCGGCGAGTCGCCGGTGCCACACGTCATGCCACACGTCGTTCGTTATTCGCTCTTCGACATTCGTCATTCTATTTGGCCTTGCGGAACACGGCCACGACGTCTTCCACCGGCACCACGAAGAGCTGGTTATCGGCCTCGAAGTCCACCGGGATCGCATGTTTCGGGTTGAACAACACGCGGTCGTACTGTTGAATGGGGAAGTCGTCGTCGTTGTCAACCTGAGCCGAAACCGCCACGATGCGCCCGGTGATCGTGGGGATTTCGATGGAGTCGGGAAGCTCGATTCCGCCTTTGGTGCGCTTTTTGTCCTCGTCTTTGCGGATCAGCACCCGGTTGCCGACCGGCTCAACGGTCTCGAGCGTCACTCCCTGAGCGTTTGCGGGTTTTGGCATGGTCCGTTCCTTCATATCATTGGGACCATCATCGGCTTGTTTCACCGACATGTCCCACAAAGAGTGCCTATCCCAAAACTGTGGGACAGGTTTTCTAACCTATCATCTGACCGGCTGGAAAGCCGCGTTAGACCGGCAGAGCCGGTCCCACAGGGGTTTTGGGATAGGCTCTAATTCTACACACACACCGCCCGTTCGCCAACCGGCCTGGCTGTCGAGCCAGCGATTCCGTAAGTATGTTCCGTGGGCGTTGTGGGACAAGGGGTTACGCTCGGATTAGGGGAGGAGCAAGTTCGCGATAGGTTTTAGGGTCGGTTTGGGCGGGGAGGCCCCGGCCTCAGCGTCAGCGAGGTTGCTCTGGTGGCGATGGAGGAGGTTAGGGGGGAACGCAGCTTCGAGTCATCGGGCAAGCATCA
>Ga0114922_10002309_pt1 | contig 17881 bp, 14 predicted proteins | sample AartaG_FD_100975 | JGI IMG/M metagenome (GOLD analysis project Ga0114922, IMG submission 100975) | Deep subsurface microbial communities from Aarhus Bay to uncover new lineages of life (NeLLi) - Aarhus_00045 metaG | ecosystem: Environmental > Aquatic > Marine > Oceanic > Sediment | place...
AAAAGGTATATGTCAACTGCAGCGACTATCTGCCCGAAAAAATAGAATATTACGACGCCGAAGGGCAATTGGCCGCTGTGCTTGAATTGGACAAGTACACACAGCCCGGCGATGCGGCGCCCGTACCGACAAGGATTAGCATTATCCACTCGCCGCGTCTGCGCCGTGTCGCAGCGGGCCACGAAACGGACACCGTGGCCGACATCACGCTCAAAAATGTCAAATTGTTTGAGCCTTCGGCGAAACAGCTCGCGGGTCTGTTTGCCCGTCCCCAGCCGAAGGGTTTTGAACATGTTTTCAAGTTAAACGAGAATTGTGAATTTATCCGGCAGTAGTGAAAGGCAAGGTGTCCTATGGCAAGGGTCAAATTAAGCGAGCGGATTACCGAGGGATTGTTTTTATTAGATGGGGCGATGGGCACGCAATTATTTTCTCGCGGCGTCGAGGCCGGCCGATGTAACGACTATCTGAATATCGAATCGCCCGATATTGTCTTCGACATACACACGGCATATCTGCAGGCAGGCAGCGATGCAGTCATCACAAACACATTTGGTGCCAATAAATACGCCCTGACCCGGCACTGCCATGCCGACAAGGTTGCCAAGATAAATCTTGCAGGAGCCGCCCTTGCGCGCACCGCGGCCGGTGACGACAAACACGTCCTTGGGGATATTGGCCCCTGCGGCGATTTTCTTGAGCCTTTGGGCAACGTCAAGCCGAATGAGCTGCGCGCCACCTTTGCAGAACAAGCCGGGGCCCTTGCCGAGGGGGGTGTTGATGGCTTTATAATCGAGACGATGACCGCCATTGAGGAAATAACCATCGCGATAGAGGCGGTTAAGTCCGTCAGTGCCCTGCCGATATTTGCAAGCCTCGCTTATGACCCGGCCGGTGAGGGATTCAAGACGATGATGGGAATAGGCCCCGAAACAGCCGCCCAAAAGCTGGTGCCTTTGGGAGTCGCCGCGATAGGATTTAACTGCGGCACGCTGGATATGGCCGGCTATGTGAAACTTGCGCAGGTCTGTGCGGATGTGATTGGCGCCGAGTCGATAGTTTTGTTGGCTGAACCCAACGCCGGCAGGCCGGAGTTGGTGGATGGAGGTGCCGTTTATAATCTTTCACCTGAAGATTTCGCCGCCGCCTGCGGGCAAATTTGCACCGCCGGTGCAAAAATCATCGGCGGCTGCTGCGGCACAACCCCGAATCATATCAAAACAATGGCGCAGAGAATAAAGAACAAATAGACTGCTCCCTATTCCTATTTCAAGAGCTGCGGGTTTAGCCGGTGAGTCTCCAGACCCCTACATGCAGCAGGGCGGCTACGAGGAGCATGACGAAGCTGAGAGTGCAAAACAAGATGACTACTTCCCTGAAAAAGCGCCTCAGAAAGATGACTCGCATCTTTGTGGCTTTATAAATAACAGCCACTGAAAGAAGCAGTGGAAATATCCAGAGCAGGTTCTTTGCATCCATCCCGATGTTTTCAGGTGCCGTGAAAGTGGCTACGAGAGTTCCGAGTTCACACATCCTCATCTTCTCCGATTATTTCGCCTCTTCCGGCATATGCCATGTACACCGCACTGATGATGCACAACAGATTGAGCATTCCGGCAATACTCGTATATATCTGGCCGATATCGGCAGGTTTTCCGTAACTGGTATATTGTCCTGTCTTTGTTATTTGTCCGAGCATACCGACCGCCGGTGAGGTCATCATCTGGCCGATATACCAGGGCCAGGCCCCGACCGGGTCAATCACTCCCACCGAGCCTATGTACAGGCCGGTGATAAATGTAAGCGTGATTGTAATAAATATTATGACGGCCCGTTTTCTCTCCTTGATGACGAAGTGTCCCGCCCCCGGCACGGCCCAGGCAAGCACCGCGACGATCACCAGGAAGAGTCCATGGTCGATTTTAGATTGCCTTGGCATTACGATGCTCCGGTTGGCTGTTGCTTGTCGCTATCGGTCTTCGTGGCGGCGGGTCTATAATTCATTCGCTTGAATATATTGTCCGGCCCGAGATGAATGAGCGACAGCCTTTCGGCCCGGGCTGCATCTATCATAAGGGCGGCCTGGGCCTTCTTCCGGTGATAATCCTGCTGTGTCACGACGGTGCGTGAGATATCTTTGACGACATAGTAACATGCGCCCGGCTTGAACTCGATGACGGAATTGAGGTTGGCGGCCTCGGTTTTGCCGGCAGGGATGAGGGAGTACAACTTATCGAGCAGTCTTTTTCTTTCCATGCTGTTTCTGACGTATATCGCTGCTGCGGGATTATCCTCGGACTGTGCCCGGGCGGTGCGTATATCCATGTCAGAAAGCCTGATTTGCTGCGACAACCTGTCTGGTTGCAGGTTCACAGTCGAAGGATCGTTTGGGTCGTGATAAAGCCTGTTAATCTCGCCCAGAGCCCCGGTCCAATCCCCCTTCAGGTCTATCAGCTTTACAAGCTCATAGGCCCGTGCCCCGGCCGGACGCATGGCTTTTTGCAATTGTATGTCTTCAGCAACTTTGTCTCTGACCGAATAGACGCTTTCGGTTTGCTCGGTTTCATCGAGGACAACCCCCTTTTTGTTGAAGCCGGCGTTCAAATCAGCCGGCTCAGATGCATTTTCTGCCTGGATTACCCTGACTATGGCAACTATTGAACCGAACATATCCCTGGCCGGCCCGATGTTTTGCCACATCTTTGATCCGGGCACACCCAATGGCCCTGCCTGACCGGCGCCAACCTCATCGAGGGCGAATACGACCTTGCTCAGGGGGATGACCTTTTGATTTTGTCCTTCGATTGCGAGTCTGCCCAGATACGTGTCGGCGGCTACATCTGCGGCGCTGAGCACGCCCGTTTGGCCTGTGAGCACCTTTATTTTGTACTTGTCGCTGAGCTTTGCGGCCGCTTCGGCATAATTGCCCGCGAGTTTGTCTGGTTCGGCATTACCTGTCCGGGCGGCATTTTCGCTTGTAAAGCCTGTCTCGGTCAGTCCTATGGCCTCATTCAAAATCATGTCGGCCTGTCTGTTGGTTTTGGTCTGTATCATAATTCGCTGGATTTGGCCGGCGACCTCTGCGTAGCTCCTTGTCTTTTGGACCTTGGAGGCCGGGTCGTTGGGGTCTTCAAGCTGGTCGTACTTGAACAGCGACTGATAGTCGGGCAATTCCAGATTTTGTCGATAGAATGCTTCGGTTTCGTCCGGTGTCGGCTCGGCTATCAGAGTCCGCACGTCGTCCAGTTTCATGATAAGGTACTCAAGGGTGATTCTTGGGGGCTGCTCGTATCCGAAACCGTACGGGTTGCGGTCGTCTATCCGGCCGGGTGGAAATTTTTTGTACAGCTCAAACTGCTCGGCGAGCTCTTGGGGTGTGGGCTCGGGCTGGGCGGCGACAAAGTCGGAAGCGTTTATTCTTACAAACTCGGCATCAATTTTTTCTCCTTCGCGTCCGACGGCGGCTCTAACCTCGCTGATTGTCACATCCTCATTGCTGGTAATCATCTTGGTATAGGCCATGACCGCCCAGAGGTCCCCTGCTATCCGAAAAATTTCTCTCTCTGGAATGCCGTGGTTTTTGATTATGTAGTCAACCAACTGCTTCGCATCAGCCTGGCCTTGCGTAAGCTGAGGTACTATCTGTCTGAGTATCTGCTTGGCCTGGTTGTTTGTCGTAACGCAACCGGCCTGTTTCGCTTCAGCCCTTAGCAAAATCCAGAGCAGTTCACTTCGGCCAGTTGCCTCGCTGAAGAAGGTATCTATATCCTTTGTACTCATCTGTAGCCGGCCCTGGATAACGGCTTGTCTCATGTTGTCACTTAGGTCGGCGGCAATCCGGGTGTCCGGGAACAGCAGTTGTGCAAGCAGTCTGGACGACAAATCCGGCAGGCCGAAATGGAGCAACTGGTGGAACATAAGCATCCTGAGCACATTAAGGTCGGACTGGGCCTGGAGGATGTCGGCGCCTGCTATTTTGCCTTTTTCGCCGAAATACGCGACTGTCCTTCCGCCGGCCCCTATCCTGCTCATTATCTGTTGGAAGGCGGTTCCTCCGACGAAGGCTATCATGATGAAAATGACAACAAAGGCCATCAGCTTTCTTTGCTTCTTACGTATCCATTTAACGACTGAATGCATAATGCCACCTGTTCATACAAAAGGACCATTTTTAACTCATTTAGAATCTTAAGAGTATATGCAATCGGGATGCTTTTGCAAGAAAAATAGCGGCTGGTTACTTTTTTGGCAAATAAGGGGGTGCAGGCTTCTCTTGGGACCTTATGATTTTAGTTTTTGCTTGAATATCGTGCATTGGGGCACTTATCATATTCGGTGCAGCATCGAATGAAAGGTGATTTATGAAATCCGGTATAAACAGTCGTCAAAGATCGGCCCAGGCCTTTGCCGAGGCGTGCCAAATCCTTCCTGGTGGGGTTAATTCGCCGGTGAGGGCATTCGCCGGCGTTGATGCAGGTCCGCTGTTTATCGCCAGGGCGAGCGGTTCGAAGCTATATGATATCGACGGCAATGAGTACATTGACTATGTTTGCTCTTGGGGTCCGATGATATTAGGTCATGCGCACCCGAAGGTTCTCGGCGCGGTGATGGAGGCGGCCGGACATGGAACGAGCTTCGGGGCACCGACCCTGGCCGAAACAGCACTGGCCCAAAAGGTGGTGGCGGCATTTGGCTCAATCGAAAAAGTGCGGATGATAAACAGCGGCACCGAAGCGGTGATGACGGCTATCCGGCTGGCACGGGCGTTTACTGAAAGGGATTACATAGTGAAGATGGTTGGGTGCTACCACGGGCACAGTGATTCCCTTCTGGTAGCGGCCGGTTCCGGTCCGGCGGAGCTTTCCAGGCCCTCAAGTAAGGGCGTTCCGCAGCGGCTCGCTGAGTTGACTATCGCGATACCGTACAACGATATTGAGGCTTTTAAGGCTGCTTTCGAGAAATACAAGGGCCGCATTGCGGCGGTACTGGTCGAGCCGATTGCGGCGAATATGGGTGTGGTGCCGCCTGTGGATGGATACCTGCAGTCGTTGCGCGAGTTGTGTAGCGAAAACGGTTCGATACTGGTTTTTGACGAAGTGATAACCGGTTTTCGCGTGGCTTTGGGCGGCGCACAGCAGCTTTACGGCATAGAAGCGGACCTGACGTGCCTTGGCAAAATAGTTGGTGGTGGGCTGCCGGCGGCGATGGTAGGCGGTCCGGCCGGGTTGATGGATATGCTAGCTCCTCTGGGGCCTGTCTATCAAGCCGGGACGCTCAGCGGCAATCCTCTTGCGACCGCGGCGGCAAATGCGACTCTTGAGATACTGGCCGGGGATGATTGCTACGCCAGACTTGAAGCAAGCGGCGCCAGCCTGCAGGCCGGCTTAGAGGACGCCGCCAAATCCGCCGGTATCGCCCTTACGATTAACCGGGTCGGCTCAATCATGAGCTGCTTTTTCACGGATAAACCCGTCCTGAATTTTGCCGATGTCCAGGGCAGCAATATTAAAATTTTCAAAAAGTTCTTCGCAGGAATGCTTAAAGGCGGTATTTATCTTGCACCAAGCGCTTATGAGGCGATTTTTGTGTCATTGGCCCATTCAAAAGAAGATATTGAAAAAACGGTGAATGTCGCGCATAATGTCTTCAGTAATATCGGATAAAATGGCGGATTCATCGACTTAGGCTGCCTTAATCGTGCAGATTATACCGTATATATCACATTCTCTTGGGAGACAGACAAATGATTGAGAACGAAAAAACACCTGATATGGTTAATACCACCGATTGCCTCGAGGCAGTCAATGCGTTCAAAGCCATGAAGAACTTCCTTTTCTTCATTGTTTTGGTGTGCCTTGTGTTTTTGCAGGCCACTTTCTGGCTCCGGCAATTAGGCTACATTGACAAGACCGATTGTCAGGGTTTGGCGGGTGAAGCGGTTTTTCTCGGGGGTTCTTGCGGCGGTCGGGCCAGCGTGGATCCAGACGCCGGGTCCATTGTCGCAACATCAACCGGGGGCGAGACGGGGACAATCGAAGCGCAGGCAGAACTTGCAACCGAGGAAATTGGCGCCGAATCGGACCACCCGGGTGAATCTTCGGTCGCGTCCAGCCCTGCTGAGGCCGGCGGTAAGGAGATGAAAACCGGCCCTAAGCTCACCTTCAAATGCCGCCAGGCGGCACTTTTAATCTGTGTCTGCAACTTCATTCTTATCATCGCGTCGACACTTTACTGTTTTACATTGCTGGTGAGCATAAAGATATCGCTGGTCGGGCGATTGGGGGGGATAAACCACATCTCGCGTGCGTTTTGCCTGTCGTTGTTCGGCCTTGTGTTACTGTTTCCGTGGCAGAAGCTCTTTGGCGGCGTTGTTGCAGGGGCTATATATAGTCCGCAGGAATTGCTTTGTTCGGCGGCGCCGACTTCGGAGGCTACGGTTTTCAGCCAGGTGCTTTACTATCTGCGGTTTGTGATGCTGTGGCTGGTAACGTTTTTGCTGTTTATTTTCGCCCAGTTTCGCTCGGCGAGGTGGGCAGGTGCGACTCTGCGTCGGTTGGGAATGATTCACTGAGCGTGTGAGTGATGCAAGTAAATGCCGCCTGAAATGTCGTACTTCACACTTCAGGCGGCACAAGTGCTTTTGCGACTTTTACGCAGCACAGTTATTGAAGTCAACAACTCAATCGGTTCGCAGCACAGACTCTGCGAAACAGCCACTTGCCACCCTCTGTGCCAAAGCCAGAAGATATTTTCCAAAACCTGATATAGCGGTCAGAGTTCCCGGTAGCTCGTTTGGTCAACCATAAGGATGATATCACTGGCGATGCCAACAGGCAGCATCCGGTCGGGATCGGGACGAACGTGAATCGTGCCGAATGCTGCGTCTCCGGGAACGGATGCTTCGTTATTTTCATCGGAAAAGCCGACATTAGTACCGTACTGCCTCGACGCATAACCCAGTTCCGAGGGGTCATACATTGAAAGGATTGTACCCTCGACACGGGCATTTCCACGTATGTCAACTATGCCTCCGACCACGAGACCTTCTAATACACTTTCGCTTCCATCCTCGAGCGCCCTGGCGTTTCCAATATTTAAATTAAAATTGGGTGCCAGGATCGTGGCCTCTTCCATATAGGTGTTGTTGAATATGGCATCATTTGTAAAATACAACATATTGTTTTTCCATTGAAAGTCGTCTGGAACTTCCGTTACTATTGTCCCGTTAAAGTTGCAGTTCTCAAACCTGACATTGTTTCCTGTCGGGCTGTCGGCATAGTTAGGGTAATAAGGATTTTCAGTGGTGGACTCGATGAAAAGTACCCCTTCAAAAGTGCAGTTGCGGAACAGCGCGTTGCTGCCGGCTCTGAGGCTGCGATTTGTGATGGTCTGGTTCTCTATGACATAGCGATGAACCTTTCTGCTGCTCCAGTTCAGGGGCGATGTAAAATCGTTATCAGCGTGGGGGAAATATTCTGTGATACGACCATTAACTCCACCGGTCGTGTCGGATAGCTCAAAGTATGACATGTTGCTGTTGTTTCCGTAAGAGCTTGTATCATAGTCGGATGCTTCAAAGCCGGGCAGGGTGGGTTGGGGCTGGTCGTAATTGATGCCCTGATGTGTACCCTGAACCATATCGCCTTCGCTATAGATGCGGTCGCCGTTTTCATCGAACATAGGATTGCCGTTCTCGTCCAGCGTTTCGAGGCTGTAGCCGATGTAATCACTGCTGTAGGGATTGAAATAGTCTTTCTCAACGACTGTATTAAGGGTTCCGTTTACCGTTGATTCGGCCCGCAGTTCAAAGGGAGGCGCGTAGTTGGGCCTGTCATAGGTGCTGTAGATATCCCCTTCGATAGTGGAATCACCTGTGATGATAATACGGCTTTTACTTGCTACAGCGTACTCGAGGGTCCTGGTATCCTTTGCGATGGCCACACTCATTCTTATCCGTCGAGTGAGGTCGCCGTTTGTTCCTGTTGACTCAAGTATGACGGTGAAAGGATCGGCATCAAGTCGATAGAATTTGATGTTAAAAGAGGTGCCTGTTCCATTCAGGTTTACGTTGGTTGCCTCGATGAAATCACCGGTCTCGGTTCCAACATCATTAGTAAGCCGGCCTTTTGTGGCTGATTGTCCCCCAATCTGCTGGATTTGATAGTTGAACTGATTCCACGCGGCATCAGCTTCTTGGGTCGTGATGAGATTGTCTGTAGTATTGCTGACGGGCGAGTAGTTGGCGATGAAATATTTACCGCATTCCAGGCCCGACAGCGCCGCGTTCATTGTGGTACTGGCCTTATGGTGGTTCTCCGCCACCCGGACATTGGTAGAGGACATTGTCAGCATCGCAACGCCCAGCGAGGAAAAGATCACCATAAAAATCATCGCAACAACGAGAACTATACCTTGCGGATTGTTTTTATTTTTCCTTTTGTGCTTGCTCATACTATCCCCCCTTCGGTGCGGTATGCAAGCTCACACCTCCAATTCATCCGAATCATCGAAAGTTACTGATTAGGGCTCCAGCGCACTTACTTTTTGCAAACTTTTTCATGCTTCTTGTTGTGGTGACGCCCTGCTATTTTGATTGTATCTTGGCCCTGGAAGGTTGTACCATCCTGGAGGCTGCCGGTGATAGTCAGCAATGCAGAGCTACCGGCATCTGCCAACAAATCCTGGACTTGGGATCGGTTAAACACAACATGCAGCTTTTTCCTGTGTTTAGAAGATTTGACCCGTACGGGCTTTACTTCGTTGTTCAGCCTGACGCTGTCGAAATCTATGTCTGCTACATTATAACCGGCTTCAAGGTCTATACTACAAAGTATCCACTTTCCCTTGCTTTTGCGATTCAGTGCCTTGGGTTTGAACTTAATAGTGGCATTTATGGACGAGACGACTGTGACTTCATCGGCTCCGATGTCAACTGTCGTCCCTGACAATCTGGGATCTCCATCGATATCGGTGTCGGTCAGAGCGGCATTTACGATAAAGACAGGGCCGCCGGCATCGATGCAAGGAGAGTCCTGGAGCAAATGGTAATTACCTTCAGTATAAACTCTGGAGCTGTCCATCTGGCCGGGGCTGACAAACATAGGGTCAAGGTCGATATTGCCCTGTCCCCAGTTCACGTTCGAGCCGCTGTTTACCACTACACCGGCGGTAAGGCCCTGGATGTCGCAATAGGAAATGCTGACAGAGGCGGGCGCTCCACCATTTCCGACCATCATCTCCGATGCACTCACAGCGGTATTGCCCCAGAGGATGCAGTTGCTTATATCGAGGTTGCTGCCGCCGAAGCAATAGATGCCTCCTGCGAATACAGAAGCGGCATTTGCGCTGATTGTGCAATTGGTAATGACGGGTTGGCTGGCGTTGTGGCTGTAGATTGCACCGCCACGGGGCGCAAAATTTCCTGCGATAATGCAACTTTCTATAGTGGGGCTGGCACCGGTGCAGTATATAGCGCCGCCGCCGACTATTGTGGAGTTTGCTGTGATGGTGCAACGGGTAATCAGAGGCCTGCTGTTGTTGTTTCCACATTCTATAGCGCCGCCCAAAACAGCCGAGTTGTCTTTAAGGACGCAGTTGCTGATAGTGGGGCTGGAGCCGTTTGAGCACGAAATCGCACCGCCGGAGAAGATATTTCCGTTTTTGATGGTAAATCCGGCGACTTTTGAGTCGGGCGTTTCGCCGGATTGGAAGACGAAGCCGCGGGTTGAAAGAGCGCCCTGGCAGTCAATGACCGTGCTGTTTACGGTTTGAAGGTCTTCGGGGTCGGTGCTTTGGACCGTGACGGCTTTGCCTTTGAGGTTAATGTTGCAGTTATCGGGACCCGAGTACGTGCCGGGCTTGACTATGACGGTGTCGCCATTAACAGCGGCTTCAACGGCGTCTTGGATAGTAGAGGAATCTGTGGACACGTAGTGAACCGCCGCGTTTGCCGAACCGGCAAACAGCAAGCCGAGAAAACAAATTGTCGTTATTAAGTTTTTCATTTTTCTACCCTTCCTTTATGTTCTAACGCTGAGACAATAATCTGTTATTGAAAAACGTTTTCATTACGTTTACGAGCCGAGTACTTCCGAATAAGAGCTTGCGTCATAATTAAGTATTATTTCGGGTCCGAAACCAGCGGGCACCTCGGTAGTACCTGAACGGTTGAAGAAGAGGTCGCTGTTGCCGGATAACGTCATGGGAGTGTCGGAATAGTTGACTATGGAGCCGTTGATTGTTCCGCCGGCATTGCCGAAGAAATTAATGCCGTTGGCGGCTATTGCACCGTTGAGAGTATCGAAGCTTCCACCGAAAGAAGCGCTGAAGCCGGGCGCCATGAGGAAGGTGCCGGTTTCTTCGCGGATGCCGTCGAACTGTTCTGTTTCGGGCAGGTCCGTAACAGGGGCGCTGCCGACATTGCCAAGAAATATAATCTGATTTGTTCCGGAGTTGTCATACATATCACCATCGCCCACAATAATGCCGGTGATATCAACGTTGCCGGTGAATGTGACGATGTTGGGCGATTCAATGAAAACGATTCCATTCAGAGTCGTACTGCCGGAGAAAGTGGGATTGGTTCCGCCGGGTATTCTTATATTCTCGAATGTATTGTCTGTGGTTGTGTCGTGGACTGTGGGGTCAAAGACGTTCTGGACGTACTGTTCGAAGTGTTCGGTTAAGGGGACGGGAAATTCGACGGGGTCGTCGCCGACGGAGACATGGTCAAGGGCGGCTTCACCAAATTCGCCTCCGATTCCGGCCTGACCGCCCTGCAATGTGACATACGCATCGGGATTTGTGATTGTTACATCCCCTGCTATTTGTGAATTGCCTATGATGGAAAGGGCTTCATTCTGACTGCTGCTTTCAATGTAAACATCAGAGTCGGTATGTACATTCGTACCGCTCATTTCGATATTTCCAAGCAAACTCAAAGGTCCTCTGGTGGCCACGCCGTAGTCAAAGACATTGTGCTCTCTTGTTTCGAACAGGCAATTTGCGCTGATAGTTCTTGAAATGGAATCGGCGTTTCCTGTAATATTCAATTGCACCACGTCGAGATTGGCGGTTTTTTGGATAGACGCGGAAAAGGACTGTGCCGCCAGAGAGCTTATGTTGATGTTATTAAGATTAACGGCAACAGGGTTCCCGCTTTCGTCACAGATTTTGTCGGCGCTTATACCGGCTGTTGTCAGGTCGACGTCAACAAGCTGGTTTGCCAGGTAAGTGAACCTGTTGCCGTGTGAGACATCGCCGAGTATTGCAACTCGTCCGAGCCAATAGCACATGACCTCGAGTCCTGATTGTGCCCCTTCAAGCGCACGGTTAGCCTTGTAGTGATTGTCTGCGACCTGGACATTGGTCGAAGACATTGTCAGCATGGCCAGAGCCAGTGAAGAGAAGATCGCGACAAAAATCACTGCGATAATAAGGACAGCCCCCTGGCGAAGATATCTATTTCTCCCCTTATACCTATTCATCTTGTTCTCCTCTCGTTATTTTTCCTTCAAGCCTGTAAAAGCTTCATATCTCCAAAGTAAAATATAAGATACAATTGCAAGCCGGGCAAAAAAGCGGCGGATAAAATTGCTATAATAAAGACCGCCCCCGGCGAAAACCGTCCTTCTTTCTCTTAACAACAGCTCTTATTATAGCAAAAAGAGGCCGAAATGTCAAGCATTTATTAAGAAATATCAAGAAAGAATTGGTGCGTCGTCTGTTTTTTCCTGTTCAGCGCCGAATGAGCTTCGGGTAAACGGCGAAGCCATCACCCAGGAAAACCCTAATCGGCGTGCCTTTTCACCCCACCAGTGGAACTTGTCCGGTCCGATAAATTCGGCGACGGGTATCGCGTCTTTGCCGGGCCTTAGATACTGACCGATTGCAATGCGGTCGCACCCGGCCCGCCGCAGGTCCTTCAAGACATCGATGACCTCAGTTTCACTCTCGCCCAGGCCCAACATGATGGAGGATTTGGTCTGGATGTCGGTGTACGTTTCTTTAGCCCTTCGCAAAAGTTCCAGGGAAAGGCTGTAATTTGCCTGCGGGCGGACTTTTTGGTACAGAGACGGCACCGTCTCTACATTGTGCCCAAAAACGAAAGGCACCGCGTCGGCCAGAATTTGAACGGCTTTTTCCTGACAGTGTTTGAAGTCAGGCACGAGCAGTTCGAATCGCATATCAGGTATTTGGCGCCTGCACCGATTTACAACGTTTCTAAAATGTGTCGCACCGCCATCAGGCAGATCATCTCGGTTGACACTTGTGATGACGAGATACTTCAGATTTAACTGACCGGCCATTTGGACAACAAGGCTCGGCTCATCGACATCAGGCGGCCCGGGTCTGCCGGCGGTTACAGAGCAGAACCTGCAATTCCGCGTACAGACATTGCCTAAGATGAGAACGGTTGCGGTTCCCTTTGCCCAGCACTCGCCGATATTCGGGCAGTTGGCGTTTGTGCAAATCGTCTCTAAGCCCAATGTATCGAGCACATCACGGGTACGATTGAAGGTCTCGCCGTCCCGGAGCCGTCTTTTCAGCCACGGCGGCAATTTAGCCGCCGACGCCTCTGTCGGCTGTCTATCCACTGAATCGCTGTTTTGACCGGACAGGTGCTTGAAACACAAATCCGCCAACCTTTGTTTTACCAGGGCTACTGAATGCTCCCTGCCCGTCTCTTCGGCCACGTTTGTTATCTGGACTCCGTGCAGGCCACAGGGCACAATGTTCTGGAAGATGCTCAAGTCGTTTTTTATATTGATTGCCATCCCGTGGAAAGTTACGCCTCGCTTGATCCGCACACCTATCGAACCGATTTTCTTTCCATGCGTCCACAATCCCGGAAATCGCCTTCTTCTCTCGGCCGGCACTTTGAGCTTCTTCAGAAGCTCGATACCGATTACCTCAAGGGCTCTGATATAGTCGCTTACACACAATCCCAGCGAGTGGAGTTTAATAATCGGGTATAAAACTACTTGTCCGGGATTGTGGGCTGTGCAGCCGCCGCCGCGGCGAACCTGTGCAATTTCGATTCCTTTTTGCGCCAGAACCCCTTTGTCAACAAGCATCTCATTCAAATCCTTCCGGACGCCTAACGTAATCACAGGCGGGTGTTCCAATATCAAAACGGTATCGGCAATCCGGTCTTTTTGCCTCTGTTCGACGAGGTTGCTTTGCAGAGTCAGCGCCTCGTGATAGGTCATCAGGCCGCAATCACGAATTTCTAACTCATGCTGTACTTTTACACTTTGCACAGATTTAATCCCTTGTCGAAGACACAGACCCCTTTTTGGTGCCGAATCCAGACCCATTTTAACACAAGTCCGGAACCGGGTTAATAGTAAATAGAAATTCGTCAATTTCTCGGGGGCAGATGTAAGCTCAATCCGAAAGCATCTTCCCACGCCTCCTTGAGCACTTCCGAAACGGTGGGGTGCGCAAACGCAAGGTCGGTAATCTTTTCGGTGCTTCCTAAAAGCGTCCGGCCGGTCGATATCATCTCTGTAGCGGTAGCGCCGACGATTGTTACGCCCATAATTTTGTCGGTGGCCTTATCTCTGACGACCCGCACCTCACCGACGGTCTCATTATGTGCGGCGCTTCGGCCGTTGGCCCTGAAAAACGCCCTGCCGACGGCCGTGTCGATGCCGGCCTCGGCACACCGGGCCTCATTCATGCCTACTGACGCCACTTCCGGAAACGTATATACGGCCCTTGGGATGAGGCTGTAGTCGCCCATTTTCTTATCAGCGCCGAGTGCGTTGGCAGCGGCGACTTCAGCTTCGGCAAACGCTCCGTGTGCGAGAAAAGTTGTTCCCACAACGTCACCAATTGCGTACACGCCGGGTGTGCTGGTTTGCATCTTGTCGTTGACCGCTATTGCCGGGCCGTTCATCTTCAAGCCAAGAGCATCGATAGTTTCTGCGTCGCATACCGGCCTTCGCCCGACAGCAACAAGCACCTTCCGGGCTTCGATTGTCTGAGCGCCCTGAAGCGACACCTTTGCTATGCCTCCTGACGTCTCGACAGAAATAACCTTTTGACCGACTATTGATTCAATCCCCTGCTTTTTTAGTTCCCTTGCGAGCAGTTGACCCGCCCACTGGTCCTCGGCCGGTAAGAGTTGCGAGAGGGCTTCGATGATAGTTACCTTTGTACCCACTGCCGCATAGACGCAGGCCAATTCGCACCCAATCACACCGCCTCCGATAATCGCCATCGACTCCGGGACTTCAGCTAATCCAAGTGCCTCTGTGCTGCTGATAACAGTTTCGCCGTCAAAAGCGGCTCCTGGAATCTGCGCCGGTTCTGAACCGGTAGCTAAGATTATACTCTTAGCTGCAATCTCGATATTGTCCGCACCGTTTTCGACCCTGACTTTCCCGGCAGCTTCGGCAATACCTCTGCCTTCGAATATTTTTACCTTGTTACTTTTCAGCAGTCCGCTAAGGCCTTTGCGGAAACCTGATACGATTGCATCTTTTCTCGCCTGGATTTTGGGCCAGTTCGGCTGGATGGAACCGAGCCGGACGCCGAAAAGCTCGGCCTTTTCAGCGAGCCTTAAAAAATGCGCCGAGCCTAAAAGCGCCTTCGACGGGACACAACCGCGGTTAAGGCACGTACCACCCATCTCGGCCTTTTCAACAAGCGCTACAGTTGCACCTTTTTGCGCGCATCGAATCGCCGCCGCATATCCACCCGGACCACTGCCGATAACAACAACATCAAAGTTTTCAGCCAATGCAAGCTCCTATCAAGCGACCAATCACTTAGATAGAAAGTGATTATAGCCAACATTGGTCGGATGGCAAGGAAGGATGGTATTATTACAGCCCCAATTGTCCTCCGGGGTTTTTGGCGTGTCTATTGTGATGTTTTCTCCGGGTGACTATTTGACGACGTATTCTTTACCTTGAATCTCATTGTGCACTTTTGTTCCCACAGGAAACTCTATGTCGAAATCCTTCTCGGACAGACCCTGATTGGTCCGATCGCCTGGTACGCATGCACTCGGTCACTATCCGGCTTAGTGATAGTCCCACTAGCGGGAAACCACACACCTTCAGCAACCTCTTCTAAAGACACGACGCTGACGGTGGCGGCAACCTTGTTGGGCCCTCTCATGTGCTCGAACTTGACAGGTGTATATCCGTGGTCAACGGAAAAGTAAACACGCATATAGACCAGCCTGTTTCCCTCGTAAAGGAAGTCGGTAAGGAGGTCGGCATTGATTGTATTGTTCCATCATTTCCATAGCTAATTCTATAAAGAATCAATAATGATATCGTTGTCATTAATATACAAATTATCAACGTCCTTTTGTGTATCAAAACAGTCTTCATTGTTTGCTCCTTTTTTCATTATTATATAGACAGTTTACGGAGAGACACAGCGTTTACTCTCTTTAAGTTGATTATGCCAAAGGCCGGTTGGTTCACACTCCTGGCAATAAGGGAACGCTGCAGTAGTACAATAACCTTCGGTATGTTCTGGGTCAAGCATGTAGCAGCCTTCCAAATAATGGTATCCTCCATCGTCACAATCTCTCCACTTATAACACACAACATCCCCGAGACTAATCTGGCACTTACTCCCCCCAGAGAAGATGACCCATGCTTGAGTTCCGGGTATTCGATACTTCTTCTCGCCACAATTGCCTATCACTGGATCGCAGCCACAATCGGAAGAAGCCGAGCAATCCGGATTTGGCATTTCATTTGAACAGCATCCAATACTCTCAGCAGGGCAGCATGTACCGTTAACATTACTTTTCAGTCAGTTGGTTTTGGCTGAAAAGAGGGACGTTTATATTTTTTAACGAAGCCTGCTGTAGCAGTCACAATTTCTGGTTTTCCCGTTTCGCGAAGTCTATACACAGCATCAATAAGATTGTGTTTCACATCCTCTTTGTAGATGGCTGGGTCTTCAATTATTTGCACTAATCCATTGGTTGCTCCCAATGTTCCAGATTTCACAAGAGAATTTATTATATCATGCTTCCGCCAAGTATATTGTTCAACTCCTAAAAGGTGTAATTGATATGGGATGGGTAATTCCGATTCCGTGAAACTAAGCATCTCTCTTGCAATATCACGTTTTACCAGCCATTCTCCCTTACTTTGCGCTTCCGGTTTGACCTCTAAGCCAGCCAGGTCTTCTATTATTTTCTTAAATTTTGGTTTATCCAACTCAATTATCTGGATATCCAGCTCCAGTTGCTTTTCATGAAGCGGGCCGGCCATAAAAACCTCGCTATCCTCTTTTTTCCTACTTTCAGAGCGCAATCGGTATTCTACGTTGCAGATAACATGGTATTGTCCAGGCGGCAGCAGAGTAGAGCACCATTGGTTCAGCACGATTGACTTCTGCACGGTTTCACCTGGAGCTACGGGAAGAGCCCCCCGCCTTGATAATCCGTATCTTTGAATCTTATCTCCTTTGGCCACAGTAATACCATTCAGATCTTGGATTTTTATAGAGAAAGCCTCGATCCCGTCCAATCCGAAATTAACTTTTTCTTGCCGTGTCCCTATATTCTTTATATTCAATGTCAACAGAACAGGCTCTCCAGGATAAAATGCGTTTTTTTGAATTTGAATGCCCCAACCAAGAGATTCTTCTGGTACATTTGCCCAAACATTATTAAGCATGCCAATAGAACTCATTATTATAATAATGGCTTGCAAACAACTAATTCGCTTTAGATCTCTTTTCATAATCTTGACCTTTCAAAAATTAAGGGGCAATTTCAACATTTTATATTTATTCCTGTATCTATGGAAGAGGTAAAATTTCTGCATAAGCTCCACTTTTAATGATTGAATACCGCCACACATCGCCTTCGCCCTCTGTTACTGCACGATATATCGGCCCTATATTCAGTAATGTTTCCCAATTGCTATAATCTGATACATCTCCCATACAGCAGTCAGGGCCACAATGATATTGATATACCTGTGTCGCTGTAAACGAAGCAACTTGGTAAGGTGTGGTAAAGGAGCCAGGGCGGTGAGCATCAACGCCCTCACCTAGGGTAGCTGGAACATTTGCATAATATGGATTGCTCGGACATTGTCCACTTGCCCAAGGTGGTGATGGAAAACAATAAGGATCTCCGTTTGGATATTCTACTTTCTCTCCCTCGAGACAACCATCCAGATCAGCCAGGTCTCCTGTGCTAGAGTCCCATTCATATTCGAAATAAAGCGTACCATCTCCAAGGTCTTCAACATAAGTTTGACGCTTATTAGTTGGAACAGCCCTGACACAAGTATCATTTTTGCAGATTTCGCAGTTTGATACATCACAGCAAGTGCCGTCGCAACATAACTCGCAATCAGCATCACAACAATATCCGTCATTATACCCGCCTATGTCATCACAACATTGATCTATGGTTGGGTCAACACATAAACCGTCGCAACAGGTTTCGTCTATATCACAAATATAGTCAGTATCACATGGATCTAAGCCATCACAACATTTCTGCGTTGTTGTATTGTAGCACACCCCATCACAGCAGGCCTCGCCTGGACCACAGCAAGTTCCTTCACAACAGGTTTCACCAGAATCGCAGCAATAATAGCCCGAATCACTGCAACAGACCTCACAGCATTCGCCATCACAGCAGGTCTTCTCTTTCAGGCAGGTATGACCAGTTTCTTCATTACAGCACTTTCTGGTTGATTTGTTATAAATCGTCTTGCTGTCACAACAGCCGTGTGTTGCAGTATCGTAGCAGGTGTCGTCACAGCAGTTCTCGTCCGATTCACAACAGTTTCCTTGACAACATTCGTTGTCTGAAGGGCAGCAATAGCCGTCATCATTTCCGCCTTTGTCGTCGCAACATTTCTCGTTTGCTGGTTCACATGGA
>Ga0114922_10002310_pt1 | contig 17878 bp, 16 predicted proteins | sample AartaG_FD_100975 | JGI IMG/M metagenome (GOLD analysis project Ga0114922, IMG submission 100975) | Deep subsurface microbial communities from Aarhus Bay to uncover new lineages of life (NeLLi) - Aarhus_00045 metaG | ecosystem: Environmental > Aquatic > Marine > Oceanic > Sediment | place...
AGCTAACAAGCACGGCATCGCTGCCCGCCTGGGCAAACCTCCAGCTATCTTTTCCAGGCCGGTCTATTTCCATCCCGCCTGCACTATGCTTTAAAGCAGCGACTTTATACCCTCGCCTTTTAAACTCCGCGATAAGTTGCTCCATAAGCACTGTTTTACCGGATTGTGATTTTCCCACAATGGAAACAATCGGCAACATTTTCACCTACCTTATTCTTCTACCCAATCCAACATCTGCACCTCGACCTTGTCTCCAGCCTTAACCCCCTTGCTATTTTCCGGGATAATAGCTAAACCATTGGCCTTGGCCATCGATGTAAGAATTCCCGAGCCCTGAGGACCGGTGAGGGAGGCATAATATTGGCCACCACGCTTGGTTACCACCACCCTGGCAAAGAGGCGGCGCCCGTCAGAATTTACCAGGTTATCCCCAATAATCGCTTGAATAGCTGGCTTTGCCAGAACTTCCTTCCCCAGCATTTTCAATATGGCAGGGCGGGCGAATTGTTCAAAGGTAATCATGGAGCTGACTGGATTGCCTGGCAATCCCAAATGAGGCACATTTTTCTCTCTCCCTCTTTCCATCTTCTTCATAATCCCAAAGGCAATTGGTTTCCCGGGCTTCATACGAACCGTCCAGAAGCCAATCTCTCCGCGCTTTGCCAGAACATCCTTTACCATGTCGTAGTCTCCCTTAGACACACCCCCGGAAGTGATAAGCATATCTGCACTTAAACCCTCATCGATCTTCTCAGTTAGAGACTGAACCGAATCGCGCCCTATGCCCAGTATCCTGGGAATCCCCCCGTAGCGAGAGATTTCGGCGGCAATGATATAGGTGTTACTATCGTGAATCTTACCGGGAGCCAATGGTTGGTCAAGACCAATCAGCTCATCTCCCGTAGACAGAATAGCAACGACTGGGCGACGGACAACCAGCGCAGCGGAGCGCCCCAGGGAGGCCAGCACCCCTATCTCTGAGGGACGAAGCAGTTTCCCTCGCTTCAGAATTAACTCCCCCCTGGCAATGTCCTCGCCCCTACATCGAACATTCAATCCTTTCTCTCCCTGGCATAATATGCCGATTTGCGAAAGGTCACTACGGGATAATTTGCGGTCAACCTCGTCGGTATCCTCAAATCGGACTACCGCATCAGCCCCTTCAGGCAGTGGCGCTCCCGTCATAATGCGGATGGCTGCCCCTGGCCTGACCTCTCTTGTGGGTAAAGACCCAGCAGCAAGCTCTCCGACGACGCTTAAACACCTGGGAGATGATTCGCTAGCACCACGGGTATCGTCGGCTCGCACGGCATAACCATCCATGGCGGAATTATCCAGCGGGGGAATATCTATAGTGGAATAGACGTCCTCAGCCAGAACCTGTCCCAAACATTCCAAAATAGGCTTTTGCTCGGGCTCGAGAACTTCAACATAGCTCAAAACCTTCTCCAAGGCTTCTTCAACAGAAATCATGCGGCAAACCCCCAAAACCGCATTATAGGTTATCTTTGTCTCCCAAACCAGTTTTATACTTGATTTCATAGTGGAAGCCTTTGTCAGGTCGGAGGCCAAATATATGCTCCGGTTAGCCTTGGAGCAGGAAGTGGAATTTACTGGGCAGAGCTCACTATATTAAGAGGGAAGCCAAAAATACAGAGGATGGCGAGACATCTTTAAAGATGGAAAGCTTAACTATAACAGAAGGATTTGGAGAACTTGCTCTGCTAGGAGTTCGTCAAACAGGAGAGCGATTTTAATCTCGTCTCTCACCAATGCTTAAAGAATTACAAGACCATTGGGTCGGTTCATAAAGGAGATGTAGGGGAGGATGCTATCCACCATCTCCCTCATGGTGACATTTTCGCTTAACAGTTAGACGATGACAAAATCGTATAACATCAAAAAAAACCAAAAAAACTATTGACTTCGCATGTAAAAAAGGGTTATTATACCAATTTAGTATGAGAGATACCCAACGGGGGTATGGTATTTTGTTCGCCACTCTTATTAGTGTGGCTTATCTTGGATCCCAAAATATAAAAGGTTATGCTACTTACTGTGGATCCTGTTAGTATAGTGCTTTTCGTCGCAGTTATTGCCTGCGCCGTCATGGCAGTAACCTTTAAAGAGTTACTTTTTGCCGCAATTTCACTGGCAGCTTTGAGCGCCGCATTAGCAATAATGTTTTATCGCCTAGATTCTCCCTACGTTGCAGTAATTGAACTTTCTGTTTGTGCTGGCCTAGTTACAGCTTTATTCGTAACAACTATCAGCCTGACTAGGAGAAGATGAGAAATTGGCAAGAATTATATTAGGGGTAATATTTGCTCTGGCTTTTGTAGTCTTTTTCACTTTAATATTCATCCGTGCTCCTCTACCTGAAGTTCAGGTTACGATTACTCAATCTTTCAGCAGCGCCTTGTGGAACTTCCGTTCCCTCGACGTCTTCCTGCAATTGCTAATCCTCCTTTCGGGTACCTTTGCTATCCTTACGTTGATTAAAAGGGAGACTTTGCCATGAATTTATGGCAGCTCCATATAATGCTCATCATCGTCCTTCTAGGCATTGGAATTTACTGCTTGATATCCAGAAGGAACTTAATTCAGCTAATCATCGGAATAGAGATCATTGCCAAAGCAATTTGTTTAAGTTTTGTCCTTGCCGGTCACCTTCAGGGGAATGAGCAAATTGCCCAGGCCATAGTGATAACTATAATCGTGATCGAAGCAATTACTGCGGCCGTTGTTATGTCTTTGATAGTAGCTGCTTACCGCCGTACAGGCAGTCTCAACATCAAGGATTTCAGGAGGCTCCGGGGATAGACAATGGAAACTAGCGCTCTGGTAGCTGTATTAGCTGTGCTCATACCTATAATAGGTGGGCCATTTTGCTATCTTGTCGAGAAGATAAGCGCTAAAGCCAGGACTATATATGCCGTTGCCCTGGGTTTTGTCACTGCTGGTTTGACCTTATCGTTAATCCCTTCCATTTCAGAAGGCGTTGTTGAGAACTTCCTGTGGATACCAGGGGCAAATATAAGCATCGGTGTTTGCCTTGATTCCTTCAGTGTCTTTGTTGCTGCAGTTGCCGGAGGTATCGGAGCATTAGCTTTATTATATTCCACACGCTACATGAAGCCAGTGGAGCACGAATATTCCCTGTCACGATATTACTGGCAAACGCTGTTTTTTATCGGTGGCATGATCGGTCTGGCTTTAACCAGCAATCTTCTGGTCATGTACATCTTCTGGGAAATAATCGGTTTTTGCTCTTATGCTCTAATTGCTTACTACTATCATGATCCTGAGCCGGTACCCGCTGGAATTAAGGCATTTATCGTGACTAGAGTGGGAGACATCGGATTTCTAGCTGGAATATTAATCCTATGGCATGCTACGGGGAGCCTCAACATTTTTGAAATAATAGCTGCCGCAGGCAATATTTCACCCCTTCTTCTTGGCCTGGCAGGTGCTGGGTTCATCGCTGGCGCAGTAGGTAAATCAGCTCAATTTCCCCTGCACGTCTGGCTACCTGACGCCATGGCGGCACCCACCACTATTACCTCACTGATCCACGCTGCTTGTTTAGTTAACGCTGGGATATATTTGCTCGGCCGCAGCTATCCTGTTTTTATGGGTTTAGATTGGTGGCCTGAAGTACTGGTATGGATAGGAGCAGTAACTGCCTTACTGGCAGCGGCTGTAGCCTTAACACAATGGGATATTAAGCGAGTGCTTGCCTATTCCACCATCAGCCAACTGGGATATATGACAGCAGCTATTGGCGGAGGTGCGCTCTTAGCCAGCCAATTCCATCTCGTAAGCCACGGAATATTTAAAGCCCTCCTCTTTCTTTGCGCTGGCGCTATTATTCATGCGACAGGGACTAAAGATATGCGTGAAATGGGAGCTCTGGGTAAGCGTATGAAGATTACCCATATTTGCTCTATTTTCGGCCTCCTCTCGCTGGTAGGAATTCCTATTTGGACTGGCTTCTTTTCCAAAGACATGATTATGGCAAACTTGCTTGAAAATGGCGTACATGGGCCCCTTGTTCTCCTGATTATAGCGGCGTTCTTTACCGCCGCCTATAGCTGGCGGATGTATTGGCTTACTTTCCGAGGTGCTAGAAGAACTAAGGCAGTGGTTCACGAAGCACCTTGGCAGATGGCGGCCCCTCTAGTAGTACTAGCCATAGGCTCCATTTTATTCTGGCTTTTTATATCACCTTATACTTCGAGTATGGTCTCTTCCCTTCCTGGGTACCCTGTGGGACATATTTCCCTAGCTGCTCTCCTCCATCATACCTTCACCAGCCCCATTATTTGGGTTACCCTCGCTATAGTGATTACTCTGGTGCTGTTAACTCTGCGATGGAGGAAAACAGTTATAAATGCATATCAAAAGCCCTCTCCTGTTACCTTGCCTTTAATAAGGGCCTATTGGATTGATAGCTTCTATAACCGGGTTATTGTGAAAAGTCTCTTTAGCTTCTGCCAGAATCTCAGAAGATTACAAACAGGAGACTTGAATTATAACAACCTGGCGATAGTCATAGGAGTCGCCATCTTTTTGACATTGCTATTTGTTTGGGGGGTATAAAAGATTAAGTGAATATTTTACCTTTTGCTCCTATTGTCACTCTCCTTGTTGGAGCCCTTGTGGTTTATGCCTTTGGCCGCTTCTATCCCAAACCTAGATTTAGCGCCTTAATTTCTCTTTTATTCCTGAGCATAGTCTTAGTGGAGTTGTTTAAGCTCTATCCTGGAGCAGGGCTTGCGACCTTTTCCCTGTGGGGCGTTCAAACTTACCTCGAGGCTAATGGACTGGCAATATTTATAGGAATAGTAGCGGCAGCACTGGGGATTTTGGTGTCGATTTTTGATGTAAGCCATGTGGCACAGCTGCCAGGCCTCGGTAGGTACCACGCTCTCATTCTCATCATGATCGCCGGTGTTATAGGCATTGCCTTTGCAGGCGACTTGTTTAATTTGTTTGTTTTCTTTGAAGTTATGGCTATCCCTTCCTACGTGCTGGTCGCCTTCGAGAGAGAAAAACGAGAACCTGTGGAAGCAGGGATCAAATATGCCATCATGAGCATCTTTGGCTCCCTCATGGCTCTTGGAGGCATTTCCCTGATATTTATGTATACCGGCAGCCTCGACTTAAATACCCTGGCCCAGCAGACAGCAAGTATGAACCCAACGATAGCCATCGTTGCTACCTGTCTTATTGTAGCTGGTTTCGGTACAAAAGTAGCCATAGTTCCCCTTCACATGTGGTTACCCGATGCCTATCAAGCTGCCCCTAGCGGGATAACTGCTCTACTATCCGGCATTACCAGTGGAGTAGGAGCTATTGCCATGCTCAAAGCTCTAGTCATACTATCGCCGACGGGAGTGTCCTCCGGGGTAGTATTGATAATTTTTAGTATCGTTAGCATGTTTCTAGGGAACTTTATGGCCTTAGTACAAAGAGATTTAAAACGGATGCTAGCTTACTCCAGCATAGCCCATATGGGCTATGTATTGATGGCAATTGGATTGGGCCTTCACTACCTCCCGACTGCCGGTGAGTATGCATTTAGAGGCGGCTTTTTCCACATCATGAACCATGCCGTAATGAAGGGAGGAGCATTCCTGTGTGCTGGGGCTATCCTTCAGTCTATTGGCACCAATGACTTAACAGAAATGCGAGGGATAGGACGTAGGAATATACTGGTGGGCGTCGCCTTCGCCTTTTTTGCTTTTGCCTTGGCTGGAGTCCCTCCCCTCAATGGCTTTATCAGTAAATTCTTTATCTGTAAAGCCGGTATTGATGCTGGGGGTTGGGGTATCGTTGCCATGATTCTCCTCATTGTAAATAGCGCGATTTCCCTGGGTTATTATCTTCCAGCTTTGAATACCATCCTTTTTTCTCGCGATATTTCAGAGAAGGCTAAAGAGGCTAAGCGAACTCCGGTATGGATATGTATTCCTATACTTATTATGGTTGTTTTCACTGTGTTGCTTGGTGTTTACCCTGAGTTGGGTTTGAAAGTAGTAAATCCTGCGGTAGGATATTTAATGAATTTTGCGGGAGGATTATGAGCCAGCTTATACTTGCTCCACCCATTGCATTCATTATATTTCTAGTTATCGCTTACCTTGTTTACAAAGGGGGAGGCGCCCTGGGAGTTAAGAAAAAGGTGGAGGGAAGGAAGCTTGACACCTATGCTTGCGGTGAGGATATTCCGAGCAAGAAAGGTCAACACGCCTACCAGTTCTTCCGTATCGCTTTTTTCTTTACCATCCTGCATGTAGCTGCTCTGATCATCGTCACTGTTCCCAGCGGAAGTATGGCACTCTTGGGCATTATTTATTTGCTCATTGCTATAGCAGCGTTGGTAATTTTGCTGGTTGATAAGGAGTTGATTCGATGAAGAAGCTAACACCGCGCTTTATAAAATCTAAGCATGAGGCACGCGCTTGGTCATTCTGGGCTATTAACTATTTTACTGCCTGCGGATTTATGGAACTGCTTCCCTGGGTAGGCTCCGGCTATGATATGGAAAGGTTTGGCATATTAGCTGTGCCAACGCCCAGGCACGCTGACGTTTTCATTGTAGCAGGATACGTGACCAAGAAGGCCGCCAAGCGTATAAAAATGATTTATGACCAGATGCCTTCTCCTAAATATGTCCTGGCTCTTGGGAGCTGCCCCATGACAGGGGGAATGTATTGGGATTCCTATGCCACCATAAAGCGCGTGGATGAAATCATTCCTGTAGATTTATGGATCGAAGGGTGTCCTCCTAAACCGGAAAATATAGGACATGGCATAGTGATGGCAACTAACGTAGTAAAAAGCGGATATGAGGGACACTAACATATGATCGATAAAATTACGTCTCTTCTTAAACCTAAATTCGCCGATTCGCTTCTCAAGATAGTTGGGGAAGGTAAAGAGATTACTCTGCTGGTAAAGAAGGAAAAAGCTCACCAAATACTTTCCGAGCTTAAGGATGCGGGTTTTAATCACCTCTCAGATGTTAGCGCAGTCGATTATATCGATGAGCAGGAGTTTGAGCTGGTATATCATTTATGGGCTCATCGGGAAAAGATAAGGGCGATAGTAAAGGTTAGGATTCCCAGGGAAGCTCCCAAGCTAAAGTCAGTGGTTGATTTGTGGACAGGGGCACAAATACATGAAAGAGAAGACCATGAGCTATTTGGCATAAACTTCGAGGGCAATCCGAACTTGTCGCCCCTGTTTCTTGAAGATTGGGAGGAAATACCTCCTTTTAGAAAGGATTTTGATACTCGCAAATATGTTAAGGAGAAATACTATTCAGAGGAAGAAGAGTATCCTGTAGCTAAGGGGTAAAATGGACATAGAGGAAAAAGAACTTGCCTTTTTAACCATGCCTTTCGGGCCTCAGCATCCAGCTTCGGGGCATTTTCATGCTTTGATGAAAGTTGAAGGCGAAAGGGTGCACGAGCTTGAGCCTCATCCGGGATATCTTCATCGCGGCTTCGAAAAGCTGATGGAATATAGGGTTCATGTGCAGAACTGCCCACTTGTTGACCGAATATGCATACTTGACCCCTTCCCTAACGAGCTAGGATATGTAAATGCAGTGGAGAAGCTTGGCGGGGTGGAAGTGCCGGAGAGGGCAAGATACATCAGGATTATTATGACTGAATTTGGCAGGATTCTATCTCATATAACCTGGATGGGAGTTATGGGAATGGTTTTAGGTTTTGACAGTGCGTGCCGCATTGCCTGGGGAGATAGAGAGAGAGTAATTCGCCTGAACGAGATAATCTCCGGGGGCAGGTTGTATCCATGTTATTTTTGCCCTGGAGGCGTTCGCAGAGATATGTCACAGGAATTCATAAAGATGGCTTTTGAAAACCTCGATTATCTGGAGAAACAACTAGATTTCTACGATCCTTTTTTCTTCGATAATGAGACTTTTATCATGAGGACAAAAGGGGTGGGGAAACTTAGCGCCGAAGAAGCCATAGATTTGGGAACTACAGGTCCTAACTTGAGAGCTTGTGGCGTAGATTACGATATAAGAAAAGATGAGCCTTATGAGGTATATCCGAAAGTCGACTTTAATGTCATAACCAGGGAGGAAGGGGATGCCTACGCCAGGGGCATGTGTCGCAGAGGCGAGATCGCAGAAAGCATATCGATAATCAGGCAACTTTTAAATAAGCTGCCCGACGGACCATTCAGAACAGAGATAGGCCCAGCATGGGCCGCCCCCGAGGGGGAAAGCTATTTTTGCGTCGAGGCAGCCAGAGGCGAGCTTTGCTTCCATATGGTGAGCGATGGCTCTCCTGTGCCCTATAGGGCGAAGGTCAGGGGACCGAGTTTCTCGCATTCTCTGGTAGTCTTCCCCTATTTAGCTAAGGGAGGCACGATCGCCGACGTTCCCATAATATACTGGAGCCTGGATGGTTGTCCGGCTGATATGGATAGGTAGAGATGGCATACTTAAGTGAAAAATTTTCAAGAACCTTTAGACCTTTGGGGATAGTCAAAAACTTGTTCAAAAAGCCCATGACTTTGAAGTTTCCCTATGAGACTTTGCCGCCGCTTCCTGACTATAGGGGAAGGCATGCTTTAGATTTAGAGAAGTGCGCTGGTTGCTTTATATGTTCTATGATCTGCCCTAATAAAGCCATCTGGCCCGTAGAATTTGAGGGGAGAAAATACCCTCAGGTGAATTTGGGGAAGTGCTGTTGGTGTCAACTCTGCGAAGAGTATTGTCCCAATAAGGCAATTAAATTAACTCCACATTCCATGATTGTAACGATGAACAAAGAATCTGCCATCTTGGGAATAGGAAAAGAAGGGTTTATCCCAAAACATGGGTAAAATGCCAAGTGACTAAGGAGGATATGCGTTGAGCATTTTTTACTTGATAGTTTTTCCAGGATTTATATTCTTCTTTGTTTTCTCCTTGCTTTGTGAGTATATAGACAGGAAGCTCACTGCCCGTTTGCAAAGCAGGGTTGGCCCTCCATTCTACCAACCTTGGTCTGATTTCCTTAAACTTATATCCAAGGAAGATTTGGTCCCTGGAAAAGCAGATAGGAAGATGTTTACAGCACTGCCCATAGTAGGCGTTGCTGCCGTGATAACTGCCTTTATTTGTATCCCCCTTTGGTCAGTTAAATCGCTTTACCCTTTCACTGGAGATATAGTCGTAGTAATATATCTTCTAAGCCTTCCCACGTTGATTTTATTCCTAATGGGATGGCATTCCACTAACGTATTCGCCACGGTTGGGGCGAGTAGAACCATTACCCAGCTTTTTGGGTATGAAGTCCCCTTTCTGCTTGCTCTTCTTTCCCCAGCTTTGATAACCGGGGAATGGAGCCTCTCAAGCGTTGTAAGTTATCAAGTTGACCACATATGGTTATTCTGTTATTTGCCATTGGCCTTCATCGTGGCTATTATCTCGCTCGTAGGGAAACTAGAGCGCGTTCCATTTGATGCCCCTCATGCTGCGCAAGAGATTGTTGGAGGTCCCCTTGCTGAATATTCGGGGGCAAGGTTAGCTTTAATACATTTAATGTCCGATATGGAATTAGTCGCCGGTTCGGCGCTGATAGCCGCTCTATTCCTTGGCGGCTTCGATTATATTGGCTCTCTGTCTGGATTTGCTGGCTCAGTGCTAGGATTTATCGTCTTCCTAGCAAAAACACTGCTCATCATCCTTATCCTATCTTGCATCAAAGCGGCATTTGCCAGGCTTAGAATCGAGCAGATGGTGAATATGTGCCTAAGATGGTTGGCACCTATGGTTGTTATTCAACTCCTGATAATCGTCGGGCTGAAGGTTGGGGGATTATTATGAAGAGAAGGCAGGTGACAGCATGACTAATTCCATTTTGGAATTATGTAGAAAGAGAGAACCAATGCCTCAGCTCTCGGTAAAGGAGAGGATAAATAATTTTTACCAGGTAGAAATTGGTTATAGTGAAGAGAAACTAAGAAGTGAAGCTTCAAGGTGCCTTCAATGTGAAGAGCCACCCTGCGTTGAAGCCTGTCCTGCTCATCTAAACATAAAGAAATATGTATTTGAAGCCAGGGAAGGGCGATATAGAGACGCTTTGGGAACGATTTTGGAGCGATTACCCTTGCCTGCTACTTGTGGCAGGGTATGCCCTCACCCGTGCGAGGACGCCTGTGTTCGCTATACTCACTTCGACCCCATATCTATCCGAGGGATTAAGAGATTCATCGCCGATCAACTTATGGAGGCAGACTGGTATCCAAAGGTGGAAACAAAGGTGGAGGAAAGAATAGCCGTAGTAGGTTCCGGTCCTGCCGGCCTTACGGTGGCAAGAAACCTGGCTCTCTCTGGATATCAAGTGACGATCTTCGATTCCAGCCCGGATTTGGGGGGTATGATAGCTCAAGTAATACCTCATTATCGTCTCCCCCTGAAATTCCCCGGAAAGGAAATCGAGGAGATCAAAAAGCTAGGGGCGGAATTTCGGAAGGGAACTCTGGGGGCAGATTTTACCTTGAATTCCCTCTCCGACCAAGGCTATAAGGCTATATTCATAGGTATAGGAACCCACGGAGGAATGAAGATGAATATCCCCGGCGAGGATTTGCAAGGGGTTCACGAAGCACTGGATTTACTCAGAGATATTAAGCTAGGTGGAACTTTGCCTCAATTTGAAGGGAAAAAGGCAGTTGTGGTTGGTGGAGGCAATGTAGCTATGGATGCAGTGCGGTCTATTCGCCGTCTGGGGGCTGACGTAACGCTTGTTTATCGCCGTTCCTGGGAAGAGATGCCTGCAGGGAAGGACGAAGTTCAAGAAGCGAAAGAAGAGGGGATAGAGTTCAAAATTTTGACCAACCCAACGAGGATTCTTGGAAATGAGCGAGTGGATGGGCTTGAATGCATTCAAATGGAGCTGGGTGAGCCAGATGCTTCGGGTAGGCGGCGCCCTGTTCCTGTTGAAGGTTCGGAATTCAGAATCCCCGCAGATTTCTTTATCGAAGCCATCGGTGAGGGGCCGGAATCTGAGGCGCTTAAATCAATGGGTGTAGAGCTTGATAAAAGAGGACTAGTTAAGGTCGACGATAATATGAAGACAAGCATAGACGGGGTTTTTGCTGCTGGGGATCTAGTTAGCGGTCCAGGCATAGTCATTGAAGCGGTGGCTGGAGGGCTGAGAGCGGCAGAGTCCATAGATGAATTTTGTCAAAGCAAGAGAGGAAAATGATTCATAGTCATTTATAAGATTGCGCCGTATTATTGCCCTCCTTGACTAAGACTGTTGAAGCAGGCCGAATTCCCTAAGTTTTCACCTTTTTATCTAAATTTTTGTCTAAATTTTCCCAAAAATCGTAGAAAAACCCCTTTACTTTTTTGAACTGTTGGTTTACAATGCCTCTGGTTTACTAATGTTATCAATATGATGATAATGGTTATATTTCGAGGTAGCAGCCAGTGATCGACAGTTTGGTGGGCCTGGCTATTCTATTTCCCATCATCACTGGCCTTATTTGGCTGCTGATTGAAAACCACAAAGCCAGAAGCGGCGTTATTTATGTTACGGCCGCAGTTCTCATAATAAGCTCCATATTTTTCCTACGGCAAGGTTCTCTTCCCATAGAGTATTCACCTCCTCCTAGGTGGGAGTGGGTCATCTTAGTTGCTAATTACGCCATACTGGCATTCTTCATCTTTGCAGCTGTCAAAGATATTGTCCAAAGAGGCGTTTCACGTCACAACATCCTCACCATAGCCCTGACCGTGGCCGCAGGTATCCCCCTGGCAGTTTTTGAGTTCGCCCAGGCGCCACATACTCCACTGGAAGTTGCCCCCACTCTCTATATCGACCACCTGTCCGTAATTATGTGCCTTATTATTTCCATCATAGGCTCGCTTATCTGCATTTATGCCATAAGATACATGAGAGACCATGAAGAGCACCGTATACACTTAGGAGAGCTTAAGGTGACAACACAGCCCAGGTTCTTCTTCTTCATGCTCATATTCTTGGGTGCTATGAATGGACTGGTCTTCTCCAATAGTCTAATTTGGCTGGCATTCTTCTGGGAAGTGACCACCTTGGCCTGCTGGGGCTTGATCCGCCATGATGAAGAACCACAGCACATAGACAATGCCTTCCGCGCCTTATGGATGTGTCTGATTGGTAGCGTTGGCTTCGGCCTGGCCATCGTGCTTCTGTGGAACAGCCCTCTTAACACGATTTCATTGGCGGAAGTCGTTAGTAATGGCGCCTTAGCTAGTCCCTTTCTTCTTTTACCCTTTGCCTTATTATGCCTAGCCGGCTTCACCAAAGCAGCGCAACTCCCAGTTCAGAGCTGGTTGCTCGGAGCCATGGTTGCCCCTACACCAGTTTCCGCCTTGCTCCATTCCAGCACCATGGTCAACGCCGGAGTTTACCTTGTGCTGCGCATTGCTCCGGGCTTTCAGGGTACTAATCTTTCAACCCTCATAGCTATCTATGGTGGCGCAGTTTTCCTATTTACCGCCATAATAGCCATAAGCCAGAGCGAGGGGAAAAGGGTTCTGGCTTATTCCACAATTGGTAATTTAGGGCTTATCATACTCTGTGCTGGCATAAATACCCCGCTATCCATAGCTGTTGGCATAATGCTCCTGATCTTTCACGCCATATCTAAAGGGCTTCTCTTTTTATGCGCTGGCGCTATCGAGCACCATATCTGGAGCCGCAATATTGAGGATATGGAGGGAATAGCCAGGAAGCTGCCTATTCTGACTGGCATAACCATCGCTGCGATGCTTTCCATGCTGGTAGCTCCTTTCGGTGTCCTCATTACCAAGTGGGGAGCTATGGAGGCAGCCTCTGGCATTGGCGCATGGTCAACTCTTGTGCTCGTACTGCTCATGCTTGGCTCAGGAGCCACTACCGTTTTTTGGGCAAAGTGGATAGGTCGCTTCTTATGTCAAAGCCCCATGCCAGGAAGAGCTAAGAGAGAGCCACTCATTCCCCTTTATCATGGCATCCTGCTGATATTAATTGCCTTTGCCGTAGTGTTTAGCATACTAATTGCTCCGGTGTATAATAGCGTTATAGCGCCAAGTTTAACTGAAGCAGGCTACAATGCAGCTTTAGCATTTAGCACAGGCACCGGGTTCTTGAAATCCCCCGTAGGTATTTTTGCCGCGTGGCCAATTTTCATAATAATCACTTTGGCTCTCTTAATTCCTACCCTTACCACCAGGGCAAAGCCCGAGGAAAGTCGCAGTTCCTACATGTGCGGAGAGAATGTGGAACTAGGGGTAGACGAATTTGTCGCTGTAGCTGATGAGAGGACAGAGCTTAAGACCGGAGGATTTTATATTGAAAATACTCTGGGAGAAGGGAATCTTAATAGATTCGTTGTGCCCACGGGCATTGTTTTACTCGTTATTTTGTTCGTTTTGGCGGTGATATGAGTACAGGTTGGTTAATCGGGAGTGCCGTAATTGCGGTTATAGTAGCCCCCTTGATCGGGGGGTTGCTCAGGGGCATTGACCGCAAACTGACCGCCCACATGCAGGGAAGAATCGGACCACCGATAATTCAGCCCTTCTACGATATCATCAAGCTCTTTGGCAAGAAACCTATGGTTGCCGGTGGGGCTCAACTTGCGTTCGCTTATGCCTTCATCGCCCTAATCGTCACTGCCGTGGTATTTTTCGCCCTGAGGCAAGATTTGCTGGTAGTGCTCTTCATCTTATTTTTTGGCAGTCTTTGCCTTCCAATTGGAGCTTTAAGCGTAAAGTCGCCCTATAGCCAGTTCGGAGGACATCGCGAACTGTTACAATTCCTGGCTTACGAGCCGATTTTGCTCCTGGCAGCAATACCCATAGCCTTAAAAACCGGCGGCTTTCCTATTGCTAATATATTTGAGCATGGACAACCGCTCCTCCCTGATTTATGGATTACTTTTATTGCCCTTCTCATTGTTCTGGCTATAGTGATGAGAAAATCTCCTTTCGACATCTCCGGTTCGGAGCATGCCCATCAAGAGCTAGTTAGAGGAGTGGTCACGGAATACTCTGGCCCTTATCTGGCCTTGATAGAGCTGGGGCATTGGTACGAGATGGTTTTACTATTATCTATCCTGGGACTCTTCTGGGTGGTAGGCGGCTTGTGGTGGCTATCCATCATAATAGCTCTAGGAAGCTGGTTCATCATGTTATTTGTGGACAATATCAATGCTCGTCTCACCTGGTCCTGGATGTTGAAATTTGCCTGGGGCGCAGGCGTAAGTCTAGTAGCTTTAAATATACTATTTATTAACTTAGGCTGGATGTAAAAAATGGGAATTCTAAGTACGGCAAGAATGAAATCCCCCTGGTTGCTGCACTTCGATTGTGGTAGCTGTAATGGGTGCGATATAGAGATACTTGCTGCCCTTACCCCCTTTTATGATGTAGAAAGATTTGGCATTGTCAATATGGGCAATCCCAAACACGCTGATGTGCTTCTGGTGACGGGTCCGGCAAACCACCGTAATTACAGAGTGCTTCGTAATCTCTACGAGCAGATGCCCGATCCCAAGGGGGTGATAGTTGTGGGAACCTGCGGCTGCACCGGCGGAGTGTTTCATAACTGCCCCAATGTGTTGGGTGGCATAGATAAGGTCATACCCGTGGACGTTTATGTCCCGGGATGTGCTGCCAGACCTGAAGCTATCATCGACGCAGTAGTGCTGGCATTAGGAAAGCTTAAAGCATATGGAAAATGATATTTCGATAACTAAAGACGAACTTATTGCAGAAGCTCAAAAAATGATGGATGAAAGAGCTAGGTTTAGCACTGCTAGCTGCGTAGACCTGGGAGATAAATTTGAAATTATCTATCATTTCGAGCCCCGGGAATATCCAGAGCCCCTAAAGAATATCAGAGTCAAGATAGCTAAAGATGATACATTGCCTAGTATATCCGATGTATATCTTTGTGCTGCACTGATCGAAAATGAGATACAGGAACTATTTGATGTTCAAATAAGTGGTATCGCACTTGACTTCCAGAAAAGATTCCTGCGCTCTAAAGAAAGTCCTGAGGCTGAGTTGCTTAAACCTTGTCCCTATAAGCCAGAGCCGCCGGAACGTATTCCTGTCAGGTGTGGCGAGGCTTGTCCCGCGGGTATTGATATACCTCGCTATGTTCGGCTTATTGGTGAAGGAAAATGCGCCGAATCATTAGCAACTATAAAGCAGGCTCTGCCCTTCCCGGGAATCCTAGGCAGGGTATGTTTCGCCCCCTGTGAAGATAACTGCCGCCAGGCAAAACAGGAGGAACCCATTGCTGTCAGAATGCTGAAGAGATTTGCCTACGACCATGCAACTTACGAAGAAAAGAAGGCTGCCAAACAGACAGGCAAGCGTGTTGCCATTATTGGCTCAGGTCCGGCAGGACTTGCTGCGGCTTATTACCTTGCCAAGAGGGGGCATGGAGTCACTATTTTCGAAGCTCTAGCCGAAGCTGGCGGTATGATGCGAGCTGGAATTCCTTCGTATCGGCTTCCCAGAAATATTCTGGACGATGAAATCACCATGGTCAAGAATTTGGGCGTGGAGATAAAGACCAATACCAAAGTGGAGTCTTTAGACAAGCTATCCCAAGATGGCTACCAGGCAGTTCTTGTTGCCACAGGCGCCCATCAAGGGGTAAAGATGGGGGTTGAGGGAGAAGACCATTCCAAAGTAATGGAATGTATTGATCTTTTGAGGGATGTAAATTTTGGCAAGAAAGTCAAATTGGGTGACCGGGTAGCGGTGATCGGCGGTGGTAATGCTGCCATTGATGCCGCTCGCACTGCTCTTCGCCTTGGGTCAAAAGAAGTGACCATATTCTATCGCCGTACCAAGGCTGAGATGCCGGCTAACCCCGAGGAAGTAGCCGAAGCAATTAAAGAGGGAGTGAAGATAGAATTCCTGGCGGCGCCAACAAAGGTATTCGGCAAGAATGGTGCAGTCGCATTAGAAAATATTCGCATGAAGCTCGGAGAACCTGACGCCAGCGGCAGACCTCGGCCTGAGCCCATAGAGGGCAGCGAGTTCAAGGTGGATCTTGATGCAGTTATTGCGGCTATCGGGCAGCGCCCTGAGATTCCAGGACAATTCAAGCTTGAAATAGGTAGGGGGAATGTGATAGTGGCGAATGCCGAGACCATGGCTACCTCGAAGGCAGATGTTTTTACTGCCGGTGATGTAGTAACTGGGCCAGCATCCGTGGTGGAAGCAATTAGAACTGCCAAATTAGCAGCAATATCCATAGATAAGCATCTTGGTGGTACAGGGGTCTTGCCTATCGATGAGCTGAAAGTAAAAGACCTTACTTCACGCCGTACCTTCATTGAGAGGTGGGCAGAAGAGGGCGAGCGGGTCGAGATGCCCAGTCTCTCCATCGAGGATAGACTAAAGGGATTTGACGAAGTAGAACTAGGACTAAGCGAAGAAATGGCCATTGCAGAGGGCCAGCGATGCTGGCGCTGCGACCTGGAGGAATAGAATGGCAACAAGGACAGTAATCCCATTTGGCCCCCAACATCCGGTACTACCTGAACCTGTCCACCTGAAGCTTGAGTTAGAGGACGAGAAAGTAGTAGGTGTAACTCCTATAATTGGTTATATTCATAGAGGAATTGAAAAGGCCGGTGAGCTAAATACTTTCCGTCAGAATGTTCACATTACCGATAGAATATGTGGTATCTGTAGCTTCATCCACACCCAGACTTACTGCCAGGGTGTCGAAGCACTGATGAACGTCGAAGTGCCTCCCAGAACCAGATTCCTCCGTGTGTTCTGGAGCGAACTCTCCAGGACACATAGCCACCTACTGTGGCTGGGACTTCTCTGCGATGCCCTGGGATTCGAAAGTCTGTTCATGCAGATATGGCGAGCCAGGGAGATGGTTCTGGATATTTCTGAGATGACCACTGGGCATAGAATAATTCAAGCCACCAGTGTCGTCGGTGGTGTGAGAAGAGACATCGACAAAGATATGGCCAAGGAGGTAGATAAGAGAATTGTTTCTCTTAAAGAAATGCTGGACAACACTGCCACCCCTACCCTGCTCCATGACCCTACTGTCAAGCGCCGTGCTGTAGGTAAGGGAGTGTTATCTAAAGAACAAGCTGAAATCCTTGGAGCAGTTGGGCCTACTTCAAGGGGTAGTGGTGTGGCAAAAGATATGAGGCAAACAGGCTACGCCGCTTTTAAGGAAGTGGGCTTTGAGCCAGTGGTAGAAACTGCCGGAGATAGCTATGCTCGAACCCTGGTCCGAGCTAAAGAGGTTTATCAAAGTATAGAACTCATGCGTAAAGCGTTGGCTATGATGCCTGGGGGGGAGATCTTGGTCAGGGTTGACGGTTATCCTGAAGGTGAAACGATTTCCAGGTGTGAGCAACCAAGGGGAGAGGTTATATACTACATAAAAGGCAATGGTACAAATCATCTGGAAAGATTGAAGATAAGAACGCCCACTTTTGCTAACATACCCACTTATTTGGTTATGTTGCCCGGCTGCGAGATGGCTGATGTGCCAATAATTACTCTGTCCATAGACCCCTGTATTGCCTGTACTGAGAGGTAATTGAAATGTGGATGTTTTCGACGATTGTGAAAAACCTCTTCTCCCGACCCGCTACCAGGCGTTATCCTTTTAAGGATATAAGAGAACCGCTTTCAGGATATAGAGGTAAAATCAATTTTGATGGTACTAAATGTGATCTGTGTGGTGATTGTGCCAGGGTATGTCCATCCAACGCTATAGAAGTCAGCCTGGAAAACAGAGAGATACAATATAATCCTTTCAAGTGCATTTATTGCGGTACATGTATGGAGACCTGCCTTCCGCGGGCAATAAGTCAAGAT
>Ga0114922_10002311_pt1 | contig 17871 bp, 18 predicted proteins | sample AartaG_FD_100975 | JGI IMG/M metagenome (GOLD analysis project Ga0114922, IMG submission 100975) | Deep subsurface microbial communities from Aarhus Bay to uncover new lineages of life (NeLLi) - Aarhus_00045 metaG | ecosystem: Environmental > Aquatic > Marine > Oceanic > Sediment | place...
GGAATGATAGATGAATTCCCAAAAGGATCTTCAACAATGATATCAATTGGAAGGTTATCTTGGATATAAGAATCTAAAAGATCTACATACTCTCTTATCTTTTCTCTCTCTTCATCTGACTCAGCATCACCTAATAGGAATAGAGTTTTTCCTCTAATGTCTTGAAGTATTCCTTCAATATTGTTTACAAATCCATTAGCATTAGGACCAGGTTCTATCATCGCTCCAATTTGAGGAAAATTAATAGTCCCATTTGCAGCTCTAACAATCTTTGTTGTATAATCTTCTTTATTTTCAGCATGATAGATGAACCTTACAGGATCTTTAAATGAGAGATTGATGAAGTCGTTGTGCTTGTAACTGCAATCAGAACAGAATATATTGAAAAACCACAGTTGAGGAAAGTGAGGTATATCCATTATCCTCTGTGTAACCTTAGTGTTATCACTCTCACACACCGGACAATTTACTTCCATCATTTCGAAATCATGTTCTTCTGTTGGCATCTAATCGTCTTGTACTTCTTTGTGACTCATTTAAATTTTAAGATAGAATTAATTTTGATTGATTTGAGTAGTAAATTTTTTTTAGATAATAATCTAAGAGATATTGATGAAAGAAGAGCTGCTAGATATATACAACTCACTGTTCGAAAAATATGGTCCTCAAAACTGGTGGCCTGGAGAAGGGTTGGAAATAGCTATTGGGGCAGTATTAACCCAACAAACAAACTGGAAGAATGTAGAAAAAACTCTTCTACAGTTGAAGAAAGCAAATTGCTTGAATATAGATTGTCTAAAGAAGATTCCCATTGAAAAATTAGAAGAACTAATTAGATCAAGTGGATATTATAGAGTAAAAGCTAGACGACTAAAGAATCTCATAGAATTGTTATCAATTAACCCAAAACCTGATCGATTAGCTTTGTTAGCAATAAATGGTCTAGGTGATGAAACAGCAGACGCTATTCTATTGTATCTGTTTGAAAAGAAATGCTTTGTAATTGATTCATACACTTTTCGAATATTAAACAGACTTGGATTATATGATGGAAAGAATTACTTGGAACTCCAACAGATATTTATGGATAGTCTTCCAAATAATCTACAGTTGTATCAAGAATATCATGCATTGTTAGTTAAACACGCGAAGATCTGTTGTACAAAAAACTCCCCAAGGTGTGGTAACTGCGTACTAAACAATTGCTGTCTATACAACTCTAAACAAAACAAATAATGTGTGGAGCACTCAATATGTTTCTTACTAAAGAACAGCAAATGATGCTGGACGGAGAATATGGATTTGCTATTGCAAAACTCACTAAATTAGTTGTAAAAATTGGTGAAGTAAATGATGCAACTAAGCTTATCCCTATCAAAAATGCACAAATTGCTGGTGTTTCATATTTTACTGTAGGTGATCCCATATTCTCTTTCTTCAATATGTTATCCAAAGACAAAGTCAAGGTTAGTGTTCCTAGCTGGTTAAATCCTGCAGGAATGGATATGGAAAGATGGGAAGAAATGGGAGTGCTGGAATCTTTTGCTGATAAACAACGTAGGATAATTCAACACTACAAAGAAATGGGTATAGAAACAACTCTAACATGTACGCCATACTTAATTGGACACCAACCGAAACTTGGTGACCATTTAGCATGGAGTGAATCATCAGCTGTTTCAATGGCTAATGCATATTATGGTGCAAGAACAAATAGAGAAGGAGGACCTTCATCTTTAGCATCTGCTATTATTGGTTATACAGCTGATTATGGGTTACACAAAGTAGAGAATAGGGTTCCAAGTATTATTGTAGATGTAAATACATCAACTGCTAATTTCTCAGATTTTTCAGCTTTGGGTTATTGGTATGGAGAAAAATTTCATGGAGTGATTCCTTATTTTAAGGGAATCAAGAATACACATATAGATCAAGTAAAAATGTTAGGGGCAGCAATGGCAGCATCTGGAAGTGTCGCACATTTCCATATTGAAAACCATACACCAGAGGCTCGAAAAGTTGATATGAATTATGTAACTAATATAGTTAGTTTTGATGAAAAGGATAAGAAACAAGTATATGATCATTTTAACCAGATAAAAGAAGATGCGAATCTAGTAGTAATAGGATGCCCTCATTCAAGTCTAGAAGATATACAGTACATACATTCAACTCTAGGAGAAAAATCAATAAAAGAAGGAATAGAATTTTGGATTTTTTCCTCTCAGAAATTGATGCAAACTGATGATGCTAAGAAATTTTTAACTAATTTGGAGGTAAAGGGAGTAAAAATATTCACTGATACTTGTATGGTAGTGACTCCCGTTATCAGAAGAAATTACAAAAACATCCTAACAAACTCTGCTAAGGCTGCTTTTTATCTTACTAGAGATGGGACAAATAAAGTTAACTTGCTTTCATTATTCGAAATTATGGAGGGGGTTTCAGAATGAAAACAATTAAAATTCGACCAATAGTTGAAGGTTCAGTTGAAGGAGAAGCATTAGTTTCACCCATTCCAATTTCATTTTTGGGTGGAGTTGATTCTGAAACAGGAATAATTACTGATTCTGAAAATCCTTTATTTGGGGAAAGCATAGCAGGTAAAATCTTTGTGTTTCCAGAAAGCAAAGGTTCAACTGTGGGATCTTATGTTATTTATGGATTAAGTGTTAATAATGTAGCCCCACTCGCACTAATAGCTAATAAAGCTGAAACAATAGTTGTAGCAGGAGCAATCTTGGCAAACATTCCTTTAGTTGACAAAGCTGATCAAGATGTTACTCTTTCAATTAAAACCGGAGATAAACTAGTAATAGATACAACTGAAGAAATTGTAAAAATAAAAAAAGTGGAGTAGAAAGGTAAAAATTTGTTATCTACGCTTCTTACCTTGTTGTTCTGACAATAACTTCTGAAATTCGTCTCTTAGTAAAGTTTCTTGTTCTTGTAAAGCTTCTTTCTTTTCTTCACTCATTTTTTCCTTTTGTTCAGATAGAGATTTTTCTTTTTCATTGTTTAGTTCAGCAGTAATTTCAGAAATTTCTAGGTCTTGTTGCTCTTTTAATTGTTCCAAGAGTTCTTTTTGATCGTTTTCCTTCTGAATATTGAATTTCTCTTCTAACTGTGTTTTTTCAGTTTCAAAACTTTGCTTTAGATTCTCTATTTCTAAGAGGTGATTTTCATCAAACTGCTTTTTCTGTGCTTCAAATTCTTCTTTAAGGTTCTCGCTAACTGCGAGTATTCTTTCCTCAACAAAAGTTTCTCTGTTTTCCTGAACAAGATCTAGAAAGTCCTTTGAGGTAACAGTATTAATGATATCAAAAACTCTGTTTATAGTATTAATATTGGCTTGCGCAGTTTCAAACTCCTCATTATTTAGAATTCCTTCCGATTCTTTAATTAAATCATCAGTAAACTTCATAACTAAATCTATTGCCGTTTCAGGGAATACATCTATCCCCCTCATGATATTTTTGAGTTCTAAAGCCCTGGAAGATAAATCGGCTAGTTCTACCTCATATCCTTTGGTTAAACTTTTCTCTCTGAAAACCAGATCATAAGGTCCAACCATCATTGTTTGTTTGGTTTGCAACTGATCATAGAATGTTATATTGGCACTTAGTTCGTGAACCCCTTTGTCATTGAGTTGAGAACACCGCAGAGAGAGATTTTGTTCAGTTGAATTACCTGCAGGTAAACTAGGAATAGTTATTTCAGTACCACCATCCACAATATCAACGCCATCAGGGATGTTGAGCTTGAAAACAAGATTAAATGCTTCACCATCACCTTCATTTTCAATAATAATAGATAAATCAGAAAGTTCTCCTAGAACTAAATCTCGAGAAACTTTAACTTCAGGTACTATCTTTGGTAGCTTAACTTTTGATCTGAAGTTTTTCACAACGGTATCCATTGCATCATCAATGGCCGGAAAGAATAGTTCCCCCATAATTTGGGATAGTCCGGGTTTTAGATGTGCACCAACTAGCTGTTGGGCATTGAGTAATGAGGTTGTATCTGAATCCTTTACAGCTTTAATAGCATGACCTGCAGAATAAAGAACTTGTTGAGCTCGAGTAAAACCAGGATCATCTTGAATTTGTTCAATGTACTGTTGATATAGTTGCTCTGCAGATTGGAATTCTTCTATAGAGAAGTAGAAGAAACAAGCTGTGGAAATTAATACTATTCCTCTATCATATTCATTCCATAATAGATATTCTTGTGCCGCATTAACTAAATCTTCAACTACAGCATTTGTTGCAGCTCTCCAATCCTCTTTTGATCCAACTTTCTTAAAAATATAAGAAACATAATAGAGATTTTGTGCACTCATACGATATTGTTTCTTCTCTTTGTTTTCTTCTGATGCACGGATAAAATTCTTAATCGCTTCATGGTACAAGTCTTCGGCTTGTTCCAACCCCCGAGCTGTCTCTTGACTTCTAGCAGCATCTAAATATTTCCTTGCAGAGTCAGCATAATTTGCACTTTTAAACAAATCTCGTGCTTCTGACATGAGCTTAGCAAGGTCCTCATCATAAGATTTTTCCATAAACCTAAGTTGCAATCTCAATATATAAGTTTATTTAAGCACGCAATGAGGCATGCATAGAAAGCGATTAGAAGCCATATACAGCTATTTTGTGCTATTTTTCAAAAATAAGAAAAAATTACTTACAAAAAATCAAAGTGGTGGACCGAGCGAGATTCGAACTCGCGGCCTCTTCCATGCCAAGGAAGCGATCTTCCAGGCTGATCTATCGGCCCATTGAAGAAGTAGTTAAAATAGAAGGATTACTTGTTACAAGTAAACACACATGTGTCTTCTAATGTCTGTGCCATGCATAGTTTCGGATTTTTGAGGATCTTCCAAAGCCACAAGATGCACAGTTTTTATGTCTTTTGTGGAAGGAATGATTACCACATCTCCTACAAATTATATGGGTTGATCTTTTGTTATGTCTTCCGAATGACGGTGTTCCTTTAGTCATTTTGTTTCATCTCTTTGCACTTATTTGGGTGGAGGACTAATCATAATTACGTTATCACCACGTACAATAACGTCCCCAAGTTTAGTTGTTCCTTCTGAAGCTATCTCTTCTGCGTCTTCTAATGTTAGATTAAGATGAATATCATAATTCTTGAGAATACCTCTCATTCGTCGATTACCTCGAAGTCTAATCAAAACTCTTCTTTCTCTAGCTTGATTCAGGATATCCATCGGTTTGTTTACGCTCATTGTTTCTACTCCAAAACTTTACGAGTTGAAACTCTAAGATTTCATTATAAGTATTTTGATTAAAGAAAAAAAGTGATGATATCTTCAGAAACACTGTTTATCAGACATTACATGATGAAACTAATACTATGCTTCTGAGAAGTATTCTTTAGTTAAAAATCGTTACCTTTAAGTAGCAAGCGTCTTGCTTCTGTCTTAAGTTAGTGTTATTAGATGAGGCGAAGCTAATGAGTAAAGAACTAGTGACTGTAGACTTACTAGTAGATGGTGGACAAGCATCTCCTGGTGGAGCCATGGGGCCTGCATTAGGACCACTTGGTGTTAACATCGGTAATGTTGTTAGTGAAATAAACAAACAAACAGCAGCTTATCAAGGGATGAAAGTTCCAGTAAAAGTTACAGTCGATAAAAAAACCCGTGAATTTGAATTAGAAATCGGTATCCCACCAGCATCAGCATTAGTGCTAAAAGCCGCAAATTTGAAAAAAGCATCTGGTGAACCAAATACAAACATAGTAGGTAATATATCCTTCCCGCAACTTATTGATGCAGCTAAAGCAAAGTGGGCAGATTTAACTGCTGGTTCAATAAAAACTGCATGCAAAGAGATTTTAGGTACAATGGTATGTATGGGAGTAACTTGTGAAAACAAAGATCCCAGAGATGTGCAAAAAGAAATTGATGCAGGTAAATATGCTGAACTTCTTACTGCAGCAGAGGAATAGTCAGTAGACTGTTACTCAACAGAAGAAATAAAAACAAATTACCAAAAAGATTAGTGAGGCACAATTAATGAGCAAAATGATCAATAAGATACGAGGCTTTTTTATAAATAGTAGAAAAGTTCTCAGACATGCCAAAAAGCCTAGTAGGAGAGAATTATCCATTACAGTAAAGATGAGTGCTGTTGGAATTGTCATTATTGGTGTAATTGGTTATGTTCTTAGTTTACTATTTAATGCAATAATAAGTGCAATTCAAACAAGATAGTAGTTAGATTCACCTCATATAATAAAAGAATAAAAAGATAAGTGATAAAATGCCCATCTATGCTCTTAGAACAACAATTGGTCAAGAACATTCATTGAGTGAATATCTAGCTCGTAGAGCAGAAAATAGACCTCATCTAAAAATATATTCAGTTTTAGTGCCAGGTGGGTTAAAAGGGTACATTTTTGTTGAAGCTGAATCAATTGATGATGTTGAAGTTCTAGTAGAGGGTGTTAGACATGTTCGAAAAAGACCTCGAGCTTCCCGTGCTGAAGAAATTCCTATTGATCAATTAGATCACTTCTTAATACCAAGACCTGTAATAGAGGGAGTAGATATCAACGACATAGTTGAGGTAATAAATGGGCCATTCAAGGGTTCAAGAGCAAGAGTTACCGATATAAATGTTGGAAAAGAGGAAGTAACAGTAGAACTTCTTGCAATGGATTTACAAATTCCAGTAACTATTTCTGGAGAATCAATTAGAGTAATTGAAAAATCAGTTGAGAAGGAAACAGAAGATGAGTATCTACTCTAAACTAAAAAAATTCTTCCAATGTCAATCTTTTTTTAGATAGTTTTATGGGTTGAGCTGGTAGTTTGAGTCTTTGCCTTATTATAGCAGCTAATTCTGAATCAAATCCATAGAGCGTATATACTTTTTGAGGATTAACAGCTTTAACATGTTCAAGGAGCTCATTGCAATTAGCATGCATTGAAAAAGGAAAAGCTTGTTCAAAGCTTGAATATGCAAATCTAGATGCTTGACCAGTAATTATACTTCTTGAGAATTTGTGAGGTTTAAGAAAATCTGGTATTTCCTTAGCTGCCCTAGGGAGCAAAACTAAACTTCTTTCAGTCTTCAACTCACTATCATTCAAAATATCAAATCTATTCCACTGAAGATTATGTCCTTCCTCATTGTAAACTTTGTTTATTTCGCTGGTTCTATTGTCACAGTAAATGTCTACAGATAACATCTTATTCAGATAGGCTATAATCTCTTGAGCAGGACCTAAATGACCTATATTTACCACAGGAACCTTGTTCTTCTGAAGATTCTCAGCGACCCATTTTAGAATTGATGCTTTTAATCTTTCACGAGAATCGAAGAACAAATCTCCTTTCCCATATGTAGCTTCTGTAATCAAAATATCAACATCATCTTCAGGTACAGCTGCTCTTGGTACAGTAAGCATTTCATCAGTGCTTATATCACCTGTATAACAAATTGTTAAATCATCAAAATAAAACACAATCTGCGCAGCTCCTAGTAAATGCCCCGCAGGAATAAATTTGGTTTCTATACCATTAACATTAGTTGTTTTATTTAAATTAACAAATTCAGTGTTTTTCGTTTTTTTTGCAGTTAATCCTTCAAAGAGCTTACTAGCAATTTCTGTTGAGTAAACTTTTATGCTTTCATTTGGAAACGCTAAAGAATGGTCAGTATGAGCATGTGTTACCAGAGCAGCATCACAATCTGCTGCAGCTTTCACTGTTGTTGGGTCAGCTATTAGAGTTAGATTCTCTGGTTTCTTTAAGAATTTGACACCTTTATCATACTTGAATAGTGTAGGCATAACTGACCCCCTGTGTATAACTTCTGATTTTACTCTTTAAATGGATGTATTAAGTTTTCTTTAGTATCCTTGTGGATACATCTAGACTTATTCGAGCTCACTCACTACTGCATCGGTGAAAGTTCTAAACTTAAGCCCTAGCATCATTGAACCCTCAAACTTGATCTCTTTAGCCATATATGCTGAAGCAGCGTTTACAGTACCCATGAATATTCCGCTAGCAATTGAAGAGTCCATCCAAATTCTTACATTTGGTTGTTCAAGTGTTCCTTCTCCAGTAGCGAAATGACCATTTTCAACTTTTATGTAATAGTACTTTTCATCACCAATTGAAATCTGAAACTCGAATTTAGCCTTTTTATTCTTCTTCTGTATCTTTTCATTTTCATTACAAATCTGAGCTAACAGATCCAAATAATCTGGTATATCATCATTAGTGAAAGTACGTCGCTTAATCTTTATCTTCATTAAAGATTTTAAATCCCCATCTTTTATCTCCCCTTCATCACCATATAACAGATTAGCTTCTGGAGATTCAATAATAAGACCTAAATCATAGCCTTCTTGAATAGAATCAAGGATTTTTCGAGGGTGAACTTCTTTACAATCTCCTATTTTGAAGATTCTCTCAAGTTTTCCTTTTGATATTTCTTCAGCTTCAGTTGAAGGTTTTGTTGAGGTTACTATAAGCTCATCAAATTCGATTGTCAAATTTTTATTTTTATGTACTACTAATATCTTATTACCCGTAATTCCCTCAATATCGGTTTCCAACATTATTTCTATCTTATCATCTTCCTCAATCGTAGGTAATATTTCTTTAGCGACAAGTGAATAAATATCTGTTCCAAGTCTCTTCTTGTCAGAAATTAATATTACTTCTTTGTTTGCACAAGACAAAAACTCTGCTATTTCTATTCCTATCATGTCTCCTCCAATAACAACAATTTTTTCTCCTTTTGGGATTTTTCCATCAAAAACATCAGAGTAATATGTATATTTGCTGTTACTAATTCCTTCTATAACCGGTGCAGTTGGAGTTATGCCTGTTGCTAAGACAAGAGTATCCGGTTCATATTTTTGAAGAATTTCCTCGGAGAAAACAGTATTCAAATTAATTTTAATTTTATATTTGTCTAGAATATAAGAATAATAATCAATGAGGTTCTTAACTTCCTTCTTCATCGGAGCTATACTAGCATGGTTTAAAGAACCACCAATAATAGACTCTTTTTCAATAATAACTACATCGTGACCTCTATGCGAAGCGACACGTGCAAATTCCAGTCCTGCGGGTCCGCTTCCAACAACTAGAATCTTCTGTTTAGTTTCAGCTGGTTGAATATCTTCATCTGAACCAATCAAATTTGGATTAATAGCACAGAGTAATTGTTGTTCTGTCATTATTTGATTAAGACAGGTGTTACATCCTATACAAGTTCGTATAGTTTCTTTCTTTCCTTCTTTTATTTTGTTTGGAAATTCAGGATCAGCAATAATCGCTCGACCAATGCTAACTAAATCAGCTTTGTTCTCTTGAAGAATTTCTTCTGCAACATCGGGCGTAGTTATTCTTCCTACTACAGCAACTGTAGTATGGTCTAGAGCTTCTTTGACTAAGCTTGCATTATGCACAAAACATCCTCTTGGATAGTTCATATAAGGAACAACTGGGAAGCGTGGACTATCAAAAACACCCCCAGTAATATTGATTAGATCAACACCTTCTTTTTCTAATATTTTTGAAATTTCAATTACATCTTCAATTTCTAATCCTTCTGGAATATAATCGCTTCCATTCAACCTGAATCCTAAAATGAAATCATCGCCGCATTTCTTTCTTACTTCCCTAATTATCTCAACAGCAGCTCTAGTTCTGTTTTCAAAAGATTGTCCGCCGTATTCATCATCACGCTTGTTTGTTCGAAGAGAAAAGAATTGATTGAGTAAATATCCATGACCTGCATGAATTTCTACCCCATCAAAACCAGCTTTTTTAGCCCTTAGACATGCTCCCCCATACCCCTTAACAATTTTAGAAATCTGCTTCTTTGTTAACTCTATTGGTGTCTCTCCTGACATTTCAAAAGGTATAGCTGATGGGGCAACTGCTTGGAGACCAATCATAAAAGATGAAGCTTGAGCACCAGCATGATATATCTGGATGAGAGCATGAGAACCATGTCTCTTAATAACATTTACCAGTTCTTTGAATTTACCTATTCGCTTATTGCTATCAATACTAAGCATAGTTGATGTTCCGGCACCTATTTTGTCGAAATAAGCTCCTTCAACGATGATTAAACCAACTCCTCCTTTAGCTCTTAATTCATAGTAATCAATCAATTTGTCAGGAATATTTCCTTCTTCATCACCAAAATTCGTATCCATTCCTGGCATCACAATGCGGTTTCTAATTTGTGTTTTATTAATTGTAAAAGGTTCAAACAATTTCATCTGATAATACTCCTAGTATACCATGAAATAGAAAAAGAGTTGAATAAAAACATTTGTTGTATATCCGCTCAACAAAGTTAAAGTATCAATTTAACCTAGATATCCCGATACTAGATGGCTGAAAATATTCCACTTTTTAGAAAATACCCGAAATTGAAAAACATTCCATGGGTTTCGGTCATTAAATCACCTACTCCAATTCACAAAATGGAAAAAATAAGTAAAGAACTCAATCATGATGCGATATGGGTTAAGCGTGATGATTTATCTCACGATATCTATGGTGGAAACAAACCTCGAAAATATGAGTTTGTTTTTGCAAAGATTTTGAAGAGAAACAAGAAAAGAATCTTAACACAAGGAGCCATTGGTACTAACCATGGTTTGGCAACAACAGTTCATGCAAAGAGATTTGGTTTAGAAACTCATCTCTTCTTAACAGAACAAGAACCTTCCCAAACTGTTCTAGAGAACCTTCTTTGCCATAATCACTTTGGTGCAAAACTAAATCTAATGAAAAACAATCGTCAAAGAAAAATCAAAATAAAAACAAGACTACTCTTTGATAGAGATTCGTATTTCGTCGTTACAGGTGCAAGTTCTCCTCTAGGAACCTTAGGATTTGTAAATGCTGCTTTTGAACTTAAAGAACAAATAGAAGAGAAATTAGTTCCTGAACCTGATAAATTATTTGTTACAGTTGGTTCTCTTGCTACTTGTGCTGGATTGGTTCTAGGTCTAGAATTAGCGCAAGTAAAAACACAGGTTGTAGGAATAGGGGTGACTGATCCAAATTGGAGTTCTAAGAAAGCAACATTAGAGCTAGCAATAAAAGCATTGAAGATAATGAGAAAAGAAGATCCTTCTATTCCGGATGTATCAAATGAAATGGAAAAACGATTAATTGTTGACCACTCTTACTTTGGAGGAAAATATGGTGTCTCTACAGATGAAGCCTTGGAAGCTATTGAAATAGCAAAAAAAGATGAACTTAAGCTAGAATATGTATATACTGGAAAAACACTCAGTGGTCTTATAGATTACATTAGGAAAGGAAAAATATCAGAAGATGAAGTAGTTGTTTTCTGGAATTCAAAGAGCTCTGCTGATTTAACACCCTACGTAAAGGATGTAGATTACCAAGATTTACCTGAAGAGTTTCATAAATTCTTTGATTAGTTTAAGGCTTATTCCTGTTCTTCATATTCAGACTTTAACATACCATAAAAGAATAAACCAAATCGCTTGTTATCCTCCCTATTACTTTCTCTGAAATGGCCTTCTTTAACAAAGTTCAATCTTTCAGCAAGTTTATAGCTTCTTTCATTGGAATCTCGTGTAATTAAGATAATTTTATGAGCTTTTAATTCATTGAAAATATATTTTATAGATCTCTTCACAGCTTCAGTTGCTAATCCTTGGTTTGTATATCCTTGATCTAGATAATATCCTACTTCAAAAGAGGGGACTTTCCAGTTTTTTGGTTCAATCCATATGTTTCCGATAAAAGTATTTGTTTCTTTAAACCAAATACCCATTACGAATCTATTTCGGGCAGTAAAATCTGCAGCTAATGAACGAATGCGAATCTCAGCATCTTCTATTGAATGAACTTCAGTAGCTTCATCCACTGCCTCTTTTAGAAACTCGCGATTATCATTGCGATTCATTAGATTCAGTAATCCTTCACCATCTCCCTTTTTGAATTTTCTAATGATAAGTCGTTCAGCTTCTATTTGAGTAGGTAAATCTAGGATTTGTCTTAAGAGTTCTTTTTTTTCTTTACTAGAGCTCATCTTTAATCATCTATATTGGCTTTTTAGTATTTCTTGAATATTAAGATATTTGTCTCCAAAAGATACTACTGTATTCCAATAATGTTTTTGAGCGGAAACTATTTGAAATATCTTCTTCTTTTCAAATTGTAGAAAATGGATACAAAAGATATGAAATTATTTGTAGAAAAAGTCCCTTTGCTGAGAAAACCATTTTTTGCAATTTTGACCATCCTATATTCCTTTGGGATAATAGCTGCATTAGTACCATTCTTCTATTTCATTAACAGAATTGATTGGTGGGGACCGTTAGTATCTCAAGGCATAATTAGTATAGTTGTAACGATTATTGGTCTTGTTCATTTTATATTTGCACCTAGATTTCGTAAGAAATATGGAGATTTTGCTTATCAAAGATTCTTCTATATCTTTATTCTGCCCTATTTAATCACTTGGTATGGTTGCTTCTTTCATCCAGCTTTCATTCAATGGGGTGATAAACTTCTTCCAATTTGGGCACAAATTACACTCGCTGCTTTATGCGTACTTATGATGATATTAACCAATTTACAGATTGCGAAAGCAGGATTTTCTGTTGTTACTCATGGTATGGACGTTTTCTCTGTATTCCCAGAAGAAACAACGATTGTTAGAGGAGATATCTATTCATTCATCAGACATCCACTCCATTTCTCCTTATTGATGGGAGGATTTGCTATGGGGTTCATAAGTAACACTTGGGTAGGATTGGTAATATCTACATTTCAGCTAGTTCCAAGTATTATTATAGGTTTAAGAGAAGACAGAGAATTAATTACTCGTAGTGGAGACGACCACAAGAAGTATATTAAACAAACAGCTCTTCTATTCCCAATTAGAAAATTACCAGGTTTCTTGAAGTTACTCTTCTTAGGAAAATAGGGGTACCTTATTGTAAGGAGCTCTTTACTTTCTAGGAACCCATTATTCAATAAGGGAGACAATACAAGAAGGTAGGGAGTTGGTAAAACACTTAGAACCAGAAGAAGTAGTGTCAATGCGATCTAACAGACTTACCACGTGAATTATAGAAAAACATAATACAAGCAAAACAAATGTTATTTATGGAATCTCTAGGTGGATTAGAATTTACCAGCCATCCAGAATCCGAAGAAACTTCAAAAACTTCAGAGAAAATAGGTCCTGTTGAAGTACTGAGAATAATTTCGCTGATTTTTAGTGGATTAACAGGTTTAACTGCACTCGGATTATTTGGAGGAGCATTTTGGTCATTAATTGATTTAAACTACTATGCTCTATTATCTCAAATGGACGCGATAGGTTATATCTGTCTAGTTTTTGCAATCATTAATGTCTTAACAAGTCTTATTTTTAAGAAGAATCTGTATGTCTTTATTATCTTCTCATTTCTAACAGCTATATTTGGTTCTTTCCAATTTATTGCATTTGCAATTTCTCCTTTTGGTCATGGTGTTTTCGGACATTTTCAATATGTTATTTCTTTTGCGATGAGTTTGTTAACTTTAATATCTACTTACCTATACATCATCATCAATTCAAGAAAAAGAGATCAAATGTGAATTATATAAAAGTTTCATATAGCTATGGACTTCCAAGCAATCTTACATGCATTGATTATTCCTTCTTCAGTCATTATTTGAATGTCGCTAAAATGAAATCTGAGTAGAGTTATTATGGGGATGAATGCAAATGAAATTAACATTGGAATTGGAATATCTTGAATTATTCTGTCTTCAATTCCTTTAGCAAATAATTCTACTATATATTTGTTTAATTCAAATTCATTAGTTTTGACCTCTTCCATCATCTTAGTTTGTTCAAACTGTTCGCGATATTGGATATATTCGGGATGGTTCAGATAAAAAGAGAATGAATTAAACCAAATCTCATTGAATCGTTCTTTTATAGTCATATTTGTATCAATATTTGTGAGAACAGATTCTCCCGCTTTCTTTCTTATATCACAATAAATTACAGTCAATAAATCTTCCTTGTTTTTGAAGTAAATGTAGATTGTAGCAGGAGAAACGTTAGCTTCTTTGGCAATTTTAGAAATGGAAATACCTGAAAACCCTAACTTGTTAGTTAATTCAATTGTTGATCTTACAACAGCATTGTATTTCTTCTGATCTCGTGTTCTCATAATGATTCATAAGTAAACGGTCATTCATTTAAATTTTTATGTTTGCTAATATTCTAAACGTTTATCTGCGGTAGAACTGATATCAGCTACAATAGAAACATATATAAGTGAACGTTCATTCATTAATAATGAAAAAGGTGAAAAACAAGTGGGTTCCGTACAACAACTCAAAATTCCTGCTTCTATTTCAATAATAGATTTAGAAAAAGTTAATTGTTATCTTGTAGAAACTGAAAAAGGCTTTATTTTGATTGATACTGGTTTCACTAAATGTAGATTGAAACTAGATGCTTTTTTATCAAACAAAGGAATAACACCTGAAAATCAAACACTAACACTAATACTTCTCACACATGGTGATTTTGATCACTCTGGAAATGCAAGATATCTAAAGGAGAAATATAATTCGAAAATTGCTTTACATAATGACGATATTGGTATGGTAGAGCATGGTGATATCACTTGGAATCGGAATATGAATGTATTTCTTAGAATTTTAGGAAAATTAATGACCGTTCTTTTAGGGATGCAACTAAAGAAGAAAGATAGATTTTTACCAGATATTGTACTTGAAAACGAACAGAAACTTGATGAATATGGTTTATCTGCTAAAATCATTACCTTACCCGGTCATTCTAAAGGGTCTGTAGGAGTTCTAACAGAAGATGGACATTTCTTTTGCGGTGATATTCTTGAGAATCTAAAACAACCTGATCAAGCAAGTATGGTAGCAGATAGAACTGATATGAAACAAAGCATTGAAAAAATAAGTTCTTTAGAGTTCAAATACGTATATCCAGGTCATGGTAGACCTTTTGAGAAGAAAGCATACTTAACCTAGGGGTCTTCTGACTAATTTTTGTTTTTATTAAATACTAAACTCTTAACTGTTACAGGAAAGGCTTGACCTGAGTAAAGTGGAGAACCTATATCTATCCAATCTCCTTCTTCAAGCTCTAATTCATCCATACAGATAAGGTTATTCTGTAAGGCAGTCTCTCGCCGAAGAGCAATTCCAATTGAACCTCCCATATCCTGGTCAAAGATTAGAAGGACCATTTTGTTGTTAGCAACAGAATTTGGTAAAGCTTCTTCAATTGCTTTAGCAAAATCTGAAAGATAGAAATTGTTCCTGTGGATTGGATCTTTGAAGTATAAGGCAACCAGATCCTCCCCCTCTTTCATATCAAATCTTCTGAAAGCATTATCTATCTCTTTCTTAAGTTTCTCTGGACTGTAGTTCTCTTTTCGGACATTTACATTTATCACAGGAATATTTTCCAGTGGAAATAGAATACTCTTATCAAAATAACATGTGGAACCAGATACTGAAAGAGAAAAGGATCCAGCACCGATAACCGTAGCCCTAATTTTGTTTTCAGGTTCTAAAATTGGTAGTTTGTTCTTTTTCATCAAAGCCTGAATTTCCTCTGCAAGATATTTACCAATATCATCAAATGCTATATCTTCTCCATAAATTAATTCAGCAACTCCCCCGGAAAATGAGTAACCATCTATTGGAATTGAAAAATCTAAATCGTCTGTCATCATTAGTTTCTTAGCTACTTTGCTTTTTGTTGGTCCTTTCATGACCTCAACTAAAGCTTTAGCATATTCTTTAGCTATTATTCTAACTTCCTCTTCAGGGATAATATCCCCTATTTCATAGTCTAGACTGAGTTCCTTAAAGAGAAACTCAGTTGGTTCATCTATCCTCCAAATTTTGAATTTTTTATCAATTCCTAGTAATCTCCCGCCAACATTTATGCATGATGTACTTGTAACCTGCCCCTTAGATGCGATTGCTAGATTACTCGTGCCACCTCCAACATCTATGTTCATCACAGTGTTTTCATCTTTTAATGTCTGATCAACAATACCACTGCCCATTGCTCCCAGTAGAGATTCAAAATTCGGTCCAGCAGCTGCACTGACAAATTTTCCAGTAGTAGAAGATAATCTTTTCACTATTTCTTCTGCATTTTGCTTCTTAGCTGTTTCTCCTGTAACTATGACTGCTCCTGTATCTACCATCTCAGTAGTAATTCCAGCTTTCTTGTATTCCTCTTCAAAGAATTCAACGACAGCATCAATATCGATAGTATAACGGTCGATTAAGGGAGTGTCTATAATATTGCCTTCGTAGATTAATTTCCGATTAATAAGATGAAAACGATTGGACATGTTCATGAAACTCTGTTCTCTTCTAAGAGTTAAACCAGAAAATACAAGATGTGATGTAGAAGACCCAACATCAATTCCAACGCTTAAAACATTGAGGTATTCCCCAATATCATCATTTACTTGAGAAAGAATTTCAGGGAAGATCTCAGCTATTTTGTTCTTATTTTGCTGAATTTTTTCAATTTCTGCGCCAGAGTATCCCATTAGCTCTCTTGCGGATTTAGTTTTGAAAGCTGGTTTATCGCTTTTCAGTTCAAATGAATCCTCTGTTACGTCTACTATCCTTACCTCTAACTCTTTATCATGATGTTTAGGTAACTCTATTCTCTCGTCTGAATTTAACAACTGCTCTTTCAAATCCTCAGGAATGTCTAAGAACTCTTCACAAATTGTACAGAAGAATTTAATTGTGGTTGTTTTGTCACTGCCTGGTAAAATAGGTCCATCTTCAGAAGGACGGCGGATTTCATTGTCAGCTTGCCTTTGGATACCAGCCAATGTAATTTCAAACAATTCTGCCATTCTATCACACATATTATCAAATATTTGTCCTTTATCCATTATTGATCCAAGCGCTGATCTAAATTCTGAAACAAGTCGATAATATTTGGATATTTCTGTTTTATCTTTCATTTCATGTTCCTTAATCAATGAATCATAATTCGCTGAGAAAGTTTCTCTTAGTTCCTCTGCATTTTCTTTATTATATCTATCTAGAAATGCGTGTACAATTCCTACTATTGCCCATTTTTGGTTCTCAATATCGACTCTGATGTTTGATTCATCAGCTATTTTTCCAGACATATATTAGAAAAACAGCATTTTGTATAAATACATTTTTATGTTCTAATAATACAATAATGTATTATGAATGAAACTAAGAATCGTAGAACACTGATTGAAAGAGCTCAAGCAATATTCAAGTTAGTTGATTACGAGGACTGTTCTTTCCCAAAATCAAAACTTCAGAAAGTAGGTCTAAATCCAGCTACAGCAGAGAAGTGGTTGGATCTTATTGTGTATATACAAAAGCAACCTAGAATTAGGTTGATAAAAACAAAAAATACAACAATAATAGAAAAACATGAAGAAAAGTATCACACGATGAGCAGAGAAATATTCATGGATTCAGAGAGAAGCTACAAAGAACGATTTGATGCTTTGCAGGATTATCTTAGTGCTCTTATAACCTCAGAAAGATTAAAAAAATAAAAAAGTAGAGACTTTTAGAAATAAGAAATCAAAGCAATAACATTTGGACCTGTATGAGCAGATATAGTAACTCCTGTGCATCTAGTTGTTATTTTCGCTTTCTTGAAATGTTTCTTTAATTGTTTCTTCATTCTACCTGCATAGTCTAAGTTATTACCATGAATGATAACAACTTGTTTTGGAAATCTAGTAAAGTTCTCTGAAGCTAATTCAAGGATTTTATGTATCCCCTCATCTGTATCTGTTACAGATGTAGCA
>Ga0114922_10002312_pt1 | contig 17869 bp, 20 predicted proteins | sample AartaG_FD_100975 | JGI IMG/M metagenome (GOLD analysis project Ga0114922, IMG submission 100975) | Deep subsurface microbial communities from Aarhus Bay to uncover new lineages of life (NeLLi) - Aarhus_00045 metaG | ecosystem: Environmental > Aquatic > Marine > Oceanic > Sediment | place...
CTCTGGCGCGGTATGGGTGAAGGTGTTCGGGCCATCAAGATAGAGGAGGACCGCTCCCCACTGAGGCTTGTATACGATCCTACCCATCCCGATGCCCTGAAATCGGGACCGAAGAAGGGGTATGTTGAGTTTCCCAACGTCAATATAGTGACTGAGATGGTTGATATGATCTCTGCTTCACGGGCCTATGAGGCCAATGTGTCTGTGGTGCAGAATGCAAGTCAGATGTTCATGCGTGGGCTCGAGATCGGCAGGGCCTAGAAGGACAATGAACCAGTGGAGTAACTGCAGCCACCGGTGACCATTATACCGGTTCATGGGGGGTTTCATGATTATATCGAATGAGGGTTTTAACACGGCCTGGCCAATGGGACCCAGGGAGGTACATGGCGACATGGTCAGCCTGAATGTGACCCACAGATCTCATTTCGGTGCACCGAAGGAGAAGGTGTCCGATGATGAGTTCGTGACCGAATTCAGCAATGCACTAAAGGGAGCCTTTCAGCGGGTAAACAGCATGCAGAAGACATCGGATGAGCTGACCAAACAGATGGCTGTGAGTCCCGAATCCGTGGACATTCACGACGTTACCATTGCTGCGGAGAAGGCCCGGCTCTCGCTGATGCTCACGAAATCCGTCGTTGACCGGATCACCCAGGCCTACAGGGAGCTCATCAACATGCGATGATTGAACAGAGCCGGTGCTTCATGAGGCGCCGGCAGGGTTTTAATGGCTTTAAGGGACCTATGGGAGGGGAAAATGGAGAACTTCTTTAAAAAATTCCTGGATACCTTCAGGAATATATTCGGAAAGCTCAATCAGACACAGAAACTGATCCTCTTCGGGGTCGTCGCACTCGTCATATTCGGTTTTATATTCCTCATCACCTTTTCCTCTAAGCAAACCGAAGCGAATCTCTTTAACACCCCTCTCGAGCAGAACGACTTCATGCGCATTACGGAGAAGCTGACGCAGTGGAGCTCACAGTTCAAGACGCGGGAAGGGCAGTACATCATTGTTGAGGATGAGACGACAGCCGCCTATCTGAGGATGAAGCTTGGGCAGGCGGGGATTCTGCCGAGCGGCATCACGGGCTGGGAACTCTTTGATACAGTAGCATGGACAACCACCGATTTTGAGCGGGACATCAACAAGCGCCGTGCCATCATAGGCGAGATCACACGCCATATAAAGCTGCTCGACGATGTGGAGGACGTGAGCATACAGGTAACCATGCCGGAGGCGCAGCTCTACATAGATGAGGAAGAACCCTACACCGCATCCGTCATCATTACGCCAGCGCCCTATTCTGACATACTGACCAACAAGAAGAAGATACAGGGGATTATCGACCTCATAGCCTTCGGTGTTGACCGCCTGAAACCGGAGAACGTGGTGGTCATGGACAACCGCGGCAATGTGCTCTCCGATTTCAGTGCAGATGACGAGGTGACCTACCTGACACGGGCCAAGGAGGAGTGGAAGATCAAGGAGCGGCTCAGACTGCAGATGCAGAGCGAGGTGTCCGATAAACTCAAGGCAGTTTTAGGTGACGACAAGGTTGATGTGTCGGTAGAGGTCGAGCTCGATTTTGATCAGAAGATGGTTGAAAAGACCGAGTATCTTCCCATTGTACTAATTCCGGACAACCCTGAGACCCCCTACGACGAAAGCGCAGTTGAAGGTGCGATCGTTCCGAACGTGGTACGGAGCGAGAAGGATATGGAGGAGCACTTCGAGGGTGTCGGCTTTGTGCCCGAGGGGCCTCCCGGTGTGGAGCCCAACATCCCGCCCGGTTACAAGGAGGCCATGGAGGAGGGGACGAAGTATGACAAGGCAGAGAAGGTGATCAACTATGAGATCAGCCAGCAGGTCTCGCAGATAGAGTCTGCCCCCTACCGTATTATCCGCATTTCAGCTGCTGTCTGGGTGGACGGAATCTGGAAGAAACTCTACGACGAGAACGGCAACCCGCTACTCACCGACGAGGGTGGCATACAGCGTGAGTATATTTCCCGTACAACCGAGGATATGCGCAAGTATGAAGAGATCGTGAAGGGAGCGATCGGGTACAACGCCGTTCGCAAGGACAAGGTGGTTGTCCAGAACATACAGTTTGACCGAACCGAGGAGTTCGAGCTTGAAGACGCGTATCTGAAGCGCAGAGAACAGATGCGAAAGACCTTGCTCTCAGCGCTTATAGCACTCTTTGCCATATTTATCGTCACGCTTGCATATCGAGCAATCGCAAGGGAAATGGCGAGGCGCAAGCGGCTTCGTGAAGAGGAGCTTGCACGGCAGCAGCAGCTCATGCGTGAGGCCGCATTGAAGTCCGCTGAGGCGGAGGGCGTTGAGGTGGAGCTCTCGGCCGAGGAGCGGGCTCGGCTCGAGATGCAGGAGAATGTTATGAACATCGCACGGGAGCATCCCGAGGAAGTGGCGAAGCTTATACGTACCTGGCTCGCTGAAGAGTAAGGAGGAGAATCTATGGCTAAGGCTGAAACAAAAACCACCGGAACCCACGCCAAAAGCGGGAGAAAGGCCCTTACCGGCAGGCAGAAGGCTTCCATATTCCTCGTGACATTGGGCTCCGAGATCTCAGCGGAGATATTCAAGCATCTTCGAGAGGACGAGATCGAGCAGCTCACTTTTGAGATCGCCCGGCTTGAAACGGTGGACCCGAGTGAACGGGATAAGGTCCTCATGGAGTTTCAGGAACTCATGATGGCACAGGACTTCATCTCCACGGGTGGCATCGATTATGCCCGGGACCTGCTCGAACGGGCCCTCGGTTCTCAGAAGGCCATTGATATCATAAACCGCCTCACCTCCTCGCTGCAGGTACGTCCCTTTGACTTCATAAGACGAACCGATCCTTCCCATCTGCTGAACTTCATACAGGGCGAGCATCCGCAGACTATTGCGCTGATACTCGCCTATCTGGAACCGAACAAATCGTCAATCATCCTCGGCTCATTGCCGGATGATATACAGGCGGACGTGGCAAAACGGATTGCCACCATGGACCGCACCTCCCCGGATGTGCTCCGTGAAGTCGAGCGCGTTCTCGAGAAAAAGCTCTCCACCCTCGCAAGCGAGGACTACACCGCTGCAGGAGGTATAGGTACCATTGTGGATATTCTGAACCTGGTTGATCGGAGCACTGAGAAGACCATCATCGAATCTCTCGAAGAAGAGGACCCAGAGCTTGCGGAGGAGATCAAAAAACGGATGTTTATATTCGATGATATCGTACTCCTCGATGACCGTGCTATTCAGAAGGTGCTGAGGGAGGTTGACACGGCAGACCTGGCCAAGGCCCTCAAGGGAGTGGACTCTGAAGTACAGGACAAGATTTATCGCAACATGAGCAAGCGCGCGTCCAGTCTTCTCAAGGAGGACATGGAGTTCATGGGGCCTGTCCGGCTCAAGGATGTTGAGGAGGCACAGCAGAAAATTGTCAGTATTATCAGGAAGCTCGAAGAGGCCGGTGAGATCGTCGTCGCACGCGCAGGTGAGGATGAGCTCGTCGTCTAGTACCTTCACTTGGAGGTAACTCGTGGCAAGAAAGATATTCAAGCCGCAGGAAGTAACGGAACTCAAATCCAAGGTGCTCATCACACCTCCACAGGTCAGGTCGAAACCGAGGGAACTCGAACCTGAACAGGAAGTCGAAGAGATCGAGGAGGCCGAAGCGGTTGAAATCGGCGAAGAGGCCGAACCCACGCCTGCTATTGAGGAGGAGCGTGGACGCATTCTGGGCGAGACGCAGCGAATTAAAGAGGACGCGGAGGCAGAGGTTGAGCGAATAAAGAGTGAAGCGGAAGAAACAGCCTTCAAGCTCATGCAGAAGAGTACTGTAGATGTGCGCAAGGCCAAGGAGGAGGCAGAGGTCGAAGCCGAGCAGATACTCGACGATGCGCGGGCCGAGGTCGACCGGATAACAGAGGAGGCCAAACGACAGGCTGAGGAGATACTCGCCGAGGCAAAGAGAAACGCCTACAGTGAGGGGAGAGAGGAGGGCTTTAAGGAGGGCCAGGAGGAGGTCACCCGGCTTGTGGAGAGATTACACGCCATGCTGAATGCTGCCAGCGATAAGCGGCAGGAATTACTCAATAATACTGAAAAACAGATTGTCGACCTCGTGCTCCTCATTTCTCGCAAGGTGGTCAAGGTGATCTCGGAGTCAGAGAAGAAGGTGGTCATTGAGAATGTGAAACAGGCCCTCGAGAAGGTTAAGGGCGAGACGGAGATAACCATCAAGGTCAACACACAGGACCTGAATCTGACAACCAGGCACAATAAGCAGTTCATTGGGGCAGTCGAAAGCCTGAAACAGGTGACCATTGAGGAGGACAACAGGGTTGATCCCGGAGGGTGCATTATCGAAACCTCCTTTGGAGACATCGACGCGCGCATACAGACGCAGCTGGATATCATAGAGGAGAGGATCAGGGAGCTTATTCCCATACAAGGATAGTCCAATGCCAGTTGACATACTGGAGAAATACAGAACGGCACTCGAAGAACTGGACACCATATCCTATGAGGGTGTCGTTTCTAAGTCCATCGGACTCCTAGTTGAGAGCAAGGGGCCTCTTGCCGGTGTGGGCGAATTGTGCAAGATCCGGCTGCCCGATGGAGGGAAAGAGATTCCCGCGGAGGTCGTGGGGTTCAAGAACGGTACGGCGCTCCTGTTTCCCTATGAGCATGACAGCGGCATCAAGTCTGGCCTGACAGTCGTTGCGACCGGGAAACCTCTCTCTGTCCAGGTGGGACAGGAGCTGCTCGGCAGGGTCGTAGGGCCCGTTGGGAAACCCCTCGACGGAAAGGGACCGGTCGCCTATGATAGGGAGTATCCCATATTCAACAGCCCGCCCCATGTATTGCGGCGGCAGCGTATCACTGAGGTACTCGCCACCGGTATCAAGTCCATTGATGGCCCTCTCACCATTGGAAGAGGGCAGCGCATCGGTATTTTCTCCGGGAGCGGCATCGGTAAGAGTACACTGCTCGGTATGGTTGCAAAGCATACAGCCGCTGATGTAAACGTCATTGCCCTCATCGGTGAACGCGGCAGGGAAGTACGCGAGTTCATCGAACGGGACCTCGGGCCCGACGGGCTGAAGCGATCGGTGGTGGTTGTTGCATCATCCGATCAGGCACCCATTCTTCGTATCAGAGGTGCCTATCTGGCAATGGCAGTTGCTGAGTATTTCAGGGACCAGGGCAAAGACGTGTTGTTTATGATGGATTCGGTTACCCGGTTTGCACATGCCCAGAGAGAGATCGGGCTCGCGGTTGGCGAACCGCCCGCGACAAAGGGGTACACGCCCAGTGTGTTTGCCATTCTGCCGAAGCTGCTCGAACGGAGCGGTATGTCAGAGCAAGGCTCAATTACCGGCATCTTTGCGGTACTGGTGGAGGCAGACGATGTCAACGAACCCATTTCTGACGCTGTACGGGGTGTGCTCGACGGCCATATCGTACTTTCGAGAAAGCTGGCACAGAGAAACCAGTATCCCGCAGTCGATGTACTGGCGAGTATATCGAGGCTGACACCCTACATTACCACCGAGGAGCATCGCCAGGCGATCGAACGGATGAAGCAGGTTCTGTCCTATTACTACGATGCAGAGGACCTCATTCAGATCGGTGCATATGTCAGGGGATCCGATCCGAAGGTTGACTGGGCGATTGAGAAGATAGATCAGGTAAACCAGTTTCTGATGCAGGGAATCGAGGAGGGGTTTCCCTTCGAGGACATCACTACATCACTCTGCGGGATCTTTGAGGATGAGGACAAACAGTAGTGCGCAGGTTTCACTTCAGACTCGAGAATGTTCTCAATATACGAAGGAAGCAGGAGGAGGGGGTGCAGAGGCAGTTCGCCCTGAGGCGTGCTGAGCTTCTGAAAATAGAGAACGATATCAATAATCTGGGGGATAAGATGCACCGGTTTATGGCTCAAAACCAAATTGGCGAGGGGTCATTCACGGTGATGGAGGTCCTCGCCGTAGACAATTACATTTCGAGGCTCGAACTTGAAATACAAGGGCTCGAGATGCTTCGAAAGGAGAAGGAGGAGGAGGTGAGCAGGATCCTCAGTCTTCTGCACGAGGCGAAGAGAACACGCAAGGTCATCGAGAACCTGAAAAAGCGACAGCTGGAACGACATCATGATGAGTTGAACAGGGAAGAGGCGGGTGAGCTTGACGATATCAATCAGAACATAAATCGCAACAGGGAAACGCTCACCATCGAAACATCGCCACTGGAGGAGCTGTGATGGCGGTAGAAAACGTGTACCAGAACATAGAGAGTATTCTGCGTCGTATCGACTCCATAAAGAGGAGATTCAGCGTTAGTCAGCAATACCGCTTTCATGAGAACCTGCAGGAAAAGATGGAGGAGAACCAGCAGGGAGCTGTTCAGCCCGAACCTGTTGATGATTCCCTGAAAAGTGGCGAACCGGTAAAGGCTGACTCCTCATACGATAAAATTATTGAATCTGCAGCAGAGCAGTACCGCATCCCCTCGGCACTCATCAGGGCAGTCATCAAGCAGGAGTCCAATTTTAATACAGGGGCCGTCTCACACAAAGGGGCCATGGGTCTTATGCAGCTCATGCCCGAAACTGCAGACCTGCTCGGTGTGGACAATCCCTTCGATCCGGATGAGAACGTATCCGGCGGCACGCAGTATCTGGTTGACCTCATCAACCGTTATGGCGGTAATCTGAACAAGGCATTGGCCGCGTACAACGCGGGACCCGATAGGGTACAGGACAGTATTCCGAACTTCCGGGAAACGAAAAACTTCGTTGATTCGGTGCTGTATTACTACGAGAGCTTTTCCAAAACCACAGACGAGGAGGGATTTTAAGTGAGAGGTGCATCGGCAATTTCAAACCTGCTTAAAATTCTCTTCCTGATCCTGTTGATCATCGTGCTCATCCTGGGCGGTATCTTCTGGTTTGATAGGCTGGATTTACTCAATTACAAGAGGGTGACCGGTCCGCTTTCGCGGTACCTGCCGGCATTCATGCAGCGCGGGGAGCAGCCACTGGAAAATGATGAGTTTCTTCTCGAGCGAGCGTATATCGAAAAGCAGGAGCAGAGGCTGCAGGATGTAGAGAAGGACTTGGCCAGGCGTGAGCAGGAGCTCGATGACCGGGGGCTGTTGTTGAGTGAACAGGAGGCGAAGCTCAGTGAAGAGGCGAAAAGGCTGGAGGAGCAGGAAAAAGTTCTAAGCGAAGCACGGAGGCAATACGATAATTATAAGGATAACGTAAGGAAGCAGGCAGAGTATTTTGTGGGCATGCCTCCTAAGGAGGCGGTAGAGCGCCTCCAGAAACTGGAGGATCTGCTCATCGTCGATATTCTGAGGGAAATGGATCTGAATGCTGAAGAGACGGGCACTCAATCGATTGTACCCTACTACCTCAGCCTCATGGATGCAGAGAGGGCCGCTTCCGTTCAGAGGAAGATGACAAAGGTCGGAGAGTTCGAGGAATTGTAAAATTCCTCGAACCGGAGATCTTGAGGAATTGTAATTCCGTGAAAGGGCTTTGAAGCGTTATGATCACTGATGTGCTGAAGACCAGCGGTACCCTCCCTGTACACAATACAGGTGGAAGGGAGCCTGCTCGCCGGAATGATGGCAATGAGTATCGAAATGATTTTATTGCTGTGCTTGCCCAGGTGACCGGTTATGAAGAAAAAGGGATGGACACCAAAACCCTTGAGAAACCCGCCCATGACCGTGGTTCTGAGCAGGCCCGTTCCTCACAAAACACTGAAGCACCTCGTGATACTGCTGAAGAGGCGCATCCCATGCAGGCAGAAAGGGAAGCTTCGAAGGATACTTCAGCAAAGGGAGACGTGGGTCATAAAGCGGGCGGAATGAATCGGGAAATCCCTTCTTCGGTACGCCTGACAGGACTCGCCAATAAGCTTGCAGAAATGACTGCCCGATACAAGGTCTTCAACCTGAAACCGAATGTCGAGATCAGCTCTGCCTTAACAGTCAATGATGAAAAGATGGAAAAGCAGAAGGGGAGCACAGCTGCCGTACAAAACCTACATCGAGCAGCCCTTCGGAGAAAACTTGTCAAACTGGCAGCCTGCAGGGTTGCTGTGAAGGAGCCTGCTGGCAGTGAGATGAAGCCTTTGGCAGTGCTCTATGCAGAAAAGAAAACGCTTCAGCCCGTGAAAAAGACCGGAGCAGACCTTCGGTCACTGAAGATGAAGTCCTTGCGAAACATGTCTCAATCTTCCGATGAACGGACATCTGCCGACAAGTATGGGACAGCCGTGAATCTGAAGTACGAACCTCGTGAGTCTTTTGCCGGAAAGGTGAGGGCAGGAGGTGAAAGGCTCCTCGAAACAGCGTTGTCCAAATATGAGGGGTCGATAAGAACCGCCTCCGTAAAATCTCATTATCAAAATATACAAAATGCCGATGGGAATTTTGACGAAATTGTACGCCAATTCACACTGCTCATGAGAAAGGGTGGCGGTGAGGCAAAGCTGTTGCTACAGCCTGAACATCTCGGGAGCCTCAAGCTTCGGATTCAGCTCGACAGGGGTGAGGTCGCAACGAGTATCGTTGTCGACAATCAGGCGGTGAAGGATCTCATACTGAGCAGACTCAATATACTCGAGGAGAGCCTGCTGGAGCACGGCTTCGGTCTCGGCTCTTTTGAAGTGGGTGTGAAAGGCGAAAATGGCGACGGTGAAACGGCATCAGGAACTGCCAGGGGGAGCACGGGAGGCGGTAATCAGGGAGAGGCCCCCCTTGCGGAGGATGAACTTGTGGCCGACTATGTGGCGGCGCAGCTTCCCTGGATGTCGACCCGCGTGAATATTACGGTGTAGTATAAGAGGAGTATTCAATGGATATACCGCTGACCATGAGTGAACCTGATATGATTCGGACACAGATGGAGGTTGAAACCTTCAACAAGTCGCTGCAGAAGAACAGCCGCTCTGTCGAAAACACACTCGGTAAGGACGATTTCCTGAAACTGCTCGTCATACAGCTCGAGAATCAGGACCCGACGAGCCCCATGGACGACAAGGAGTTCATCTCGCAGATGGCACAGTTCTCGTCACTTGAGCAAATGACTCAGATGAACGCGACCCTGTCAAACCTTATTATAAACAACAAGATAAATCTTTCATACTCGCTTCTTGGAAAGTACGTGGAGGTACTCGACGGTACGACAGGGCAGGTGGAAGGGGGTATCGTATCGGAGGTGAGCTTTGGACAGGGATCACCGAACATCTCATTCAACGGGCTCACCTACAGTGTCGATGATGTTACAAAGGTATCTATTACTGAATAGAAAATAGGGAGGGGGAACACGGATCGCGCTGTTCGGGAGTTCAAGAGTCCCGGTCAGCCGGATACCGAACAAATTTCTTCGAACGTGAAAATGAGGAGTGTGTTCCCATGATGAGATCGCTGTACTCGGGTGTATCTGGTCTGAGAAACCATCAGATCAGAATGGATGTGCTGGGCCACAATATCTCGAATGTAAACACCTATGGTTTCAAAAAGAGCAGAGTCTCCTTTCAGGATATTCTGTCCCAGACAATTTCGGGTGCCGCAGCACCGACGGCTCAAAAAGGCGGTGTGAACCCGAAACAGGTGGGCCTTGGAATGAACGTTGCGAGTATTGACAAGATATTCACCCAGGGAAGCCTGCAGGCAACCGGACTGAATACGGACATGGCAATTCAGGGAGATGGTTTCTTTATTCTGAAAAGGGGTGAAGAAACCTTCTATACCCGCGCCGGAGGTTTTGGTGTCGACAAGAACGGCACACTCATCAATCCGGCAAACGGTTTGCGGGTACAGGGCTGGATGGCTGTCCAGACCGCCACACAATATATCATCAATACGACGGCGGAAATTGAGGACATCATAATTCCCGTCGGGGCAAAGGACCCGGCGAAGGCAACGGAGTTTGTCGGGTTCAAGAGCAATCTGGACTCTGAAACTCCGCTGCTACCGATTGGTCGGGAGGCCACTGAAGAGGAGGTTCTGAAGTCAACGGTATCGACCAATATCGATATCTTTGACAGTCTCGGCAATATTCACGCGCTTAACCTCGATTTCACGCGGGTGCAGGGTGAGGAGAACACCTGGCTCGTGAATGCGGTGGTTGAGGGAGCAGAAGAGGCAACGGTGAGCTTCGACGTTACCGGCGACAACGTGAACAACACGAATACGCTTCTTATGAGATTCGACAACTCGGGCGCGCCGGTATCGGTGCAGGATAGCCCGCTTACACCCGGTGCACCGGTGGATATCGTGAATGAGGCAATTCTCAGTGCTGGCTTAAGTGTGACCTTTCCCGAGGATGGAATTGCACAGACCATTAATCTCAACTTTGGTGAAGCCGGTGACTATAACGGTATTACCCAGTTTGCATCACCGTCGACAACAAGGGCCTTTGAGCAGGACGGGTACGGGCTCGGCTATCTGCAGTCCTTTACCATCGATAATGCAGGGGTCATCACCGGTGTGTTCACCAACGGCAAGAAGGCACCGATCGGACAGATTGCCATGGCAAGCTTTACCAACCCCCAGGGATTGATAGCTGAGGGCGACAACAACTTCAGGGAAACCAACAACTCGGGGCTTGCCAATGTGGGATCGGCCGAAACCGGAGGCAGAGGAAAGATTACATCGGGTACTCTGGAGATGAGCAATGTGGATCTGGCCGAACAGTTCACCGATATGATTGTTACACAGAGAGGGTTCCAGGCGAATTCGAGAAGTATTACCACGTCGGATCAAATGCTCCAGGAGCTTTTAACCCTGAAACGGTAATCATAACTGATGTGCCCGCATGACATGGGGCCGCTGAAGGTTCGATGATGTTCTTTCGAACCAGGAGAATGATAAGAGAAAGAAAGCTTAGACGCCCCCTTGGAGAAAAATATGCTCCAATAAGGGGCAATAAGCGTATGGAAGGTTTTCCATACATACAGGGAGTAGGGGTGATTAAGGTAACGCGGCTGAACGGGGATGAGTACTGGCTCAACCCGCATATGATCGAAACAATGGAGAGTACGCCCGATACAATTGTCACCCTGATAACGGGTAAAAAACTCGTTGTGAAAGAAGATCCAGAGACAGTAATGGAACAGATTATCAGCTACAGGCAAAAACTGGGTTTGCTGTCAAACGAGCGTTGAGAGCATGCCCTTACGTAGCGGTCGACACGCAGCAATGAGCGGGAGGCTATAATGGATATTGCCACAATGGGTGGAATACTGATAGGTCTTCTGACGATTATAATTGGAATTGTAATCAACGCAAGAAGCGTATCAGTACTTCTCACTACATTCTTGAGCATTGAATCAATATTCATTACAATCGGCGGCTCCTTTGCTGCGGTTATGGCCTCCAATACACTGCAGCGCACCTTACGGATGGGGAGGATCCTTCGCAATGCCTTGAGAACACAGAGTTTTGAGCCTGGTCGAATAATTTCCATGATTGTAACATTTTCAGAGAAGGCTCGACGTGAGGGTCTCCTTGCCCTGGAGGATGATCTCGATGAACTCGAGGATTATTTTCTGCGCAAGGGTATACAACTTGTTGTTGATGGAACGGATCCTGAGATAATTCGAAATATCATGGAAACAGAACTCAATAATATGATAACGAGACACGAACAGGGGATCAAGATATTTGACGATTGGGGGCTGTTTGCTCCTGCATTTGGCATGATAGGTACGCTTATTGGTCTCGTGAACATGCTCAGAAACCTTGGAACTGGTAATATAGGTGTTATTGGATCGGGTATGAGTGTAGCTCTGATTACAACACTCTACGGAGTGGTACTGGCAAACTCAGTTCTCATCCCCATCGCCAATAAGCTCACCTATAACAATGAGCAGGAAGTGTTGCTGAGAGAGATTATGATAGAGGGGACACTCTCCATTCAATCGGGTGATAATCCCCGAATCGTCAAGGAAAAGCTCGTCTCCTTTCTTGCGCCTGCTATACGTGCTCAGGTCGAGGAGGAAACGGGAGAGGGTGAATAACAGGTATTAGTACGGGGTTCATGAGGAGGCATGAGGGTTGGCAAGGGAAAGACAGGAAAAGAAGCAGAAGAGAGGTTCTCCAGCATGGATGATGACCTATGGAGACATGATGACCCTGCTCCTCGTGTTCTTTGTCTTTTTAATTTCGATTATGGAGACAAAAGTTGAGGATAGCAGACTTCAGCTTATACTGTCCGCTTTTAGTGGCTCATTTGGATTATTCCGCGGCGGGTTGACGCTTGCGGAGGGGAACCTTGCAGAAATGGGCAATCTGCTTGAAACCCTCCCTGCAACGGAAAAGGGTGACAAATTGGCAAAGTCGGTTGAGAAGGCGGTATCTATTTTTGAGCCTGAGGTGAAAAGTCGAAAAGTTAAGATTACCGAGGACGAGCGGGGGATTGTCATTTCACTTGTTGCCGATGCCTTTTTCCAGTCGGGAAGTGCAGAGTTAACCGCGGAGGGGGAAGTTATTGTTGATAAACTGGGCGGGTTTTTAAGCAGCAGTGATTTTGATGAAAATATGATACGAGTGGAAGGCCACACTGATAATATTCTGCCAGGCGGAACAGTGAAGGAACAATACGATACCAACTGGGAGCTCTCATCCGCCCGTGCCATCACTATGGTAAAGAGATTTGAAAATGTGAGTGGAATCGAAGGAGAACAGTTGGAAGTGGTTGGGTACGGTGAATATCAACCGGTTGAGTCGAACGACATAGAAGAGGGGCGTGCATACAATAGACGTGTTGAAATTGTCATCATCCGAAAAAAGGAACATTCAGTATATTAAGAGAGGGCATTATACGTGTAATTTCTCTGTGATAAGGCTCTGCTTTTCTTGGAAAGGAGCATGAAATGGCTGATACTGAAGAAACCATTGAAGATATAGAGGGTACAGAAGAAGAGGAGGCGTTGGAAACGGGGCCTCAGCGTAAGATGTTCGGCCCCACCATGATCCGAACACTGATGTTTATTGCTGTAGCTCTTGTGGTGATCATTATTGCTGCCACCATTGCCTTTCTCGTGGCAAAGAGGGTGAGCGGCAGGAATATACCCCGTGACAAGCGTTCACCGGAGTTGACAGAGAAGAGCGACCCTCTGCAAACCCTGGAATTGGGCTCCTTCAACGTAAACATTGGATCCAGAGATGGTGATGAACCTCATTTTCTACAGCTGGAAATCGTCCTGGCCTTTGATAAGGAACCACCGTCAGACTTTTTAGCCGAGTTGGGTGAGCGAAGGCAGGAATTCAGAGACATTGTTATCTCTGTGGTGGGTTCACAATCCTATGAAGACCTGAGAGTGACTGAAGGTATAGAAGCCTTGAAGAGGAATTTAAAGTTCATGATGAATTCCAAGCTTCAAAAAGGAGAAATAAAAACGATATACATAATTAATTTTGTTCTTACCTAGACATGATAATTGGGGAATTATGAGCAGGAGTACTGTTTTTATTGATAATTTTAAGTTTTGATATAGTATTGAGATGATGATGCATTTTTGCATGTGCCCTATATCACATGAGGAGCTAAGGTGATATGACTGAAGTTCTCTCACAGGATGAAATTGATCAGCTTCTCACCGCGATATCGACCGGCGAGGTCGAGGGCGAAGAGGCGCTGAAGCGGGCCGAAACGCGCAAGATCAAGATCTATGATTTCAAACGGCCCGACAAGTTCTCCAAAGATCAGATCCGCACACTGCAGATGATGCACGAGACCTTTGCGCGTCTCACGACGACTTCGCTTTCTGCTCAGCTCAGGACTATCGTACATGTACACGTTGCTTCAGTCGATCAGCTTACCTATGAGGAGTTTCTCAGGTCCATTCCCAATCCGACCACCCTCGCGGTGATCAACATGGACCCTCTCAAGGGAAGCTCCATCTTCGAGATCGATCCATCAATCACCTTCACGATTATTGATCGACTGTTTGGTGGTCCGGGTGAAGCATCGAAGATCAACCGGGAGCTTACGGATATTGAGCTATCCGTCATTGAGGGAATTATTGTACGCATACTCGGCAACCTGCGTGAGGCATGGTCGAACGTTATCGATCTCCGACCTCGGCTCGGGAATATCGAAACGAACCCGCAGTTCGCACAGATCGTACCGCCGAGTGATATGGTCGTACTCATAACTCTTGAGACCAAGGTCGGTGATGTGGAGGGTATGACCAACTTCTGCATTCCTTACCTCACCATAGAACCGATTATTACAAAACTTTCCGCCCAGTACTGGTATTCCAGCATCAGAAAGGGCGGTACAACAGAAAACCTGGTCATACTGAAGAAACGGCTGGACACAGTGCTCGTCAATCTTATTGCAGAACTCGGGAACCTCGACATCACTGTACGCGATGTACTGGGTCTCCAGAAGGGCGACATCATTAAACTGGAGCGCAACAAGGTTGACGACGACATGGTCCTCAAGATCGGATCGAAGTCCAAGTTCTACGGGAGACCGGGTGTCGTGGGATCACACATGGCCGTGCAGATAACTGAGAAGGTGGAATCCCAGATGGGTGAGGAAGAAATGTTTAAAGAAATTGAGGGGGGTGAATAACATGGGTGACGGCTCTCTTTCCCAGGAAGAAATCGATGCGTTGCTGCAGGGGGCAGATGATCTGGGCGGAGCCATGGACATGGGTGAGGTTCCTGCCGGGCTTTCAGACGAAGACCTACGCAGTGTCAGATCACTTGCCTCAGGTGTTGCACAATCCATGGGCATGACTTTGTCAACCATTACAGGAAAACCGATTACCATAGAAAGCGCGACGGTGGACCTGATGACGCGGGATACCTTCACTGCTGAACTTGAGGGACAGGTGGTGCAGGTTACGGCTGATTTCATGGAAGGCGCGGCGGGGCAGCATTCCTATGTGCTCTCTGAAGAGCCTGCAAAACAGATTTCAGCGTTCATGATGGCCCAGGAAGAAGGTGACCTGACAGAAATGACGATCTCGGCACTCACCGAGGGTTTCAACCAGATGACGGGGGCCGCTGTCACCGCCATGAGCGATAAACTCGGCATGCCCATCAGTACGGGTGATGTGCGCGCTTCTCTATTTGCGAATCCCGGTGATGTGATGATCCCGGAGGGCAGCTTTGTTCGTATCCGCTACAACGTGACGACTGACGGCAAGTCTTCATTTCTCGATGAGATTATGGATGAAGGCGTGGCGCGGTCACTCGCAGGAGGAGGAGGAGCTCCGGCAATGCATGAGCCGGCACCGACATCTGCAGCGGCAGCCTTCGAACCGGGGATTCAGCAGCAGGATATATTCAGCACACAACCCGCAGGCAATGTGGGTGTGCAGTCCGTACAGTTCGCTCCGCTGACCCAGGCAGAGCAGCCTGGTGTGAGCGGCAATATCGGTCTGCTCATGGATGTATCCATGCAGCTGACCGTGGAGCTCGGAAGAACGAAGATGCTCATCAAGGACATTCTGGGCATGGGCGAGGGTACGATTGTTGAGCTCGACAAGCTTGCAGGTGAACCTGTGGACCTGCTCGTGAACGGTAAACTCATCGCAAAAGGGGAGGTTGTGGTCATCGACGAGAACTTCGGTGTCCGTGTAACCGACATTATCTCTCCAATGGAGCGAATCAGTAGTCTTGAATAGCGTGACAGCATGAATTAGAGGCACTGGATACAGGGAGGGGGATCCAATGCAGAATAAGCATTTCAACAGTACACAACGGCTCCACATACGCATCATTCCTCTGCTCGCACTCCTTATACTGTTTCAATTAGGATACCTGCCCCTCTGGGCACAGGAAACCGAAGCCACAACAGATACCGAGCAAGCGCTGCCGCAGAATCAGAGAGGGGAAGCTCCTGAGGCTGCTGATGAGACAGCGCCCGCTGAGGTAACACCTGCTGAGACGGTGCCTGCTGAGGCACCAGACTACGAGTACGAGGACCCGGAGTTCAACGACAACAGGGTCTCCTATCCGCTTATGATTCTCCGCACCATTGCCGTTATGGGTGTCATCATCATAGGTATATATTTCCTTTTCCGGCTGCTGATCAAGAAGAAGAACAAGATCGTTACTAATTCAGAGGTGGTCGAGGTTCTTGCAACCTATCCTCTTGCCGCAAACCGTATCATACAGGTGGTTGATATCGGCGGGCAGGTGCTCGTTCTGGGGGTATCCGACTCGAGTATCAATCTCATTACTGAGCTGCAGGACAAGGAGGTCATCGACCGAATCAGGCTCGCAAGCAGCAAAGAACATGGCGGGGCAGGAACCTTCAGGGAGACCTTCATGAACCTGCTGGGTGGGAAAGCCTTCACAAAACCGGGACAAATCTCCCATCTGAGCGGGTACCGTAAGAGGATAAACCGTATGAGAAAATTTTGAATCGAGGAATATATTTTTTCACATGATTGTATGAAATAGTATAACTAATAAACTGTTTATTAAGATATGTTCATTCACTGGGAGGGGAGACATGAGTAGCAGAGGAAAGAGAATTATCCGAAGAGTGCTCATCGGTACGCTCCTCGTGGTCTGCCTGACCTTTGCACCGAAAAACGAGAGTCATGCGCAGGAACGAATTCCCATACCACGGGTCGGTATCTCCATAGATGAGGCGCAGGAACCACGCGATGTTGCCCTTTCACTGGAGTTGCTGTTTCTCCTCACCGTACTGACACTTGCACCTTCAATCATCATATCGGTCACCTCCTTCACACGTATTGCGATTGTGTTCTCCTTCATAAAACGTGCGCTCTCAACACAGCAGGAACCACCCAATCAGATCATGATGGGGCTTGCCCTATTCCTTACTATATTCGTCATGGCACCGACCATCAAAGAGGTCAACGATGTTGCAGTAAAGCCCTACTTCGCCAAGGAGATCAATGCGGAGCAGATGTTCCTGCGGGGCATGGGCCCGATCAGGGAGTTCATGCTCAGGCAGACGAGGGAAAAGGACATAGCATTGTTTCTACGCCTCGGAGATGTGGAACGGCCAAGAAATCAGGAGGAGGTGCCCACCTATGTTCTTGTGCCGGCCTTCATCATCAGTGAGCTCACAACAGCCTTCAAGATAGGGATGCTGCTCTTTATACCCTTTATTGTCATAGATCTCATCGTGGCCAGTACCCTTATGTCCATGGGAATTATCTTTCTGCCGCCGATACTCATTTCACTGCCCTTCAAGATCATGTTATTCATACTTGTAGACGGATGGCATCTGCTCACCTATCAGGTGGTTAACAGCTTCAGGTAGGGGGAGGAACACATGACTGTAGGATTTGTTGCAAATATCATAGGGCGGGCCGTGTTTCAGATACTGATTATTGCGGCCCCTATGCTGGGCACGGCGCTTCTTGTGGGGCTTACCATCTCAATTTTCCAGGCAACCACATCGATTCAGGAGCAGACGCTCACCTTTGTGCCTAAAATCGTGGTGGTGCTTGGATCACTCGTGGTGTTTGGAACATGGATCGTCAACAGTATGATCAATTTCACCATGAATATATTCGGGCTCATTCCGGACATGGTCAAGTAGTGAGACTGACACGCACTCGTGTGGGGCAGAAGACGAGAGGGAATGTGGATTTCTTTGTCGAGAACTTTCAGATCTTTCTACTCATACTCGTGCGTATGTTCGGCATGTTCGTGGTGGCCCCCTTCTTTTCGAGCGGGGTCATACCCTTTCGCATACGGGCTGTGCTCTCTTTCTATGTAACGGCCTGTGTGTTCCCGATGGTGGTGGGGACCATCGGAGGTATACCGGAGAGCATGTATGCATACATTTTGCTCATCGTATCCGAGGTCATCATCGGTATA
>Ga0114922_10002313_pt1 | contig 17867 bp, 14 predicted proteins | sample AartaG_FD_100975 | JGI IMG/M metagenome (GOLD analysis project Ga0114922, IMG submission 100975) | Deep subsurface microbial communities from Aarhus Bay to uncover new lineages of life (NeLLi) - Aarhus_00045 metaG | ecosystem: Environmental > Aquatic > Marine > Oceanic > Sediment | place...
AAGCCCTGAGAACCATCGTAATTCCCATTTATGCGAAGCAATCCGGGGCGGTCCTTGGTGAACTGACGCTGAAGATTGGAGGTCAGCCATGAGATGCTTCAAGCGATTCGTCAGAGGACTGTCAGTGCTGCTGTTTGTCGTCCTGACTATCGGCGTGTGCTCGGCCCAGAGAGTGGTTCGCCGACCCCCCAGGCCCAGGCGCGTTGATGTTAGCGGGGTCGCGGATCTGAGAAAGACAATCACGGAACTTCAGGGGCAGTTGACGAAGGAGAAGGAGAAGAACCGCCTGCTTGAGCAAGAAGTGGCGGAACTGAAGACAAAACTGAAAAGCCGCGCCGACGCGCCCGATGTTGCCCCGGCAAATAGCAGGCAGGCTCTCTTGGCCATTCCGTACCCCGCTTCCAAAACGACCTCGCTGGGCGTGATCAGCGGTGATCCGATAAAACTGACAGGGGCGCCTCCCGGCGCCACTCGCTTGCGACTCGTACCGCAGATTCCCACTGAAAGGCTCAAGTCCATATCGCTGCGCGCCAAGGAAGACTCCTCGACCGTCAATTTCTCCTGCAGCGGCAAGCCTGGAGGCCCTATAATCGTCGCATCGCTTTCGCTGAAACAGGACGGCCTGGTTTGGAGATGGAAAAGAGTTTCTCCCATGAAGCTGAGCGGCGCGCTGGACGAGTTGAAGGGGTGGCTATCGTCGTCGATTATCGAAGTGTGCTCAGGCAATCGGGTTTTAGCAAGATACCAATTCACGCCTAAGGTGGTAGCGATTTCGGCCTCTCAACCCTCGGTAACGGTTCGGCTGCCGTTAGCGCCAGAGGATATGCGTATGAGACAAGATTCCAAACCGGAGGGGTGGCAATTTGAGTCCGATCAGGAGAACCAGCTCCGTCTGTTGAGCGAGGATGCGACTTTAGTCTTGACGCTCGACGCGGCGAAACAGAGCCTCAAGTTCCAGAAGAAGCCACCCGAACGGCTTCGGGAGATCGACGAGGAAATCGCCGAGTGGAAGTTGGCGAACAAGAAGCTGAAGGCAACGAGACCGGACCCCCGTGGCCTCTTAAGCCGCCGCACCGATAGGCAGGCGCAGATTGCCCTCAACGAAGAGCGAATTAAGAAGTTGGAGGTTGAAAAGAGAAAGCTTCAGGCCCAAATCTCCAGAAAAGGGGGACATATCAAGGGTGTTTCCAAGTGTCGCGTCAACATAGTGCTGCCCAACGGCGTAGTCTTGTACCGCATTGAATTCAAGAAATAGTGAGTACAGATATACATGGCGAATCCTAGCGACATCGTAGGCCAGATCAATTCGTTCCTGCGGCTTGGTCAGGCGAAGAGTGAGAGGCATCTGGCGGACCTTGCCAGAACCTACGCCTCACTTTGCAGGCAAGCCAACAGTCGTCTTGAGCAATGCGCAGACTATCTTCGTAGGGGGCTCCGGACCGAGGCAATCTATCATGCGGAAATCCAGCCGGACCTTCTGGACATGACCTCCGCGCTGGATATGACTCAACTGACGGAATGGAATAGGGTCTGCTCAGAGAATAGTCTCGAAACATCCCCGGAACTGCATCTTGAGATCGCTAAGCAACTGCACCAAGTGTACGTAGAGCAGGAGGCTGTTAAGGAACTGTTGAAGCAGATTCGCTTGCTGGCGTTGGCCCGCGCGCCGATACGTGAGCGTCTCAGCGCTCTGAAGGCTCTCGCTCAGCGCGACCCGTCCTCCTCCGCGCTGCTGGAGTCGGACATCAGGGACTTCGAGGACGCCAGGCTAAGCGAAATAACGGCGGACGCAGCCAAGGCCTACAAGACAGAAGATATTGACGCCCTGCAATCTCTGTTGCGCGAGTTGGCCAGGCAATCATGGAAACATCCCCGCGCGACACGTCTGCGTTCCGGTGTTTCTCGCAAGACGCGCGCGATCCAGGTGCGGAAGGCAGAGGCGCAGCTCGAGGCCCTCCTTCCCGACCTGCACGCGGCACACGGCGCGCTTGCGTTCGAAGAGTGCAAATCGCTGATGGGGCAATGGAACCATATCGTGGAAACCAATCGGCTTACACTACGGGCCGACATGCTGGAAAAGGTACGCCACGCCGAGGAGTATGTTGCAGAGGTTGAACGCGGTGAGGAAACGCAGCGGCGTTACGCTGAAGCCGTCTTTCAATTGCGTGACGCCCTGCAAAAGGACCGGGCTGCCCTGACGGAAATACAGAGACTTTACGAACATGCCCGTTCGTTTGATTTGCCGCTGCCGGATGATCTTGAGAATGAGTACGGAAGCAAGATCAGCGAGCTTGTTCTGGCCCAGCGACGCCGAAATCGTTCGATCTTCGCTGCATCCGCCTTGGGCGTGCTTGTTGTTGGCGCCGTCGTTTCGCTTATTATCTACCGCGGAATCCTCAAGTGGCAGGCAGAACGATGGGGAGCACAAATCGCTGCGGCGATCAACGACGACAAGCTCGACAGCGCGGAGAAACTCCTACACACAGTGCCTGATAACCTAAGGGGGCGCGATGAGATAGAGACGCAAAAAGATCGGCTAGGACAGGCCAAAATCACAAGGGCCGACCGGAGAGTACAATACCGGAAACTTACTGCAACGGTCATGCATATCCTCGGCGTGGAAACACACGACACTCCTCTTGTCGAGGTCAACACCGGATCACTTGATTCCGCTCAGGCGACGCTCAGAAAGGCCAAACCCCTGGCCGAAGGCGCTGAGCAACAGCGAACGTGCATCAAACTGGAAGCAGCCATCCAGAAAGAGAAGATTCGTCGGCAAAATGAACTCGACAAAGCCTTCATGGCGGAACTCGGCAAATTGAATGAGTTATTCAGGAAGGTGGATCCGAACGGTCCCCTGGAGGAGTTCGAAGGGCAGCTGAGGGTACTGGGGGACAAGATGTCCGCGTTGGAAATTGCGCACGGGATCAGCCCCGCTACGATGGCTAGTCTGACTCCGCTGGCGAGGAGGATGCGGTCTTTCGAGGACACTTTGGCGAAACGAAAGGGGATCGCCGAAAAAGAAAGAAAGAGAGATGCCGCGGAAAAGAAAAAGCGCCTTCGGGAACAGAAAGACCTGGCCGGTCTGGCCTATGAGGCGCATTCGGCAACGCCGTTGGGAGAGGCGTTGAAGAAATTTGCTGCGGCCCATCCGGAACACCCTAAGACTCCGTCGTTCAAATTGGCTGCGAGCCAGTCGGTCGATTGGGCGGCCGTGCAGGAATGGGATAAACTAATTGGCAATTGGAAAGGTAGTGTGTTGCCGACTAGGGCCGGCGAGATCTCCGCACGAATCGAGGAGGTCAAACAATACAGCAAGAAGCATCCGACTTCACCCCTTAATGAACATATCGGCACCTATCTCGTCTTTCTGGCCAAGGCGAATGCCTCTCTTGGAGAAGAAAGCCCCTGGAAAGACGAGTTGCCCGCGTTGATGCGAAACGAGATTATGCATCTTTCCTGCTTCACGCTGGATGGCAAGAAAGTGTTCTATATGCGACCAAAGACCAAAGCAAAACGAAGTTCGCTCGGGCTTGTGGTGCCTGTGGTAAAGGGCCTTGACCTAGCCAGGGAGACCAACCTGGTTTATAAAGGAATGGAGCTCGCGGAGTTCAGCAAGCTGCGCAAGGTCAGTCCCCAGGCCAAACTGGCCGAGTTCGCAACTGGAAAACTGATAGATTTCGACATAACCAGCTGGAATACAGTGGGATGCGATATAGCCGAGGCGATTCAGGGCGCCAAAGCAATGGATCCATTGCTGCGGGCCGCTCTGCTGACTGACATTCTCGGCTACATCAAAGACTACGGATGGGGCGCAGAGGATGAGGTGCAAGAAGCCTTGGGTATCCTTAGAAAGCTCCAACTCGGAGACCAGATTACGTGGGTGGATCCTGATAATGTTGACGCTAACCGGTTGCGCCCTCATGCAGCGACTGTGCTGCGCAAACTCATGCCCTTGTCGGCACTGAAAGGCAAAGTCACCAGGAAACGACAGATACTCATGGCGAACCTGCAACCAGGCGGCCGGGATTGTGGTGTGGCTATTAAGGAGGGTAACGTATGGAAGGTTTTGACTCGCTCGACTCTGCGCGAAGGAAATACTCTCTGGGTTGTCGCCAAGGATCGGGTTGAGGGCGAAGCTATTCTCGTTCTCAGGCAAATCGGTTCTGTCAGTAATTCGAAAGTCGTCATAGACGCTTCAGCGATGGTTGACATCCCGGAAGGAACGATGGTTTTTATTCGGAAGAAGCCCCAAGCCCCATGACGCTTACCGCCAGGGCTGGGAACAGATAACCACAAAGACGCGAAACGACTATGGCTGAAAACCGGGAGAAATATTTCATACGGGTGCGAGGCAGAATAGTCGGCCCATTTGACATGGCGGAGTTACAGAGGCGGGTGCGCCTGGGGACGTTGGCACGCGTTCACGAAGTGTCGCTGGATCGACAAACGTGGCAGCCAGCTACTGACCTGACCGAACTGTTCTCCGTACCGGCAACTACGGAATCTCCGCTGACAGGCGATGTTGGATCGTCACAGCCGATTCCTCTGAAATCGGACGTTCCGGATATGACTCCGGCTGCACTCCCCACTAGCGATTCCTCCGGCCAGGCCGGGTCAAATACGTACTTCTACTCGCGTAACGGCGTAACCAAGGGTCCGATTTCCTGGAGGGCACTTCAGGCTCTGGTTTCTGAAAAGGCGTTGCAGGCCACTGACATAGTCTGGGAAATGGGGCAGAACCAACCCAAACCGGTCAGTCAGTGGTCCGGCTTGGCGCCTTCCTCGAGACCCGAAGCCGCCCAGGCCTTTGCAGGCCAAAGGGCGGATTCGGGACCCGGCGAACAGCCTGTCTCACAAAGCCGGCTGGAGCGGTTCCTGTCCCAGCTGAACCGCCTCATCATCGCGGAGAGCCTGTGCGTGGCGATAGTGATTCTGTTCTGCGCGTATGTTCCGCACACCAGAATCCAAGGCCGGTTAGCCTGGTGGTGGAACATGCTCAGTCAGAGCGGGGCTGTCTGGCTGGTTGTCTTTTCAATCTATTCCGTGCTTGCGGCGATAGGGCTTCCAATCGCCGCCTTCCTTATGCGCGGTCAGGCAAGAGGGTGGGTATTAGCTTCGGTGGGCGGCTTAGGCCTGTGCTTGATGGTTGCCGTAATGGCCGGAGGTCCGAGGCCTTGCGCCGAACTGGCTATCGCAATTATCCCTTCTGCGCTGCTGGCCCTTCTGGTGGGGGTTTCGATTAGTCGATCGGTCGCACCAACGCCGGAGACCGGAAGAGTTTTGCACGGCCTGATAGGAGGACTATCTTGCGGCGCAAGCCTGCTTGCCATGCTGGCGGCAGTGATCTTCCCGTTGGTTCTACGGCGGGAACAAGGTCTGCCCGGCTGGGCGATTATGACGATGATTGCACTCACCCTGGGGTGGATGGCGGGACTCGCAGGCGGCCTGGTCAGTCTGGGCGCGGCTCGCGGCTCGCTGTCAAGAACAGCCAACAAGGCCTGCATCATCATATTGCTCGCGTCCATTGGGCTGCTTGCCGTCGCTGCGGTTATCGCGGGCTTCGGGCTGACCGAATTGTTTTCCGCAGAGGAGGGAGCAAAGTTTCTGCTGGTCCAGATGTTGCGACTTGTCGTGGCAACATACTCGCTCAATGCGTTGCTGGCGATTGGCGTATCTGATATCGTCGCCAGCCGCTGGGCGTTCTGTCAAGAGACCGAAACCCTTTTACAACCTAATGGTGCGCAATCACAATGAGCAAGATCAATCCAGTCAACAAGCATGCGCGGTTCTCGTGGTATCGGGACGATATGGAATCGAAACTCGGGCTGCGAGGAGCGCGGTTCACCCGCGTGAACAACGCCCTGTGCTTTCTAATCGGGGCGATTCTGACGGTCGGGTTTTACGGAATCCTGAGCCTCTTCCCGAAGACGTCTCTGAACCATTTGTTCACCCAGAGAGGCGTTTTTCAGTACGTTGCAGTGTTTATCGCCTCTTGGGCTCTGGTTACAGTAGTCGTAAAGTGGGGTAAAATTCGCGTTCAGCGGAAAGCCCTGGAATTTACAGACCTTGTTCCCGCCGAAGCGGATTTTGTGCTCTCCCCGGCAACAGTCGGTCAGGTCGTCAGCCGCCTGCGGGAGGAATGCGATGACCCTCAGCGGTTTCTTCTCTTTCGTCGCATCGAACTAGCCCTGTCCAACCTCAAGAACATGGGGCAAGTAGGTGACCTCGACGATGTATTGGAGTCTCTCGCCAACAACGACGAGGACGTGATGGAGTCGAGTTATACGATGCTGAAGGGCCTGATCTGGGCGATCCCCGTCCTGGGTTTTGTCGGTACGGTCCAGGGATTGAGCGTTGCCATCGGCAGGTTCGGGGGAGTGCTGGCCGCCGCCAAGGACATAAATGAGATCAGACCTGTACTTCAGGGTGTAACTGCCGGGCTGTCCACCGCATTTGACACGACGTTTGTCGCACTGGTTGCCGCCCTGAGCATTCACATGGTGCTGATCTGGGTCCGCAAGTCGGAAGAAGAAATGATGGTAGAGTGCAAGACCTACTGCCAGAGGCACCTGGTGGGTCGGGTTCGGGTAACATGGTTTGACCGGGAGGGATGAGACCATGTCTGGCAGACGCAAATCCGATGAGGCGCCAATGTCGTTCTTTTCCTTTCAGGACATTATCGCCTGCACGACCGGCATAATGGTGCTCCTGACGCTGGTGTTGACCATGGAATTAATGTCCAAGACGTTGGATGCGGCGGACCAAGACGATCCTCCGTCGGCCTTGGCGCAGGCCCTGAAACAGGCCAAAGCGAAACGGGACGAGTTAAACCAGCGGATCAAAAAAGGACAGAAGGTGCTGACGAATCTGGCCGGCGGCGCAATTATCACAAAAGACCAGATCGATGAGTTAATAAGAATCATTGCTCTGATAACGAAACAAACTGATGCAATCTCGAAGAGAATACCCCCGACCAAGGAACAGCTAGCGGGCACCTTCGCTGCGGCGAACAGCACGGAAAAAGATATCGAAGGGCTTAAACCGGAAGTAGCCGATCTTATAGCCTTCATCGAGAAACTCAAGAAACAGCCCATGGTAACCGTGTTTGACCGGTCGAACGACGGCAAACGCCCGTTTTGGGTCGAATGTTCCCCGGAACGCATTGTCGTATCAGAAATTCCCCAGGAAGGCTCAGCGGCAGGCCTGGCAAGGCTTCTTAAACGGTGCGACAGTCCAGATCCGGTCGCGGAGTTGCTTAAGTGGGTCAAAGACAGCAAACGCGACCCGAAGAAAGACAAATTCATCCTGTTGGTCCGCCCCAAGGCGGTGCACCAGTGGGACATTCTCAAACCCGGGCTGGAGAGCCTGGGATTCAAAGTAGGGACGGATGTCTGGTTAGCCGGAAGGCATCTGCTGGGTGAACCGCAGGGGCCGTAAGCAATGGCGAGAAGAAAACAAGGAATGGGGGTCGGCACCGACTCGCTCGAGTTGTTCCTCGACGCCATCTGCAACGCATTCGGAGGGATCATCTTCATCTCGCTGCTGATTTGCCTGATGCTCCAACTGTCCGGCGAGGTTGTCGGTGCTGTAGTCAGCCCGGAGGAACGGGCCCGGCGGGAAGCCCAACTGCGGGACATCCAGGCCGAAATCGGAAGACTCCTTGGCATCCTTAAGATACAAGAAAAGCAGTTGGGCGCCCTGAAAACGACTGCCAATCCCGAACGCCACGAAAAGTACCTCATACTTATCAAAAAGGAAAACAAGGTCCGTAAAGAGCGCCAGGTGCTGTGGGAGGAACTGTCCGGTATTTTGATCGAACTGGAAAAGGAAAAGGGGCGTTTCGTGAGGCTGATTGCCGAAAAGGGCGCTCTGGAAGGGCAGAAAAAGGAGCGCGAAAAAGAATTGGAGCGGTTGAAGGACCGGCGCGGAATGCACCTGTCCGTCCCTCCCGGTGCGCATAGAACCGAGAAGATTGAGGTGCCTCTGTTGCTCGAGCATGGCCGGGTGGTGTTTGTGATGAAATATGACAACCGTGGCAAAAGGACCGCTCACAACGAGGCGGAAGTAACCTTTGCGAAGGTCTCCGACAAGGAGGTTGTTGACGGAAGGACGATCCGTGCCAGGTTCGGCATAAGGGCTAAGGCCGGCGTCGGACTCGTCATCAACGCTGGAAACGAACCGGTTAAGCCGGAAGAACGCGACAAATTGATTAAGGCGATGGATCGCCAATTGGCGGACATGCTGAAACAATTCACAAACAAACCCACGAACGGCATAGAGGAAAAGGACTGCCACTACTTCAAAGTTGCCGTCTGGCCTGACTCATACCGCCATTTCGAGATACTCCGCGACCTGCTGATCAGGAAAGAATTCGGGTACGGCCTGGTGCTGATGAGAAAAGACGAGTCGGTAATTTCCGGCGGCGTCGGGAAGAGAGAAGAAGAGTAATACCGCCCGGAACAAGCCCCTTGCCTTCCGGGAGCGGTGTCCGGGCCGATGTAATAGATTACTTATTGACCGGAAGGTATCGATAATAGACCTCCAGGGACATGATGTTGATGGAGGTCGATAGTAGCTCTCCTCCCCAAGCCGACAATTTTGGCCAACTTCCCTTTTCCAGCCCCTCCTTTATCTGCAATTTGATCACGGGATCGCGGAATTTTTCGTTCCAGCGTTTCCAGTATACTCCACCCATTTGAAACATGGCGTAGGTCCCGTTGTAGGTCTGAAAGACATTACTTACCTGCGGACCGACTTCATGGAGCACTTCTGCGATCAACTCCGATTTGGGCGTTTTAGATCCGCAGTCCAGGAACATGCGGCAAAACAGCCCGACGGCCGTCCGCGTGGCTCTGGGACGGCCTCTTCCTGCGTTTGCACTGTATCCCGTTGTTCCATCCTTACCCAACGCCCCGTTGTAATAGGCCTTGAGTTTATCAAAGGTCTTCTTCGGCACCTGCAACTTAGCGAGTTTGCCGGACTTCAGGCCCATGACCTGGAAACTCGTTACGTGCGTGTCGTCGCCGGGCCCTCCGTATCCATATCCCCCATTGGGCCCCATGTTTAGCGCGATGCAATCGACCGCCTTCTGGGCGGGAACCCGCAAGCGTTTGTCCTTGGTCATCCCGTAGGCTTCGCACAGCACCATGGTTGCGAGTCCCTGTTCGTAGAAGCGGCTGATGGAAAATTTTCCCATAGGGTCTTGGTGCTTAATCAGCCAATCCAGCGCCTTCTGTACGGTTTTGGCATACTTGCCTTTTCCGGTATGTGTATGTCCGGCGCCCAGGAATGCCAGCGTGGCCAGACTGGTATATCCGACCGAATAGCGTGCTCGGGCACGGCGAACACGTGGGTTCCCCTCCCCCTTCTGGGCCGCTTGCGCTTGTGCAAGCCCCGCAACGGTTACGCCATCCTCCCAGTGTCCGTCCTCCAGTTGGACCTTCGCCAGCCATTCCAGCCCCAGGTCCACAGCGGCTTCGGACTCCTTTGTCGCGCCCATCTTTCGGGCGAAATCACCGCCTCCCCGCTGACCTCGCTTTTCGTAAGATCCTGCAACCACGTTGGCGCCCGACGGGGGATCCGGATCGTCAGGAGGATCGTGCTTTGGCGGGTCGACATCGATGGGGCCGAAATCATCGGGAGGCCTTACAGGAGGCGTATCGGGGTTGTTGATGTCGGGCTTGATTGCCACTTCCTGACGGGGCGTTTTCACACCTGACGGCCTGCTGTCGGCGCCCCCATCGGTGCCGGTTCCGGGTTTAGTGCTGCCGGGTCGTACGCCGCGGTTAAACCGACCGGCGTAGGGATCGTCGCCATTGTCTGACCCACCCGGCCCGTCGGCCGTCATCGCCATTCCATCACCGCCCCCAGCCCCGCTGCCGCCGCCGAACAACGTCAACGCCCAAAGTAGCGACGCGCATATCAGGACGACAGCCAGGGCCGACCCGGTTACGGGAATCCAACTCGGATTGGACCGGCCCTTCTCCGCGCCGGACTCGTCCTCATAATCGACTATGCTGGGCACGATGTGCGGACGGTTACAGTTCGGGCAGATAACTTTCGGCCCCGCCCGGGTCGAGTCGATCGACATCGATTGACCGCAAATACAGCGGATCTCGACAATCATTATCTGCTATCTCCCAAGATATGGTTTGATCTCTTCCATCATTTGCGGCAAGGCCGGCGCCATTCCGAACCCCGACTCTTTCGTTGCTCCCGGCCCCCAGGTCAGTATGCCCACCGCCTCGCGCGATTCGTTGAGCAGAGGCCCGCCGCTATTGCCCGGTCCGACCGTAACACTGGCCTGGATGGTCTGCTCCTCGTTCACTGTCCGACACGCACTGACCTCGCCTCGTGTCAGGGTCGGTTCATACGCAGACGCCGGAATCTGGTCGAAGTAGCGTATCTGACCGCTCCGTAAGAATCGCTCTAGCGCCCGTTCTTGCATCTCCTTCCGTTCGCGGCTCACCAGCATGTCTCTAACGATGGCCGGATAACCTACCAATTCCACGGTATCCCCTCGTGTGACCGTTTTCTCTGCAATCCTGATCGGACGGGAAAACGTGCGATCTATCCTTAGCACGGCAAAATCGTACTTCGGGCTTTCATAAAGGACCGTGCATTTATGATGCGCATCTCTTGTCTCGGCGAAACAGGCGATCAGCATGGTTTTCTGAAACACCAGCCTTCCTTGCGCCACAGAGATGCGTCGTCTGTCAGTCCTCTTCTTGGCAGATTGAGTTATGTGCCGGTTGGTCAGCAGGATGCCATCTTTGGAAACCGCGAAGCATGAGCCTTGGCCTTTGATAAGATCAGCGTCTTTGACTTTACCATCGGTCGAGTGGAACTTGTAGGATTCCACGATGACGATCATCCCGACATGTTGGGCATACCAATCGCGTTGTGGATCAGCTCGGGGAGGGCTTTCTGGGGGAGAGTTGCGGATCGGTGAAGCGTCTCCGGAGTCGTTGTGGGCTATCGCCGGTTCGTTCGGCGGCGGACGGTTACTAGCTCGAGGGCTGTCGGCAGAAAGGATCGCCCAGGATAACGCAGTGCACACAAGAAGCACTGCACCGGTAGATCCTGCCACGACGATGATGCCGGCACTTCCTTTGTCTGTCGAGGCTGCGCCCTGGACCGGCAAATCGTCTCTGCGAGCGCCGGCGCGATGGGTCTTCTTAACCGGATGCATCAGCCCGCATTCTGGACAGGTAACATGCCCCGCGGACGGCACCGCATCCGGGGACGATAACCACCCGCATGAACAACGTATCTGACCGGTCATTGGCATAGGGTCAAACCCTTCCGGTCGTTTTCCGGTCCATCTTCCTTCTCCGGTCTTGCGGTTACGACGGACCGACAGAACTTGCTGTCGTAAAGCGCCCTATTGTTTTCTTGAAATCTTTCCTAACTGGACGTTCCTGCCCTTGTCACGCTGGGTAAGGAGGCCTTTTTTGGTAGCCACCAGTTCTTTCCCCCGGTAAACCCTTAGGATGAAACGGGCCGATCCTTCTCCTTGGTACCAACGCACCCCATAGGTATAATCTCCTACGGGGGCTTTTCCTTTCGGCCAGAATACTCGTTCCGGACCGCCGCCGTTACCATCGCCGTGGGCGCCTCGGTCGTCAAAATCGGCCCGTCCACCTTCAGGAGTGGGTCCTTTGCGAATGGGCCTCTCTTCAGAGGTGTTGATCCGTTGCCCCAGCGGATCGGTTACCCAGATATCGACATCCGGCCCACCGCGGCGGTCGGCGCCTTGCACATTCTGGCTATAGGTCCAGGTCAGAGTGAAACTCACATCGCCTCTGGCGCCGGGGTCTTTTCCGGCCTTGCCCGTCGCCCCGTCCCCAGCGGCGCCTTCCCGGCCAGGGTCCCCTTCGACATGGGGATTTCGGGGTGGCGCCGGCGGAGAAGGAGTATCAATAGTCAGATCATCAAAGCCCTTATTGACATTCCGATGAGATACGGTTGCCGGCTCCTGCGGTGTTCGTGTATTCCTCGCAGGCGATGGGGTATCAGTGGTTGGACCCTGCGATGTCGGGTCGCCTCCGGTTCCCCAGCCATCAGTGCCTGCTCCGCCGCCCTCGCCGGAAAGGCCCGTACCGGAACCGCTGCCGGCTGCCAAGGGACCCATCCCCTCCCCGCCTATGCCGACTCCGACACCGAAACCGCCGCCCAGCAACGCCCAAACCAGGGACACCACAACCAGGGCAATGCCAAAACTTGAACTGGCAACAGGCACCACCCAGGCTTGACGAGTGGAGACGGCTCGGGCCGAGACTGGACCGTAATTCGGGACCGAATGAACCCACTTGCATCGGGTGCATGTTACGGTCGGACCGGCTATGGTCGAATCGACCATCAGGACTTCGCCACAGGGACATGCGATTCGGAGTATCATGTAGAACTGTCAATCCGTAAAGTTCATGTCCGGCTTGAGACATCCCCGCACCAACCACGCTCCCGCTAAGACCAAACAGCATACAATGATTCCGAGGAACATCCGCACCCGGCGAAAATGTGTTTTAGCCAACGTTCTGACAGTGCTTGCCGACCGACAGAAACAAATTGTGTTAGCCACGCCTCAATGCTCAAATCGTCCACTTGAGTATATGTCCTGCAAGGATTTCTGTCAAGCATTTCCACTTTGGCATGATGAATTGTGAAGGGCGGAGCGAAACCGTGGCGCGGGGCGGGCGGAGGAATTTCGTAGCGCTCCTGGCAAGGGACTCTCGTAGCTTCGGTCGGAACAGGCCATTTCGGTCCGAACGGCAAGGCCCGTTCGGCTCCGGTGGCAGGGCCGGTCCGAGACGAAGGGAGTCAGACGGGAGTGTATACGGACATGGAGCGATGGACGGACATTCGCCGTGCGGTGTTGGTTGAAGGGGTCTCCAAGCGTCAGGCGTGCCGAAGGTTTGGCATTCATTGGCAGACGCTGCAGCGGATCCTGACCCACTCGGGCCCGCCGGGTTACCAGCGACTGGCCAAGGCCGACCGGCCGGTGATCGGCCCGTGGCTGGGCAAGCTGGCCGAGTTGATCGAAGCCAACCGCGACTTGCCCCGCAAGCAGCGGTACAGGCGCTACGGTTTTGCTCCGCCCCGCGCCACGGTTTTACACCGCCCTTTACAGCCTCCTCTCGATTGCCTACGCCGCCTTTGACTCGGCCTCTCGAGTGCGCGCCCAACTTCGCGGAAGTGGCCGAGGCCGTTCCTGCCGCCGTTCTGCGCAGTTGTCAAGCTCCGCGGGAAGGGGGCGCTGCAGGAGCCTCATCGCGCCGCAGCTTGACGGCCCCCCCGGCGGCCGGTAAAGATGGGCTCACGCGCGGCCGGCGGTGAGCAGGCCCGTGCAATGGAGAATTCGGATGGCCCTGAGAATCGGCATTGTCGGGATGGGTGGCATCGGCAACAGGCACGCCGAATGCTACACCAACAACAAGTGGACCAAGGTCGTCGCGGTATGCGACATCATCAAGGAGCGGGCGGACCGGGCGGCCGGGAGATGGAGCGCCAAGCCGTTCTACAGCGTCAAGGAGATGCTCGCCGGCGGCATCAAGCTCGACGCGTGCAGCATGTGCACGGCCGGCAAGGAAAACGGCGGCGACCACTACAAGCCCACCATGGAGTTGCTGGGCGCCGGCCTGGCGGTGCTGGGCGAGAAACCCATCTCCAACGAGATCCCCAAGGCCCGGCGGATGGTCGAGCTGGGCAAGCGCAAGAGGCTGCCCTACGCCATCGACCTGAACCACCGCTTCACCCCTGCGGCCGTTCGGGCCAAGAGGTGGCTCGAGGCCGGGCGACTCGGCGAGCTGAACATTGTCAACATGACGATGTGGATCAACAATCCCAACGAGTCGAGCCCCCACTTCCACATGCGTGCGCTGCACCCGCACTCGATCGACGTGATGCGCTACTTCTGCGGCGACGTGGCCAAGGTTCAGGCGTTTTTCAAGAAAGGCCCCGGCCGGGCGATCTGGTCCAACGTGCAGGTGAACCTCCTGTTCGCCAACGGCATCATCGGGCACCTGACCGGCAGCTACGACGCCGGCGGCAGCTATGGCCTGGAGACGTGCGAGCTGGTCGGCTCCCGGGGGCGGGTGGTCATCAACGAGGCCTGCGAGGTGCTGTCGTTCCATCCTCGCGCCAACAACCAGGTGGAGCGTTTCGAGCACCTGGGCGGCATGCAGAGTTTCGGCGACACGTTCCAGTCGCGGATCGACAAGTGGATCGACGATCTTCGCCGCAAGACTTCGCCGGGCAAGGTGGACGGCAAGGCCGAGGACGCCCTCAAGGCGCAATTGATAATCGAGGCGGCGATCAAGTCGTGGGACACCGGCAAGGTCGTCATTCCGTAGAGGCCGACGCAGGGAGGACGGGCAATGAGGCTCGGGCTGAATTCCGTGCTGTTCGGCGGCCACGACATGGCGGCCGCGTTCAAGTACACCAAAGCCGCCGGATACGACGGCATCGAGGTCTCGGCCATCGACGGCATGAGTGAGCACCTGGTGCTCGACCGCTGGCGCGACTGCGTCGGGCAGGTCAAGCGTCTGGCGGGCGAGTACGGGCTGGCGCTGCTTGCGATGGAGCAGCCGTCGCAGGATCCCGAGACGATGGAAACGGCGATGCAGGCGGCCGTCGAGGCGGGCATCCCGATCATCAACTGCGGCCCGGGCGGCAAGAGCGACGACGCCTCGCTCCAGCGGGCGATCGACAGCCTGGGCCGGCTCGCCCTGCGGGCCGAGCACCACGGCGTAACCCTCTGCGTCAAGGCCCACGTGGGAGCGGCCGTGCACGACACGCCGACGACGCTGCGCCTGCTGGAGGCGATCGACTCGCCGGCGTTCGGGCTGGACATGGACCCCAGTCACATCCACCGGTCCGGCGAGAACCCCGTTGAGGCGGTCGCCAAGGTCATCTCGCGGATCAAGCACGTGCACATCCGCGACTGCAAGGGCCGCCAGCATGGCCCCGGCAAGCCGGAGGACCAGGCCAACGGCCGGGGGGACATCGACCTGCTGGGCTACGTCCGCGTCCTGCACGAGAGCGGCTACACCGGACCGCTGGACCTGGAGATCATTGGCGCCAAGGATTACCCGCTGGCGGAGTGCTGCGTCATCGCCGCCGAGGCGAGAGGGCACATGCAAGCGTGCCTGCAGGCCTGCGGGGCCCGCTGACAAAGGAAACGCAAGTGGCCAAGAGAAAGCCTAACCTGCTCCTCATCGGCATCGACAGCCTGCGGCGCGATCACATGAGCCTCCACGGCTATCACCACCTGACCACGCCGCACCTGGACAAGTTCGCCGCCGGCGGCACCGTCTTCGAGAACTGCTTCAGCCCGCACGTCCCGACCACCAGCGGCTACGGCAGCATGCTGACCGGGCGAGACTGCTTCGGGACCAACTGCGTGGCCCTGCGTCATCGCGGCGAAATGGCCGAGGGCGTGCCGACCCTCGCCGAGGTGCTCGCCAAGGAAGGTTACAGCACCACGTGCGTGGGCTTCCGCAATGCCGCGGGCAGGGGCTTTGAGACCTACATCGACTTCGAGGGTTGGGGCCCGGGCGCCGACGGCCGATCGCACAAGGCCGAGAGCCTCAACGACGTGGCCATTCCGGAGCTTCGACGACTGGCCGGGGCCGACAAGCCGTTCTTCCTTTTCGTGCGGCACATGGACCCGCACTCGCCGTACCTGCCGCCGCGCCCCTTCGACCGCGCGTTCTACTGCGGCGATGAATTCGACCCGGCCAACAAGTCCATGGAGCCGGTGTTCGCGTTCAAGCCGTTCTGTGACTACCTGGCAAGCTGGATGCCGGCGGGGCTGACCGACAAGGACTACGTGATCGCCCAGTACGACGGTGCGGTCGCGTACATGGACGCCTGCATCCAGAACATCTTCGCCGAGCTGACGGGCCTGAGGCTCGACGAGAACACGCTGGTGGTGGTGGACAGCGACCACGGCGAGACGCTGTACGACCACGACTGCTACTTCGACCACCACGGCATCTACGAGCCGACGTTGGTGGTTCCGCTGGTGCTGCGTCTGCCCGGGCGCGTGCCGGGGGGCCTGCGCCTGGCCGGCAACGCGCTGCTCCAGGACGTCATGCCCACGGTGCTGGACATCCTGGGCGTCAAGGCGAAGATCAAGTTCGACGGCCAGAGCCTCTTGCCCGAGATGAAGGGCCGGCGTCGCAAGCCGTCAACCGAGTTTTACATCACCGAATGCACCTGGATGCGCAAGCACGGCTGGCGGACGCCGCAGTGGAAGCTGATCCACGCGCTGGAGCCGGACTTCCACTTCAAGCCGGAAGTCGAGCTGTACAATCTCGTTGACGACCCAGAGGAAAACCGCAACCTGGCCGGCAGGGAGAAGAAGGTCGTGGCGATGCTCGAGGAGCGGATGCAGGCATGGATCGCCCGGCGCGAGAAGGAAACCGGCCGGGCGAATCCCATGTACACCAACGAGCACTGGACCGACGGGGCCCCATTCAAGACGTCGCAGGAGGCCTACGACACGCTGCACATCGGGACCGTCGGCGCAGCGGCCAGACTCCAGGCCCGCGGGTCGAAGGAGAAATAGCCGCCCGCGGGCGGGCCGCAGAGAGGGCATGGCAGAATAATGATGGTTTCGGTGATCGGGCGCGGCCACGGCGGCACGCGCGCGATGTCGCACACGCTTTCGGCCAGCGGCGTCTACATGGGCGCGCAGCTCAATGAATCGGGCGACCTGATTCCGCCCGAGGACATGTACGAGGCCTGCCGCGTGCTGGGGCGGCGAGTCAAGTGGCTCGGAGGACTCGAGTGGGACTTCAGCGCGCTGCACAACGGCAAGATCGATCCGGAATTCATTCGCCTGATCGAGCGGTTCCTCCGCAGCGTGCTGGATAGCCCCGCCGAGCCCAAGGGCTGGAAGATCCCGGAAACGACACTGGCGTTCCCGTGGATCGTGCGGATGTTCGCCGACATCAAGTACATCTTCTGGGTCCGCGACCCGCGCGACAGCATCATCGGCAGCCATGTCACCGACGAGATGTCCTGTTTCGGCATCGAGTACCCGCGCACCGACGACGTCCGCCGCCGCCGGGCGATCTCGTGGAAGTATCAGAACGACCTGATCCGATCCACGCCGCGCCCCAAGCACTGGATCAAGGTGCGCTTCGAGGACTTCATCCTTGACCAGCAGCGCACGCTGGCGCACCTGGAGGTGTTCCTGGGCATCAAGCTGGCGAAGATCGAGGTGCGGGCCGAATCGGTGGGGCGATGGAAGACCGACACCGGGGTCAACGACTTCGACTTCCTCGCCGAGGCGATGAACGAGCACGGCTACGTGAAAGGCTGAGTCATGTTGCGAGTCTGCGTGGTTGGAATGGGGCCGATCGGCAACCTGCATGCGGACATATACCAGGGCGACGAGCTTTCGGAACTGGTCGGCGTGTGCGACATCCTCAAGGACCGGGCCGACGCGGCCGCGGCGCGGCTGGCCGTGAGGGGCTTCCATGACGCCCCGACGATGCTCGACGCGCTGAAGCCCGACCTCGTCAGCGTCGCCACCGGCGGCTACGAGTACGGCAGCGACCACTACGAGCCGACGATGCAGGCCCTCGAGGCCGGCTGCCACGTGCTGTGCGAGAAGCCCATCTGCAACGAGATCGCCCCCGCCGAGGCGATGGTCGCCGCCGCCGCCGAGAAGGGCCTGTGCTTCGGCATCGACCTGAACCATCGCTTCACCCCGGCGGCCCGGCTGGCGAGGGAGTGGGTGGACGAGGGGCGGCTCGGTCACCTGCTGTTCGTCAACATGACCATGTGGATTAAGAACCCCAACGAGAGTTCGCCGTATTTCCATATCAAGGCCCTCCACCCGCACACGGTGGACG
>Ga0114922_10002314_pt1 | contig 17867 bp, 15 predicted proteins | sample AartaG_FD_100975 | JGI IMG/M metagenome (GOLD analysis project Ga0114922, IMG submission 100975) | Deep subsurface microbial communities from Aarhus Bay to uncover new lineages of life (NeLLi) - Aarhus_00045 metaG | ecosystem: Environmental > Aquatic > Marine > Oceanic > Sediment | place...
AGACCCTATATACCCGACGGGCCCAGGCGATAACCTGGCAGCCTACCGCCGATCCACCCACGGACGATCCACCCTGTCTGCAGAGGCTGTGGTTTCGGATTTTGGAGAATGACGAAGGACAAGCGATCCTCAATATGAATTCCCACTGGCGCAGTCGCGACCTCTACAAGGCCTGGTTTATGAACGTCTATGCCCTGACCGACCTGCAGCGGATGGTCGCGAAACGAATTAGTGAAAAGACCGCCCGTGAGGTCAAAGTCGGTCGCTACGTCGATATTACCGACTCACTGCACATTTACGGCAGTTATTTCCTCGAAGCGGCGCCCGAATTGGAAAAAATGAAGGACGGCAATTTCGAATCCCGCGCCTGGCCCAGCGATCACCCGGCCTTTGTCATAATGACCGAAGAAGCCAAAACCAAACTCGCCCAGGACCCCGACTGGTATGCCAAAGGGAAAGGATAAAATCTCGTTGAGAGGGATCGAATGGCTTTCCAACTAAAAGGGTGAGGTTCTTGTATGAAACTATTCGACTCGTATCAAACGTTACATCCTGGAATACGTATCCTTCTTATCGCAATTATTGCGGTGGTTGCTCATTTTTTGGTGCGCTGGATACGCCTGAGTATGCAATATCTGTTCACTCGTAAGCTTCCCGCCGAAACCCCTTCGCAAGAGAATTTTATGCGCCGATTCCCCAAACTTGCCAGCGTAATTACGATCCTGGTCAGTGCACTTACGTTCGCCATTTATTTTATCGCAGTGGGATTGGTTCTGAGAGAATGTAAAATTTCTTTGACCGCTTATTTGGCCAGCGCCACCGTAATCGGATTGGCCATCGGATTCGGCCTGCAGGGATTCGTGCAGGATGTCGTTATCGGATTAACGCTGATATTCACCGATGCCCTGAATATGGAAGATATGGTGGAAATCTCCGGACAAGTCGGACGAGTCGAACGAATCGGCCTGCGTTTTACCACCCTCATCAATCTTTATGGACAAAAAATTTATATCCCGAATCGCAATATCGCCATGATCGGACGTTTTCGCGATGGCGGGATCCGGGCCTATGTGGATGTGCAAATTCCCGACCTTCCGGATGTACAAACCATCTCCCGTGAAATCATAAATGTGGCGAAAGGTATGCAAAAACAATATTCCGTCATCCTCTTAAAATCCCCAACCATTTCGGATCTCCAGAATGCTTCCCCGGGGTCATGGCGTTTTATCCGGATACAATTCCGGCTCTGGCCCGGCCAACAGGCATTGATTGAAACCTCTTTTAAACAACGAGTTATAGTGCTGATGAGATCCTTTTATCCCGAATTCGCCGACTGGATGGTGACTACCACCTTTCGAACCACTGAAAAAAATCTCTGATTTATTCTTTGGCCCAGGTGCCGTTGGAGCCTATAATCAGGATATAAGGAAAGGATTTGCAATGAAAAAATTTAAAAACGCACTGGTTGTGGTGATTGTACTGTTGGTTATTATTATCATTCTACAAAATACCCAGGCAGTAGAAACAAAACTTTTATTTATGACCATTACTATGCCACGTGCGCTGTTGTTGATTTTAACTTTTTTAGTTGGTTTCGCCGGGGGGATTTTTTTTCTGAGTTATATTCAGGACAAGTCTTCAAAAACCGATGAGAAGTAATGCAGATGTTAACAAAACAGACAAATAGGATTTTAAATCAGAATCTCAAATCCCTTTAAGGCCCGAGCAGGCCTATGAAGCCGTGGGCTGCAAAAAGTGTAAAGGCTATGGCTATTTCGGCCGCGTCGGCGTCTTCGAAGTTACGAGAATCAATACCATTTTTGGGCGGGAAATCGCTTCCGGTATGAATCAAAAAGAGATGGATAAAAAACTGGAGCAATTGCGCACCCACTCGATCATCGAGGACGTCCTCGACAAAGCCGCCGACGGAACCACCTCCATGGAAGTCGCGATCCAGTTTATCTCCGACTACGAAGAAATTTTCTCATAACCGTAGATGCACGCGGACTCTTATTAGCCCCGCTACCTGTGAGCGGGGTACCCAGTGCCCACTCCACCTGTTGAAGACATGCCCATGCAAGGCCATGGGCATGCCACCCGTCTATCGCCTCCGAAAGCGGCGACTTACGCCGCCGCACTCCATAAGAGCAAAGGATCTCATAAACACTCTTAGAATAAAGATTCTTCGCTGCGCTCAGAATGACACCGATGTTTTCGGCAGAGCTGATTTTTTAAATCTTCGGTCGGGATCAAGCCGAAAAAATATTCTCGATCGTGGGTAATTCCGGCTTGGGTCACCTGGGATTCGGCGCGTGCCAGTTGCTGAGAAAAGTTCTGCCTGAGGCCAGGCAGCAGCGCCAGAATATCCGCGTTAAGCCGGTGAATCGTATGAAAAATTCGCCGACGATGACTGCTGTCGCCCCCGTCGCGTCGGAGTCGATCGCTGGTGCGAATCGCTTTTTCTCGCTCCGATATGAGTTTCTTCAGGTGTTCCGACTCCGAATCGGAGAGGCGGTCCGTACCTTCCGCTACATATCGCTGGGGATTATAGTTCAAATCACGCCATTGAGTTCGCGCATGCCGTACATTCTCCATCGCCTCAGACCTGTCCCGTCCCCGGGCAATAGGCAAATAGACGGTAGCTGTGGCAGTACCGAAAGACGGCGGATCGATCTGATAAAATTGCCGGATAAACTCGTCCGTAACATGATCATAGCGGGCGCCGCCGATCCCGTGGATGAAATAGTCTGCCAGAAACAAACGCACAAACGCCGTCAAGCTCAGGGCCCGAGGGCGAATTTGCATACGGGCCTGTTCCAGGATCTCGATAAGTAAAGCAACGGCTTGATCGGACTGTGACAACTTGTCTTTTGGAAGTTGGGCGAATTCCGTTTTCCCGGTTTTCAAGATAACCATATTTTTATGAGTCTGCACAAACAATGGCTGTCGAGGCCGATTCGGTGAAAAGATCCATAACGGCAGTTCCTGTGCCTCGGCAGGATCCTCTGATCCCTGTAACTCCGGCAGCGGCTGCGTAACATTACGGATTTTGTGGACGTGTCGATATTGACGCAAAGACATATTGTAACAGTACCGTACCTGTTCAGCCCGCAGGATCAAATCCGCTGCAAATATCAAAAATGCGGAAGATTGCGCCATGTGCGAAATCGGCAAATCGAACCATTGCATGGTCAGGATCGCTGCCCAGTGCTGATTGAGGAGTACTAATAAATCAGTTAGAGTTTGGGCCTGGGGGTATAAATTATCCAACACGCCGACTAAATATTTTATGGATGTATCTACAGATTCCGCCGCCTCAAGATTCTGCAAGGTCTCCAGGAAGCTATGAAATTCCGCTGCGTTCGGTAACGGCTGATATTCCAGAGGAACGTGCGGATCGATAGAAGGAAACGTCATTTCCTGTACGACGAACCCATCGTCATGTGTTGTGGGAATTCGCAAAGCGATATGACGCGGCAGATCGGAATCCGCAACCAGATTCAAAGCGGCGCCCCCGGTCGAACGAGCCAGGGAGTCGAGCAGAAGATATTTTGCCAGGATGCCGCCATGGAAAAATCCCGGCTGATGTCCCGTGACCAGGAGAGGAGCTTCTGACGGATAATTCGGTATAGGCAGGTTCAACTTCTCATGATAGCTTCGACTCAAATTCATAACGTCTCGTCGAGCAATCTTGCGCCATTCGCGCAGCGGTCGGCCGAGAATCTCAATTTCTGTTTGCGCGAACAAATCCAGATTGGCCTGAATGTCGCGGGGAATTTGATTTGACGAAGGCCACAGGAAAATTTCACCATTGTTTTTAGGAGTGGTATATCTGGGATGGGGCAATTGGGTATCCATGAACAGTTCTCAGTTTTGTGAGTATTCAGCCATGTGCAACAAACCATGATATGGCATAATAACCGCTGGGTGGCAGCCTCAAGTGAGTGAAGCGAACTTGGGGCTGGATAATACTAAAACCACCCCCAAGCTCGAAAACTCGCTTGGCGGTGCCACCCATTGTTATTGTTTCGTTATTTGATTATTCGTCATTGATTCGTCATTCGAATTTCGTCATTCGTTATTCCACAAAATCGTCATTCCGAAAAAATCGTCTCGGAAATGTCTAAGCCCGCTTCCTGCAAGGCGGTTTGAAACACCTCCTGATAATGCTGCCGGCGGGTTTCGGGATCATCCAGATCGCCGCCGAAATAACGAGTCGGATCGTGGTATATCAATCGAACGGGAATCTCGCGCACGCGCAGTTTGTGCCGGGCGACCTGAATCCAGAATTGCAGCGGGAAGGCATACCCCGGTTCCGTCAGTTTTAATTTTTGGATACTATCCACACGACAGGCCTTAAAGCCGCAAAATGAATCCGTCAGGTGCAATCCCACTGTATGGTTGATCCACTGAGTAACCATCTGGTTAATCCGACGGCGCTCGGGAGGCGGGCTGGAGTCGTTCTGATCCGTCTGCAGATACCGAGAACCGCTGATAATATCCGCGTCATCGGCTGCAATGGCGGTAAGAAAATGGGGAATCTGGCTCGGTTCGTGCTGCAGATCGCAATCCATCGTGATGAGCCAGTCAAAATCGCAGTCGGCGGCCTGATGAAACGCGTGGATCAGGCTCCGTCCGTAACCACAGTTGGTTTTATGACTTACAACGCATACGTCGCTGCGGCGGGCCAGGATGAGCTTACTCTGATCCGTACTGCCGTCATCGATAACCAGCACATTGTTCAGGTACTTACCAACCTCGTCCAATACCGCATCCAGGTGTTTTTCTTCATTGTAAACCGGTATGGCCAGCAATACTTTATTCTCATTGATTTTTGTCACTCCCATCGTAGATAATAATAGCAGAGGATTGTGTAAAGTCAATCTTCGATAGCCCCTGCCTCGAAGCGGCTGGGTGGTATGCCTACGCGAAGATTAGGCATGCTTTTACAAAATTGGAAAACCAGGATTGATTTCCTAGTTGTTCAGTATATAATTGATACATCATTGCAATACGTTAGGTTTGTAAAAAATTGGAATCCAGACAACACAATACGTGGAACGATAAATCCGTCGGCTCGGATGAGTCCGACGTTTTGAGACAGCCGGGCGAATCCGCTCAGGAACAGGGAAAATCCGTTGGGATTGTGGAATCCCATCAGGTGCGATTGTTCGACGGAGATCATACACTCAAACTGGAAAACGGCAGTTCGCTCGGGCCGATTGACGTCGCCTACGAAACCTACGGACAGTTGAACGAACACCGGGATAATGCGATTCTGATTACCCACGCCCTCTCCGGCGATGCCCACGTCGCCGGTCGTCACAAGCCCGAGGATGCAAAATCCGGCTGGTGGGATAACATGATCGGACCCGGTAAGGGATTCGATACGGATAAATATTTTGTCATCTGCTCCAACTGCCTGGGCGGATGTATGGGCGCCACCGGGCCGAGTAGCATTAATCCTGAAACGAATCAACCCTACGGCTTGAATTTCCCCATGATCACCATCAGTGACATGGTGGATGTGCAGAAACATCTGATCGATCATCTGGGAATCGACAAATTGTTGGCCGTCGCGGGCGGCAGTATGGGCGGAATGCAGGTGCTCGATTGGGCGATTCGCTATCCCGACCGCGTCGCCGGCGTCATCCCCATCGCTACGACCGCCCGGTTAAGCGCACAGGGAATTGCCTTCGATGCCGTCGGACGCAATGCCATCATACGCGATGAAAACTTCAAAGGCGGCGCCTTCTATGCCGGCGACAAATATCCCAGCGGCGGGCTGGCCGTCGCGAGGATGGTCGCTCACATCACCTATCTTTCGGAAGAAGGCATGCACCGGAAATTCGGCCGGAGACTTCAGCATGCCGCCGATTATAAATTCGACTTCAACAGCGAGTTCAGCGTCGAAACCTATCTCGACCATCAGGGCACAATTTTCGTGGATCGCTTCGACGCCAATACCTATTTGTATTTCAGTAAGGCGATGGATTATTTCGACCTGCCCAGACAGTATGGCAGTCTGATCCAGGCGATGGCTAAAACCAGGAGCCGCTTCCTGGTCGTCAGTTTTGATTCCGATTGGCTTTTTCCCCCTCGCCAAAGTGAGAAAATCGTCAATGCCCTCCTCCTGGCCAATAAAGACGTAACCTATTGCAACATCAACTGCCCATTCGGACATGATTCCTTCCTGCTCGAAACCAAAATCCAGGCCCGTCTGATCGACGGATTCCTCGAACAGACCCAGAATAAATTACGGAATCAATCTGGTAGAACCGTTGCCCCTGCTTCCCTACCCAAAGGGAAAGTATCGGAACCGGTCGGGGATCAAACTCTCAAGGCCAAAGGCAGCATTTTTACAGGCAAGCGAGTGGATCATCGACAGATCGAGCACCTCATTAAACCCAATAGCACGGTTTTGGACCTGGGCTGTGGCGACGGCGAATTGCTCAGACGTCTCGAAGAACAAAAAAATATTCACGGCCTGGGCATCACTCTCAGTGAGCAGGATATCCTCAAGTGTGCCGAACGAGGCATCAGTGTCCTCCAATATAACCTGGATACCAGCCTGGACGTCTTCGCCGACAAATCCTATGATTATGTCGTTCTGAGTCAGACCCTCCAGGTCATCCAAAAACCCCAAACCGTTCTCCGCCAAATGCTCCGCATCGGACGCCATGCCATCGTCAGCTTCCCTAACTTTGCTTATTGGCGCAGCCGATTGCAATTGATGTTCAAAGGACACGTGCCGACGTACTCCGCGCTGCCCTATTCCTGGTACGATAAACCGGAAGAGGCCGCCGTCAATTATATGTCGATTTCCGGTTTTGAATATTTCATATTGCGCGAGTTGAAAGCCCGACTGATCAAACGCATTCCGTTTTCCAGTCATAGTGGTCGTGAAGTGAAATTCTTTCCCAACTTTTTTGCCAACGAGGCGATTTTTGTCATAGCGGACAGAAACGATGGACAAAATGGATAACATCACAACTCTGACGGCCGAACAGCAGGAAAAATACGATCGGCTCCGGGAAAATCTTAAACAATATCAAAAGGTGATCGTCGCCTATTCCGGCGGCGTGGACAGTGTCTGCCTGCTCAAGGTGGCGGTCGATTCCCTGGGCGGCGAAAACGTGCTTGCCTGTATTGGCGCGAGCGAATCTCTCGCCCGGAGCGAATATAAGAAGGCCCTGGATATCGCCGAACGTATCGGCGCCAATATCGAAGTGGTCCATCCGAAAGAAATGGAAAATCCCGACTATAAAAAAAATCCCGCTGACCGATGCTTCCATTGTAAATCCGAACTCTATGCCCTGTTACAGGAACTCGCGCAGCGCCGGGGCTGCGATGCCGTACTGTGCGGTACGAATGTGGATGACCTCGGAGATTTCCGACCCGGACTGCAGGCCGCCAAAAAATTCAAGGTCGCCAGTCCGTTAGAAGAAGCCGGCTTGACCAAAGAGGATATCCGAGCAATCAGTAAGCTTCTGAAACTGCCGACCTGGAACCAACCCGCCCAGCCATGCCTGGCCAGTCGCATGCCCTACGGCCTCCAGATTACCCCCGAACGACTCAAGCAGATCGAACAGGGAGAGGAATTCTTACGCAGCCTCGGCCTGAGCGAACTCCGCGTCCGCCACCACGATACACTCGTCCGCATCGAAGTACCCCCCCAAAGAATTGGGGATCTCAGCGAAGACCCACGACGCCGTCAAATTGTGGACTTCTTCAAAACACTAGGCTTCACCTATGTCACCATCGACCTCCAGGGCTTCCGCTCCGGCTCCGGTAATGAGGCGATTGAAATACAATAAATGAATTACATTTTGGAACGCCACCAAAATTATGTTATAATTGAATAATGAAGATAAAGGATGGCGGGAATAAAATGAAATATCTAGTAGTAATTGAAGAAACGCAAACCGGGTATTCCGCTTTCTCGCCTGATTTGCCTGGTTGCATTGCTACCGGCACAACGCGAGAAGATGCGGAAAAGAATATGAAAGAAGCAATTAGCTTTCATGTTAAGGGAATGACCCAGGAAGGATTGAAAGTACCCAAACCTCATACTACTTCTTATCCAGCTTATCGCTCAACTCTTCCATCATCCGAGCCAGATTGACCTGATTCTCCGCGATCTTCTTTTGCCGCTGCCATAATAAGATGCATATTACGGCGATCACCACCGGTAGCAGCCAGATTGCACCATAATAGGCATATTTCGGAAGATCCATAATCTTGTCGTAAATCTGATTAATCTTGTCGTCCGTAGTAAGTTCTTCTGCGGCCAGTAGAATCGTTCCGATCATCATCATAACTGTCTCCCTCAGTCTTATCCGGATTAGAGCGCTTTAACCCTTTTGCCGAATTCTATCGGCTCACAAAGGGCCACGCAAGAAAATTTTTGATCCCATTTCTACTTTCTTTACTGTGAACCGTGAACCGTGAACCATTATACTCTTCTACCCATTTACTCATCTACCCATCTACCCATTTACCCATCTACTCTTGTACTAATGTTTTCCTCCCTAATCCCTAGCCGATCCACTATAATAAGCCCTATGGAAGACAGGCTCCGTACCCGATATATGCAGCAAACCCTGCATCTCGCTCTCAAGGGCGCCGGCTACGTCGCTCCCAATCCCAGGGTCGGCGCCGTCATCGTCAAGAACCACCGGATCTTAGGCCGCGGCTTCCATCGACGATTCGGCGCCCCCCATGCCGAAATCGAGGCCCTCAACGACTGCGCCCGCAAAGGCCACGATCCCACCGGCGCTACCCTCTTCGTCAACCTCGAACCCTGCTGCCATCACGGCAAAACCGGCCCCTGCACCGACGCCATCATCCGCGCTCAAATCACCCACGTCGAAATCGCCACCCTCGACGAGTTCCCAGCCGTCCGGGGCCGCGGCGCCGAACAACTCACCGAAAACGGCATCACCGTCAACGTTGGCTGCTGCGAAAAACAGGCAAAACAAATTAACGCAGGATATTTCAAACTTTTACGAACGAAAACACCTTTCGTAATTCTTAAATGGGCCCAATCCCTGGACGCGAAACTCGACTGGCAACCGTCAGATGGAATCACGGATTCTTCCTGTCGATGGATTTCAAATGCGAAATCCCGCCGTCATGTCCACCAGGTCCGAAGTCAATGCGGGGCTATCCTAGTAGGGATCGGTACAGTGCTGGCGGATGATCCGCTGCTGACGGTACGGTTGAGCGGCAAACGATATCAGCCGCGGCGGGTAGTATTGGACAGCCAGTTGCGAATTCCAATGGAGAGTAGGTTAGTAAAGACGGCCAGGGAAACGCCGCTGCTGATCTATACTCTGACGCAGAGCGTTCGAGATAAGGGAAATATTGTGTCCGGATTGCAGGAATACGGCTGTGAAGTCATCGGATTAGCAGCGCGAGAGAAATGGGTGGATCTGGAGGCGGTGCTGACGGACCTGGGACGACGGGGAGTGATGGATTTGTTGGTGGAGGGCGGCGCTGCGGTTCTCAAGACGTTTGCGGAACAGAAACGGGTCGATAAATTCATGATCTATATCGCTCCAATACTGATCGGCAGTCCGGCAGATGTAGCGAAAATTGATTTTGGCATCTCTTACGATCAGTTGCATGATATCACGATAACCAGGTTTGATACGGACATTCTGATCGAAGCGTTTACCGAAAAACTCGAATTGTAATTTGGGAGAGAAAATAGTTGTGAGTTGTAGGATTTTTGCTCGGGATGCAGCGGTACGATTGAGAAGAGCCTTGGTTATTAATCGTTAGGCCTATCGACTTGTAGACAGATATTTTTAATTGCCTGTTCCAGTTGATTGAAACTTTTTATGCTTTCGTCTGGAACAAAATCGACTTCTTCTGGTTGACGAACGAAAAGAATCGTTTTCATGCCTATTGACTCGGCTGCTGACAGATTCTTGCATCTATCATCAATAAAAACGCATTCCTCGGCATCCGCTTTGGTGTCGTTCAGGAACCGCTTGTAAATGTTCAAATCAGGTTTGCGGCAATAAACATCGCCGCTTATGATTGCCACATCCAGGAAATCCATTGCGAATTTTTTTCGCAAATATCTCGACCATTCGCTTACATCATTGGACAGCAGACCAAGAGAGTACCGCTTAGACAGAGTTCTTGTTACAGGTATGAATCCTTCGTCTAGAGTTAATTGTGTATCTAGATATCCTGTTTCTACTTCGGGATACTTAGACCCAAGATCAACTTCTTTCCAGAACTGACGGGAAGTAATCTGTCCAAGACTTGCTCGTAAGTAGATTTCATTAATGTATTCTCTTGATATATGTTTATTGCGCTCCTGGATATATGGAACAAGAAGGTCATTTGTGTCGTCACCAATGGTGAAAACAACCCCCATTGCATCAAATATTATCCATCGGATCACTTTTTCTTCTGCCACACCAGGTATATCCTGTGCTCCCAAAGAGTATTTGAGTAAATTAACATATATGCTAGGGTGTTTCCAATATTTAAATATATATTTTGGGTAAGGGAAACTCATAACTTTATATGAATCGGCTACGTGAAGGCGAACCTACGAATTAATACCCGGTCGCTGGCGTTTGGGGCTCATAGTAGCATTCGAGAGGTTTTCGTACAGTCGACAGAAAAAACCGGGAAGTTGAGGATAGTCAGAGTACCTTTGCGCAGGTAGAATAATGTGATGTTAATACTACATGCCAAGGCCGTTGTGAGTTGCGATTTATCTTCGGATCATAATGCGCTGGCGATTGAGGGTGCCAAGATTGCCGCTTGCGGGGAATTCGATACGCTGCGTCGTCGCTTTCCGCAGGCGGAGATTGTTGACGTGAGTGATTGCGTAATCGTACCGGGACTGGTCAATGCGCATAGTCATCTGGAGTTGTCGGATTTGCAGGGTCGGGCGCCGTTTGAGGGAGATTTTGTCAAATGGGTGAGCGGAGTGACGCAAGGGCGGCGGGAATTGAAGACCAATCTTTCGGATACCATAGCGGTTGCGTGCAGGAAGTCTCTGGCAAGCGGAGTAACGTGCGTAGGGGATATCTGTTTTCGACATCGGGCGTGGCGGCATCTGGCCCTCCAGCCTATCCGCAAAACCTGTTATGCCGAAGTATTTGGGATAACGAGTGATCTGGAATCGCCGCGGACCTATCTGGAACGTTGTATCGCCGAAACGCGGGAGGATGAATTGCTGCGTTTGGGATTGTCGCCTCATGCGCCGTATTCAGCCGGACCCGGGCTGTATGAAGTAACGGCGCGACTGGCAACACAGCATAAATTACCCGTCGTGACTCACTTGGCAGAGACGGATGCAGAGATCGAATTTCTAACAAAAGGCAGCGGAGGCTGGATGGATTATTTGCAGCGGATCCATGCATGGGATGGATCGTTTGAGATTCCGGGCAAGAGGCCCGTTGCGTATTTTCTTAGTTTGAATCTATCCGATCAATCATTCCTATTAGCCCATGTGAATTATATAAACGATGAGGAATTAGGGGCGTTGGCGAAAACGAACCACAGCGTGGTGTTTTGTCCGCGGTCGCATCGTTTTTTCGGACATCGGCCACACCGGTTTCGCGAGATGTTGACCGCCGGGATCAACGTCTCTCTGGGAACGGACAGCCTGGCGAGTAATTCGTCTTTGAGTATTCTGGATGAGATGCGGTTTTTACATCGGCAGTTCGGCGACCTGGCGCCGGAAACGATTTTGGAGATGGCGACGGTGAATGGCGCGAAAGCAATTGGATGGTCAGACAAGATAGGAATTATTGAAAAAGGCAAGGAAGCGGATTTGACGGCAATCCTGTTGGAGAATTCTAAACGTGATCCACTCACGGATGTTTTAAAATCGGAGGAGCAGCCGAAATTAACGATAGTGCGCGGCCAGATAGTGTATCCGTAGTTCTCCGCATACGACCCGCCCTGCACGGAAGTGAGTAGGCTCACTCTTTGATCGGTTACAAGAGAGCGGTACTGAAGTATCGCTCGGCGCGGTCGGGCAGTACGGTGGCAATAGGTCCCTTGATGTTTTGCGCGAGTTGTCTTGCCGCCCAAACATTGGCGCCGGAGGAAATGCCGACCAACAATCCGAAATCGCGCCCTAACTGCCGCGTAGTTTCGATGGCATCCTCATCGGTGACTTCAATGACGTCATCGACCATATTCACATCCAGAATGTCGGGAATAAATCCGTCGCCAATCCCCTGAATTTGGTGGAGGCCCGGTTCGTGCCCGAGGATCGCCGAGACGTTTTTCGGTTCGACGGCGACCAGCTTTACGTCGGGACGGTGTTCTTTGAGAAATCTTCCGATGCCCTGCAGGGTGCCGCCGCTGCCTACTCCGGCAACGAAGGCGGCGACCTCGCCGGACATCTGACGCCAGAGTTCATGGGCCGTTTCTTCGTAATGAACCCGTGGATTATCCGCATTGGTAAACTGCTGCGGCACAAAAACGCGGGAATCGGCCGAAGCGATTTCTTCCACTTTTCGCACGGCGCCGCCCAGACTATCCTCGGCAGGTGTGAGGATTAATTCGGCGCCAAGGGCTTGAATCAGTTTTTTCCTCTCGATGCTCATGTTTTCCGGCATAACAATTTTGACGCAATAGCCTTTGAGACGACCCACCAGCGCCACGCCGATACCGGTATTACCGGACGTAGGCTCAACGATGCAGCAGCCCGGTTGGAGTCGTCCGTCCCGTTCGGCGCCTTCGAGCATGGCCAACGCCACCCGGTCTTTGATACTGCCGCCGGGATTGAGAAATTCACCCTTCGCAAAAATATTTTCACCATGCAAGTGAATTAAGGGAGTATTCCCTATCAGATCTAATATATTATCCGTCAACATATGTATATCTTCTTTACTGGCGATACGTCGATGAAAAAACACATGGGATCGAAATCCATACTATTGTATTTTTATAGTAAAAAATACCTGACCTGTCAAGAGATTTTTTTTTATTATCGTGAAAACGTAGAGTTGAGTTGGATTCCAAATCCAATTATCGGACGAGTAAGACCGGCACTCGCATCGCCAATTACGCTTTATACCCAAACTGATTCGCAACGCTTCCTACAGCGCGCACGTTAGTAAGCGGTTTCTCACCCCCTTATGTCGAAGCCGCGCACATTAGTAAGCGGTTTCTCGCCCCCGTTTCTAATCATACCGTAGCCATTGGCGGGTAAAACCGATCAGGTCGGCAATATCCTGGTACCCGTCGCGGTTGACGTCGCCCACAAAATACAGAGCGTCCTCGCTGCAAAGCGGATTGGCCGGGTCCGTACAATCCAGCCAGTTCGTTCCCAGATACGCATAATCGAACAGATTCACGATCCCATCAGTCGTGAAGTCCGACAGCCGTCCCAGACGACGGTCCTCTTCACTGCAACCCTCGCCGGTCAGTGCCCAGACCCGATGATCCGAGTCGGCTACATACATCGTTCCCTCCGCCCCGATCGCCGCGTGCGCCAGCGTGGATTCCAGATCGAAACCAATCGTAAGCTCATCCATTATGCCGGCAAACGGTAAGGTATAGGCAGAGTTGTACCAAAACGCGCCGATAGTGATTTTATTCGAGCCGTAATTGTATTCCGCCTGACTCGGCGCCAACAGGAAGCCGTCCGGTCTGCCATCGACGTATAATTCCACCTTATCATAGGGCGCATACACGGGTGGATTTTCGCTTATAATCTCCTTATAAGCTTTTGCTTTATACACCGCCCGGACGTGATGCCATTGCCCGTCTGCCACGAAGATATTGCCCGACACTTCTGCATAGGGTTCTTGGGCCAGGAGAGATACTTTGAGTTTCCCTTCGCCGATCCAGAATGCCCAGGAATCGAAACTTCCCTCATCGCCGCGCCCCCAACTCACGAGTGCGCTGTCACCGGCATTGGTGGTTTTGATCCAGGCGCTGACCTGGCGCGATTTACCGCCGGACAAATCATCGACATCCCGAATCTCGGCGTAATCGTCGATCCCGTCGAACTGCAAAGCCCCGCCTTCTTTTCCCGACACCCACTGCGATTCGTCGTCGGCATAATTATATAAGGTTACATCTTTACCGCCGAGACTATCCCGTGCCGCCAGTCCGCTCTCTTCGTCAAATTGATAATGCACCACCGCATACCGCTGCCAGTCACTGCTGTCGAACCGCGAAACCTCCTCGCCCGCCGCATTGACCACGTACATACTGCCGTCGTCCGCCGCCGCGTAGATCAAGCCATTCTGACCGACGGATATAGTAAATCCGCCTACCGTACCCAGTCGGGTGATCCACTTAAACGAACCGTCCGGATTCACCGCCCGCAGATACGGATCGTCGAAACTCACATAGATCGTCCCGTCCGCCCCCACCGCCGGTTTGGAATAACAATACGAACCATACTGCGTACCCCTATAGATGCGTACGTCATCAATCAAACCGCCCAAAGAACCGTATGTAGGATCCCCGATATATATAGATGTAGCTTCTATTAATAAACCCGTATTTAACTCTTCGCTAATTGATATAAAAACTCCATCCAGAGGGATGCCATCAGCGTAAAATTTACATTTATGTCTAAAGGATGTCCCATCTCCCTCTTCGACGGCAACAGCTACGTGATGCCAATTCCCATCGCAAAGATTGTAAGGAGCTTCCGCTGTAATAGCAACAGGTTCTCCATCACCCCCATAAAATTTGTGAAATGAAATTATATTATTATAAACCCACATTGTCCAATAATCATCCGTAAACTCATTCCAGGCGGAAAATACACCACCTTCGGTATCCGTCTTGATCCAGGCGGAGACGCCCTGTATATTGTTGCTGACGGTATGTAAATAATCATTGATCTCGATGTGCCCGCCGGACAAATCAATCGCGTTGCCAAATCGGCCCGATGGCCGGGGCATGTCCGGATTGGAAAAGTACATCAGAGTTCCATTGCGTCTCGCGATATCTTCATCGGCGATTACCCCGTTCGGTTCATCAAAACGCCAATGCGCGATCAGCCCGGAATCCGAATGAGTACCGGCCCAGAACGCTCCCACGTCCGCCATGTCGCTCCGCCGGAGTACGCTTCCATCGGCTGGATCAATCGCCAACAAATGACTATCGTGCATCGGAACTACATAGATCGTCCCGTCCGCCGCGACGACCGGCGAAGCAAATACGCTACCGGTTAGTTCCATCAGTTCCTGCTGCTCCGATTCCACCCAGCGCGCCAACGGACAGCGCCAGCGAATATCTCCCGTAGCCGGATCCAACGCATACAGGTTCGGATCGAATAAGGCGCCGACATAAACCGAACCATCCAGCCCTATCGTCGGTGATGCCGTAAAGGTCGCGGCTTTGGTTCCTTCATCGTCAAATGCCCGCTGCCATAACTCAATCCCGTTCGGGTCGAGCGCATAGACCACCCCCTCTGTCGAACCGATGAATACCTTCCCGTCGTCCGCTATCGCCGCTGACGTTAAAACCGCCCCGGATATGTGACTGGTCCAGCGAGCCTGCCCGTCCCTGTCAATCGCACGGACGGCCCCGTCCGCGCACCCGAAATAGACCGTACCGTCCGCACCCACCGTCGGCGTATTGGTAATTTCAGCGCCGGCATCATAAGACCATACCAGAATCCCGTTCGGATCGAGCGTATAGAGCGTCCCTGCCTCACTGGCAAAATGAACCTGCCCGTCCGCGCCGCTGACCACGCCCTGATGAATCGCACCGTCTGCCGCAAAATGCCACTTCACACACCCGATCTCCGGCCCGCTAAAATCGCTCAGTCCCGTCCGCTGAAAATTCTTACCCAGCGTTGGCCAGCTCGACGCCACCGGCGCTCCCGGCATACTCGTATGAATCATAAATGGCCCGCCGGCACAATAGAGTATGTATTCCGGCGGGTTCATCGCTTCCAGCTTGATCAAACAATCATTGGCGTCAATGACCGGAACCTGCCAATCGTAACTGCCCGTGTTGGGAATATTCGATTCGATGGCCGTCCAGTCCATCCCGTTATTCACGCTGTAGAAAAGATTCAGATTCCCTGCCAATCCTTCTGCATCCCACGTAATCTCCCGCCTGCTATCCCCTGCCCATACGTCTCCCGCCTGCGGATTCGTCACCATGACAAACGGCGTAAACTCATCCGCACCCATATCGCTCCGCTCACCCGTAAACCGCAACTGACCGTCCATATCCTCCCCGTAGAAATTCCCCTTTATGCTCCCGTTGCCCGTATCAATACAGGGCGAATCGCTCCGCAGATGCACATCCCCGTAATCGTCGTTATCCCCCACCCCCCAGCCGTCGCCCCCGTCGTCCGGATTCCGCACAAACCGCGGATCGTCGTCAATATTTTCGTTCTCTTCCCCTCCGTTCGGATACAAGGGATTCCAAGGCGGCCCGAACGGTATCAATCCGTCATCCGGATCCGCATCCTGGATACAACTGGTAAATGCGGTTGAATACTCGGAGGGATAAATTTGCGATGCCGTCCCCGTCCCGCTCCCATCCGCATTACCCCATACGATACAATCTATCAATCTCGCTCCGTACCAGATCGCTCCGCCCTCATTGTCCGCTACGTTTCCCACAAACGTACACCCGATAAACGGACGATATTGTCCTCCAGCCACGGCGCCGCCATTATTGGCCGTATTCCCGACGAACGAACAACCTTCTAGTTCTCTCAAGTAGCTATTGAATCCTTCCCCGTAGATTCCACCCCCGTCGCCATCTACCGCCCGGTTCCCTTCAAATCGGCTGCTATATATGTACATGCTGGTCCAATCACCATTGCGAACCGCTCCCCCGTATCTCGAAACATTCTCCTGAAACAGACATTCATGGACGGTAAGGTCGGACTGTTGTCCATTATAAATCGCTCCGCCTCCGTAGGAAAGAGACAAATCCGTTATGGAATTGCGCCGAAATACACAACGCTGGATCTCGATATCATCGGCCTCCCATATAAATATGGCGCCGCCGGCTATTTCGGCCGTGTTCTCTTCAAAAATACAATCACGAATCACAGGGTATTCACAATATCCAATACTAATCCCACCCCCATAACCGGTTTGGCAATTTCTGATAACACAATATTCAATCGTGGGACTGGCATCATTCTCACAATTTATTCCTCCACCGAAATTAGAATATGGTATATATCCGTTTTGGATCGTTAGACCCTGCAAAATTGAATTGGTATCCCCACTACCGAAATAAAATCCCCGGTGACCTTCTGATTCCGATCCCTCACAATCAATCACAGTTGCCGCAACGACTTCCGGATTCGTCGGCTCCACACTCCGCACCGTAATCGCCCGACCACCGTATGTAATATCCCGGTTTCCGGTTCCTGTGTAAGTTCCGGGCGCAATCACGACTTCATCACCATTACCGGAGGCATTGGTCGCCTCCTGGATCGCATCGAACGGATGTTCCATACTCCCGTCTTCCAACGGATCGCTTACCAGCGGATTGTTTGGCTCCGGGTCCCCCGGCCCATCGTTATCCACATACCACGTATCCGCCCCCAGACAGCAGCTAAAACCACCCAACCAAACCGCCAAACCCATCGTCAAAAGTACTCTTCCCCGTACCATAACTTTCTCTTAATTCTAAGAGGTTCTAACAAAACTATGTCATTCCCGCGAAGGCGGGAATCCAGAAGCCCAGGTGTCAGGTTTTGTCAGAATGCCTAAATTTCTATCTTCTATGCAATCCTCATTGTCTATTTACAATTTTAACTTTTCTGGTTCCTCACAAGAATTTGTGCAGGCAAACTACGACGAGAACATTATAAGTGTTTATTTTACAGCGTGATACGTTACCTCAAGTTTCCTAGTAACCCGTAGTCGCTTGCCGATCTG